>Ga0209284_10001901_pt1 | contig 30278 bp, 29 predicted proteins | sample FRY03_FD_187211 | JGI IMG/M metagenome (GOLD analysis project Ga0209284, IMG submission 187211) | Freshwater microbial communities from Lake Fryxell liftoff mats and glacier meltwater in Antarctica - FRY-03 (SPAdes) (version 2) | ecosystem: Environmental > Aquatic > Freshwater > Ice > Glacier...
CCTTTGTAGAAAGTAATAAATAATAAAAATGGATATAATTAAACACACAACACAATGGGTAAATGGCGAAGTTTTGCAAGGTAGAATAGGCTTGGGCATAGGTATCGTCATTGCTATTTCATTTTTCTACTTTGCCAATTTTCAACATTCATTTTACAAAGGAATGATTGTACCTTTTGTCTTATTACAACTGGTTTTATTGGGTTACAGTAGTTTTCAAATGGTAATGCGACCAAAACATATTGAAAAAGTAGAGCAATATCTCACGGTAAGTAGAGAAAAAGCTATACATGCTGAATTTGAAAAATCGCAGAAAGAGGACAAAGTATATAGTAAACTAAGGCTCGTTTGGGCGGGGCTATTTGTGGTGTCTTTAATTTTATTCTTCCTTGTGGCTAATGATTATTTTAAAGGAATGAGTTTTGGGTTTGTTGTGTTTTTTATAGTAGCATATACTTTTGATACACTTTTGCACCTTAGACTCAAAACCTACTTATCTGCTTTACAAAACTTATATTAACTAAATTAATGAAAACTGAAATTATCCATGTGAAATCAATCACAGAAATACACCAACTTTTTCAGTTGACAAAACCGAAACATCCACTTGTTTCGGTTTTCCGCCATTCTGATTTGGTTGTCCCGGATGGGTTTACGTCTCAATCATTTTCCGCCGATTTATATATGATTGGTTTAAAAGAAAAGCAAGAAGCCGTGTTAAATTATGGAAGGGAAACTTATGATTTTCAAGAAGGAACAATTATTTTTCTTTCGCCCAACCAAGTTTTTTCTTTTAATTCAGCCGATTTTTCAAAATGCGAAGATGAATGGACGCTTGTATTTCATCCAGATTTTATTTCAAAAACCAACCTTGGAAACGAGATAGAAAATTACCATTTTTTTGACTACGAAACCAATGAAGCTTTGCACGTATCAGAAGATGAAAAATTGGCTTTGAACGATTTAATAAGTAAAATAGAAAAAGAATATTATCAACAAATAGATAAGCACACGCAAGAAATTATTTGCATAAATATTGAAGCTTTATTGAAGTATTGCCAACGTTTTTATGCTCGCCAGTTTATTACTCGTAAAATGAGTAATAATAGCTACTTAGCAAAGTTTGAAAGTTATCTCAAAAATCATTTTATGCAAAATTACTTAGATAAAGGCATTCCTACTGTAAAGCAATGTGGCGAAGCCTTGCATTTGTCTGCTCATTATTTAAGCGATTTGCTAAAAGAAGAAACGGGTAAAAACGCCAAAGAACACATTGATTTATTTATCATTAAAAAGGCAAAAATTCAACTTCAAAATCAAGAACTAAGCATTAGCCAAGTAGCTTATGATTTAGGCTTTGAATATCCTAACCATTTTAGCAAATTTTTTAAATCGAAAACAGGATTAAGTCCATCAGAGTATCGCAATGTAAATTAAAAAGCCAGCGGCTAACAGTAGCTACCCAAAAGGCGGGGTTTCGTGCTCCGCAGACATATTTGTGCAAGCCGAAAGTTCAGTTCTCCTAATAAAGTTTTGTGGCAAAAGTCCCGCCCTTCGGGTAGCCGCAAACCGTTGTATCCAAAGCTACAAGGAACGAAACGGTCTACGTGGCCATTTTCTACCTGTAAATGCTGTCATTTTCATCATATTCGGCATAGGCTTGTTTAAAATCCTCTCGGATGGGTTGGGTCAGGGTGGCTATTTGCGCTGCGAGCATGCGTTTCCCTCAACCTCCTTACTACTGGCCCACGCCTGGCTGAGTTCATCCAAACTTGGCTAGAGTTCTACAAACTGCGCTTCAATGATTTCAATTTCGGGGATGTTGTTTTCCTGGGCCAGCGAAGTAGCTGAAAATCCAAGAAACAACCACAGGATTACTAGGGACAAAGGACTTTTAATGGCGATAAATTTTGCTAACTAAAATAATAAATAAGCTTTTACCAATCACGCCAATAAGATTTTTTAACTGCCGAATAGGTTGTCTTGGAGCTGAATTAAGTATTTGGTTGGTTCGAAGCTAAGGATTAGATTTGACGCCAATGTCTGAACTCAACAACCCTAAAACCATACGTGCTTGGTGTATGTACGATTGGGCCAACTCGGCTTACAACCTCTGCATTACGTCAGCCATTTTTCCTATTTACTACAATGCTGTAAGTAAAAGTGCGGCTGTGGCACGCGGAGTGGATGCTGGCAGCGATAACTTCGAGGTGTCGTTGTTTGGCTGGGAGGTTTCGAGCAGTGCCGCCTACTCTTATTCCTTGTCGCTGGCCTATTTATTGGTAGCCTTCAGCTCGCCTTTGTTGAGCGGCATGGCCGATTTTGGTGGGATCAAAAAGCGGATGTTGGCCTTTTTTGCTTTTTTAGGGTCGGTAAGCTGTGCTTTGATGTACTTTTTTACTTCCTCCAACATCGAATACGGCTTAGGGCTCTTCATGCTTGCAGCTATGGGATGGGCGGGCAGTGTAATCTTTTACAATTCCTTTCTACCTGAGATCGCCACGGAAGACCGCTTCGATGAAATCAGCGCCCGTGGTTTTGCCTACGGTTATGCCGGCAGTGTGTTGCTCTTGGTCGCCAATTTGGTAATGATTATGTTCCCAGAGCTTCTTTGGGATGTGCAAGGCATGGCCGCGCGATTGGCGGCCAGCGGCACAGAAGCAACGGCGGCCATGGAACAGGCCACCTCCCATTACACAGGCATGAGTACCCGCTTGTCGTTTGTAACCGTGGGAGTATGGTGGTTCGGTTTTTCACAACTTACGCTCCGCCGGCTCCCGAAAGAAAAGCCATTAGGCAAGGTCAATAGGCATTTATTCCGCAAAGGCTACCAGGAACTGGTGAAAGTGTATCACGAAATTAAACACCTCGCCAGCGTACGCAGGTACCTCATTGCCTTTTTCTTTATCAGCGCAGGCTTGCAAACTATCATGTATTTGGCCACCATTTTTGGGGCCGATGAACTCAAACTTAGTACCGACAAGCTCATCATCACCATCCTCCTCATCCAACTCATTGCCATTGCTGGGGCTTTTGCCTTTTCGAAATTATCGGCACGTTTTGGTAACATCTACACCCTCATGGCGGGTACGGTGATTTGGGTGGGCATTTGTATAGCGGCATATACAGTGACTACCGAAAATCAGTTTTTTGTATTGGCCGGGGTTGTTGGTACCGTAATGGGTGGCATGCAGGCCCTCATGCGGAGTACGTATGCCAAATTAATACCCGATGCTACCGTAAATCACGCTTCTTACTTCTCCTTTTACGACGTAACTGAAAAACTTGCGATCGTATTTGGTACTTTTGCATTCGGATACATCATCATACTTACCGGCAGCATGCGCAACTCGGCTTTGGCCTTGGGCGTGTTTTTTATCCTTGGATTGCTGGTGCTGAGAGGTATCCGAAACTTTAAAATACATGTGGGGTAAACTCCAATGCAGATAGATTTATTTGTGCCTTGTTTTGTGGATCAGCTGTATCCCGAAACCGCCTTCAACGCCATCAAAGTGCTCGAATTTTTGGGATGCGAAGTGCATTACAATCCCCAACAAACCTGCTGCGGTCAACCCGCCTTCAACGCCGGTTATTGGGATGAAGCCAAGGAAGTGGGGGAGAAGTGTATCCGCGAACTGTCGAACAACCGTCCCGTGGTAGTGCTCTCAAGCTCCTGCGCAGGCATGATGCGTAATTATTACGGCAAATTATTCCACAACACAGCACTTCATAATCAATACAAGCAACTGCAGAAGAATACCTACGAATTTGCAGAATTTGTATTCAAACACCTGCCCTACAGCAAACTGCAAGCGCATTTTGAACACAGCATCACCTACCACGATGCCTGCAGCGCCTTGCGGGAGTGCGGCATTAGGGAGGAGCCTCGGGCCTTGCTGCGCCAAGTACAAGGCATGACCTTTATGCCCCTGCCTGAAAACGAAACCTGCTGCGGCTTTGGGGGCACCTTCGCCGTTAAATATGAAGGCATTAGCACGGGGATGGCGGATCAAAAGCTGCAAAATGTGCTCAAAACAGGAGCAGAATACCTGGTTTCGGCCGATTTGAGTTGCTTAATGCATTTGCAAACCTATGCCGATAAACAGAAAATGGATATCAAAACCATTCACTTAGCTGACTTGTTGGCTACTGGATGGTAAGTATGAAAACGACCATGGATACATCAAATAGCAGAATTTTTACTGAAAATCAATTGTTGAACTTCATGAGTGAGGTGTTCATCCGCATGGGTGCTACTCAGGAAGATGCCTACCTTGCCACCGATGTGCTGTTGGAAGCTGATTTAAGGGGCGTAGATTCCCACGGCGTCGCGCGCCTGTCGGGTTATGTGCGTTTGTGGGAAGCAGGCCGCATCAACATGAAGCCCAATATCAAGGTGGTTCGCGAAACTGCTGCCGCCGCTACGGTGGATGGGGATGGAGGCTTGGGACTAGTGGTCGCTGCCCGTGCCATGAGCATCGCCGTCAAAAAGGCCTCCGCCACGGGAGTAGGCATGGTGAGTGTATGCAACTCTAACCACTTCGGCGTGGCTTCTTACCACGCCATGAAAGCCATTCCGCACCACATGATTGGCATGAGCATGACCAATGCCAGTCCTTTAGTTACACCTACCCTCGGTAAAGAACGCATGCTGGGCACCAACCCACATTGCTGGGTGTTTCCAGCCCGCGAGTTCGACCCAGTGGTCATCGACATAGCCTCTGCCGCCGCCGCCAACGGTAAACTCGAAATCGCTGAGCGCTTAGGCAAGCCACTACCGGATGGCTGGGCGCTGGATGCGAACGGGGAGCCAAGCAACGACCCGAGCATTCTCAAAAAAGGAGGTAGCTTGTTGCCGCTCGGCAGCACGTATGAAATGGGTTCGCACAAAGGTTATGGCATGGCCGCGGTTGCTGATATCCTCTCTGGCGTATTGTCAGGAGGGAATTTCGGGCCTTGGGTACCACCTTTTGTGGCTTTCCTGCAGCCCCCCGCCAATCCTGTGGGCAAGGGTATAGGCCACTTCCTTACCGCCATGCGCATCGATGCCTTCCGCGATTTGGATGAATACTACACCGCTATAGACGGCTGGATTCGGCGCCTTAAAAGCACAGAGCCGATTGATGTAAACGAACCAGTGTTGATTCATGGTGAACTGGAGTTGCGCGAATACCGGCAAAGAAAAAAAAATGGTATTCCCATCAACGATAAAATAGTGGCAGACATGGAAATACTCGCTGAAAAGTTTAAGATCAGTCTTTAGTGTCGTCGATAGCGCTTTTTTAGCGCCTTTGAAGGATCTTTAGGAAGCAGGAATGTCTAGCCAAAAAAACCTAAACAGCACCAAACCCAACAATATTTAGGTATTTTCGACCATTCTTAAATCAAAAGAAATAATTATGTTTGACTTATTTGGCATGATGGACAAAATCGGCAAGCTCAAGGATGCCGTAGAAGATGTAAAAAACAAAACTGATCGCATGCAAGTGAGTGCCTCCGGACACGAAGACGGGGTGCAGGTAGTAACTAGCGTGAGCAAAAAAATTCAAAGCATCAGCATCAACGAAGCGTTGTTGAAGCCTGAAAACAAGTCCATACTTGAGGAAGCCATCTTGAACACGGTGAACGACGCCCTGCGTGAAGCCCACCGTACGTACAAAGAAGAGTTCAAAAAAGGCACCGATGGCCTTATTCCAAACATACCGGGTGTGGATTTGTCGAAATTAATGGGATAAATGCTGCACACGCTTCACCCCGCTGTCGTTCATTTTCCAGTTGCCCTGCTGCTGTGCGCACTGTTAGCTGAAGGCGTATGGTTGTGGCGCAAAGCCGAATTTTGGCGCGACATGGCCTTCTGGCTATTGCTTGGCGGCACCATTGGCACTTTTGCCGCAGCGCTTACCGGCGGCTGGGCAGAAGAAAGTCTCACCATGAGTAAAACGCTTCACGAATCGGTGGAGCAGCACGAAACCATAGGCTATATTCTGGTCTGGTTGTATGCCTGTTTGCTCGTTTGGAAAATCCTGCGCAGGCACCAGATGGCCGCCTCCGAAAACCGAACGTTTTTGGGTGCTTTATTAGTCGCCACAGCCTTGTTGGTGTACAGCGGCTCGCTCGGTGGTGAGTTGGTATACGAGTTTGGCGCCGGCGTAAAAGGCGTTACCATAGACCTTCCCCTAAATAAACCCAACGCGCCTCTGGCGCCTTAATTAGCGTATATGAACTGGAAATTCTGGCAAAAAAGCAAGGCTAGCAAAAAGCCAAAATCGAAGACCCGCGAATGGACTGAAGCCATCATTTTTGCAGTCATCGCCGCCACCCTCATCCGCACTTTCGCCATCGAGGCCTATACCATTCCCACACCCTCTATGGAAAAAAGCCTCATGGTTGGCGATTTTTTGTTTGTGAGTAAATTGAGCTATGGCCCGCGGCTGCCCATGACCCCCCTTAGCTTCCCCTTCGCCCACAACACCATGCCAGTGCTGGGCACCAAAAGCTATTTGGAATGGATTCAATGGGGCTACCAACGCCTACCAGGCTTCGGTAAAGTCAAAAACAACGACATAGTAGTTTTTAACTACCCGATGGAAGACTACCGGCCGGTGGACAAGCAAGACAATTACATCAAACGTTGTGTGGGTATTGGTGGTGATACCCTTCAAATCATCGATCGCGTGGTGCACATTAACGGCAAGGCCATTGAGCAACCAACGCGTGCTCAGTATAAATACCACGTTAAAACCGACGGATCGGCTTTTAATCCGATGACTTTGCTCAAAATGGACATCACTGAAGGCGGCCCTATTTCGGTTGATGGTGACTTTTTATACAACCTCACCGTTGAAAATGCTGATAAAATGAAGCAGTTCAGCAACGTACGCGGCATCGAGCCCTACAATGCGCCCAATGGCTATTATACCGAAGATGTGTTTCCGTATACCGAGTTTTACCCGTGGAACCTCGATAACTACGGCCCCATCATCTTGCCAAAAAAGGGCATGGAAATGCCTTTAGATGCCAACAACATCAATATTTACCGGCGCGCCATCGATGTTTACGAAGGCAATACCCTGGAAGAACGTGGAGGCGAGATTTTTATCAATGGCACCGCTGCAAGCAGCTATACCTTTAAAATGGATTATTATTGGATGATGGGCGACAACCGTCACAACTCCCTCGACTCGCGCTATTGGGGCTTTGTGCCAGAAGATCACATCGTAGGTAAAGCGGTTTTTGTATGGCTTAGCCTCGATTACAACGCCAATTTGCTAAATAAAATCCGCTGGAGTCGGGTTTTTAGACCGATCCGATAAGTTTTTATCCACTGTAAAATCCCGTTAAGCTTTGGCTCAACGGGATTTTTTTTGCAACACCACGTTTATCTTAAGGCGTATATATTAACTGTATGCCGAAGCTGCGGGGAGCACCAATATTGCCAGGCACTACCATATAATCACGGTTGAGCGCGTTGCGAAGTAAAAGGGCAAGTCGTAAATCCGACCGAAGGGCATAGCTCATCCTGAAATCGGCTATGAAATCGCCCGCAGGCCGCTTCTGCCGAAAGGCCACAACACCAGGAATGAAATTCTCGAAGGCTTGGTCGATGCGCAACATGAAGCTGTTGTAGCGCAAATTGGTGCCAAAACCCCAACGTGCCCTCCGTAGTTCTGCGTCAAAACGCCATAAATGCCGGGTGCGGTATTTTAAAACGTCTGTGGTGGTAATGTCGGGCCGGTCGGGCAGCGGCCTGCGGATTTCGATAGGATCGATAAAGGTGTAACCAAGTTGGGTCACAAGCTGAAAACGGCCAATTTGGCCCCCACCCGCCCCGCTGAACTCGATGCCGCGGATTACACTCGTTTGGTTTGCCAGGTTGAGGGCTTTGAAGCCAGTGCCTTCAGGGAAAAGATTGAACGTGAACTCAATCATATTGTCGTAATTCGTATAAAAGGCAGCCACATCTATAAAACCTTTCATCTTTTGAAACTGCCAGCCTTGTTTTATTCCCAATTCAGTGCTCCAGCCGCTTTCTGAGCCGAGTGTTGGGTTGGGTAAGATGACGATGGCGCCCGCAGTCGCATTTACATAGCGCTCTGCCACAGATGGGGTACGAAAACCTTGCCCCGCCGATGCCCGCAACCAAGTAGCCTTAAAAAGCTCATAATTGAGGCCTAGCCGCGCAACAGGGTAACGAATCGGCGCCTCATTGTCGATCACAAACTGCTCGAAACGCAGGCCCAAGGAGTAGTTAAGCCGACCAATACCTTGATCAATTTGAGCGTAGGCAGCTATGTTGCGACTGTCTTTTAAGCCATACAAAGTGCCGCTGTTCACATAATTATAAGTGTGCGCCAATCCCGCCGTAAACATGGTTTTTTTGGCAAAGGCTACCTGCAATGGCTGCTGAAACTGGTATTCGTTGAAATACATTTGTCCACTGGTGTTTCGGGTACTATCGCCTTGGTTTTTAGTGTAGTAGAGGCGATTTCTGAACACATGCTTGCGGTCTTTTTTGCCATAATAGGTCACCACCGGGTCGATGTTAAAGCGGGTGCTGAGCTGCTGGTCGTTGGTGCCTGGTGACGGAAAATAGGCCGCAGTATCACTTTGCCAAAAGAAAAAATTGCCGTTAGAGTCTACCATGGCATTGGCGTTTAAACTCACACTGAGGCGCTCATTTACCCGGTAGCGCCAGTTAACGTTGCCGCGAACGCGTTTACTATAATCTCCTATCCGGTAGCCTTGGTCCCGCACAGCAAAAACTCCAGCAGTAAGATCGTGCTTACCAATTTGACGACTGTGCAGGGCACTTAGTCCACTCTGGTGCCGCCCGTCGCGCAGGCGGTAAGGCGCTGTGAAAAAATCACCGGGCTGGTCGTACACATAACTAAATGTTTGTATTTGGGTGCGTGGCGTGGCCGAAGGATAGGCCGTTCGTAAATTTACGATGCCGCCTAAGGCACTGCTGCCAAACAAAGCGGAGCTGGCGCCCTTGATTACTTCAATTTGCGATACATTTTCTATCGGTAAATAGGCCCATTTTACATCGCCCGCATCGGCGCTAAGCAAGGGCATGTCGTCAACCAACACTTGCACCCTGCTACCTGCGCCATAACTAAAGCCGCTGGTGCCGCGAATGTTGAGCTGCCCATTAACTACGCTTACCCCCGGCACGCGCTCCAAGGCATCGTCGAAACGGGTGATGTTGTTCTGCTGCAGCAACTCGGGCTTAATCACTTCCATCGATACCGTAACTTCGCTTAACCGCTGCTCAAAACGCCCCGCTGTTACAACCACCTGATTGAGTTGCCCCGCCGCCACTACCAGCTGTACATTTAGCGTTTGGGCTGCTTGCAACTGCACCTTACGGGTTGTGCTTTCGTAGCCCACATAGCTGAACCGAAGTTGGTAGGTTCCAGGGTTGAGCAGTAGCTTGTAGCTGCCTTCAGCATCGGTAACGGTGCCAGCGCCTTGTCCTTCTATTAAAATATTTACGCCTACGAGCGGACTTTGACTCCCTTGCTCGGTTATTTTTCCCGACAAACGAAGCTGCTGCCCTTGAACGGCAAAGGATGCAAGTACGAGTAGGAGGGTGGACAAGGTTTTCATTTTTGCCTTTTTTAGAAGGTGGTTTGCATTTGAATCACAAAATTTCGCTGCTCACCTATGTTACCTGGAATCGGCATCCAACTGCGGTTGCCAGCATTGCGCACAATAAAGTTGAGGTTAAAATACTCGTTTAGGGATACGCCAACCCGCAAATCGGCTAATAAATCGCCTTTGATGCTGCGCAGCCGGTAATCGATAAGCCCGGGCATAAAGCGGTAAAAGTCTTCGTCTATGTTTAAAATTACGCTGTTGTAACGCACATTGGCGCCCAACAGAAGTAGTTTATATTTGAGCTGAATATCGGTGCGAACGAGATGCAAATGGCGGTATTTGAGGTACTGCATGAGGTCTGCTGGCAGGTTGAAGCTGCTCAAAGGTGGGTTTTTATTGATGGGATTGGTGTAGGTATAGCCCAACTGAAACTGCAATCCAAAGTCATTCCATTGTCCTTTGCCACTAAAAATAGCTTCGACGCCGCTGATATAGGAATTTACGATGTTGTCAGGTTGAAAGCGGGCGTATTTGCCAACTAAGGCATTGGTGTTGCCTTCCGCTATCCAGATGGAGTCTTGGGAGTCGTAGGTGTCGGGCAAAAACACTCCAAAATTGTACTCAATCATATTGCTGTAGTCGGTACGAAACCAGGCCACATCCAATTGCCCTTCAAACCGGCCCCATTTAAAGTTTTGGAGGAAGCCAACTTCAAAAGCACGACTCGATTCTGGCAGCAAGGTAGGATCACTGGCCAAACGAATGCTTCCAAGAAAGGTGTTGGAGAACATTTCGGCTACAGATGGCGACCGAAAGCCTTGTCCGAAGGAGCTGCGCAGGTTAAAGCCTCTCCACAAACGAATGTTTACTCCAGCTCGGGCAACAGGGTTTTGCTCTTTAAGATTTCCGTTTACAATAAATTGCTCCTGCCGAAGTCCAATTCCGTAATTAACGCGACCTATTTGCTGGTCGAACTGGGCATAAGCCGATCGATTATCGGTGTTTTGGTCGCCAAACAACCGGTCGCTCCGAATCACATTGTGCTGATTTACCAAGCCAGCGGTTAGCACAGTACTTTCGGCAAAAGCGACGTTAAACTGATGCTGAAACTGATATTCACTGTAATACACCTCCCCCAGACCAAAATCCTCGTTGTTGTAATTGGTGTAGCTGCGGTAGAAGCGGTTGCGTAGACTGTGTTTGCTGCGTTTTCCCTTCCATTCTAAGTAGGGGTCAATCATGCTGCGGGTGTTGAGCTGGGCATTGGTGCTGCCAGCACTGGGTACAAAAGCATTGGTATCGTTTTCCCAGAAGGTGTAAAGCCGGGTGGAGTCGATGAGGTGACTAGCGCTGATGCCTGCATGCCAGCCTTTGCCAAGTTGGTAGCGCAAGTGTACATTGCCCCGCAAACGTTTGCTGGGTTCTCCCACTCGGTAGCCTTCGTCGCTTACCAAGTTCAGCGAGCCCACAAAATCGAGCTTGCCGAAGCGCTGACGGTGCGATAAACTCATGCCAAGGGCAGTGGGAGGCTGTCCGCCCGCCCAAGGGTCGGCGTGAAAGACTGGAGGACGGTCATAAAAGGTGTTGAACCATGTAAATTTAGTTTGTGGTGTGCTGCTAGGCATGGCTGATCGAAAATGCACCACCCCGCCCAAAGCGGAGGAACCGTATAAAGCCGAGCCAGAGCCTTTGATAACTTCAATTTGTTCTATATTTTCTACGGGAATAAAATTCCAAAGAATTTCGCTCGATTCAGCGGTGAGCAGCGGCAGGCCATCCAACAACATCATCACCCGCGAGCCCACACCAAGCGTATAGCCGCTGCTGCCTCTGATGCTGATTTGGCCGCGCAGCACTTGTATGCCAGGGGTGCGGTTGAGTATGTCGTCGGCAGTTACCGAGTTGTTGGCGGTTACATCGCTGGGCTTAATCACTGCAGTGGAAACTGTGAGTGCTTCGCGCTGTTTTTCAAAACGACCAGCGGTGATCACTACTTGTTGTAAAAGTTGGCTGTTTTGGCGGAGGGAAAGATCGAGGCGCTGGCTAGAATCGCCAGTAACGGTTACTTTTTGTCGCAAGCGTTCGTAACCGATGTAGCTTACCCGTAATTCATAGGTGCCTGGCTGTTCAAAAGTGAGGCGGTAATGCCCGCGTACGTCACTCACGGTTCCCATGCCATCCGGCAATTGAATGTTTACCCCGAGTAGTGCTTCCCCCGTACTGGCATCCGTGATTTTGCCAATCACCACGGTTTGGGCTTGAGAAATCTTTGAAAAAAGCGCTAAACACAGAAAAAAACGTAGTAAATGCAGCATAGAGGTTCTTCCCAAAATCCTAAATTAGTGGGATGAGTCCTATGAACCAAACAGAAATTTTCTATACCCTCAGTCTGTTGCAAATTCCAGGCATTGGGAGCCTGCTCGCACGCAAACTGATTGAACGATTAGGCAGTGCCGAAGCGGTGTTTAAGGTGGGTCGCACCAGGCTCGAAACCACACCTGGCATCGGCACTTTGTTGGCAGGCGTTATCACCAAAAGTAAGCCCTTCGACCTAGCGGAAAGTGAATTGAAGCTGGTAGAAAAACATGGGCTTAAGCTGCTGCACTACCAAGAAGATGATTTTCCCATGCGCTTACGACAGTGCGCAGACCATCCGCTTATTTTATTTGGAAAAGGCGAGTTACCTGTGAATGCCAATCGCATCGTGGCCATTGTAGGTACGCGGGCCGCTACCGATTATGGAAAACGATTAACAGAGGAGCTGGTGCAAGGGCTCACAGCTTTGAATGTAATGGTGCTTAGTGGCTTGGCCTACGGCATTGATGTGCATGCCCATCGGATGGCTTTGCAAATGGACCTGCCCACTATTGGTATTTTGGGACATGGCTTGGGACGTATTTACCCTGCTGCGCACCGCCAAGTTGCCGACAAAATGCTCGAAAGGGGAGGCTTGCTTACAGAGTTTTTGTACGACATAGGTCCTGATAAAGAAAATTTCCCCAAGCGCAATCGGATCGTAGCAGGTATGACCGATGCCGTGGTGGTTATTGAAGCGGCTATCAATGGCGGGGCGTTGATTACGGCCTCTTTGGCCAACGATTACAACCGAGATGTATTTTCATATCCAGGCAAGGTACACGACAAATACAGTGCGGGCTGTCATAAATTGGTGCGCGCCAATAAGTCTGCACTCATTACCTCTGCAGAGGACTTTTGTGAAGCCATGGGCTGGGGGGTGCCCATTCAACTAAGCAGCTCGCGCCAAGGGTTACTTTTCCCCGAGTTGGAGCAGGAGGAGCAATTGGTACATGACTTGCTCAAGGAACACCGCCAAATGGGGATCGATACGTTGAGCATGCAAACGTCGCTATCAACCTCGAAGCTGAGCAACGCGCTGCTGGGACTGGAATTCAAGAACATGATTCGCGCGCTACCCGGTAAACAGTATCAGGCGCTTTGAAGGCAGGACACAAAACGAATAGCCAAACGGCCATTTTAGAGCAAAAAAAAAGGGAACCTGACGATTCCCTTGATGTTAAAAAATACTACCTCATGAATTTTTGCCCTGACAGACAATTTCACAATATCCTTTATGTCAAATAGCATTCCAAATTGAAAGCAGTCTTAAAAAACTTAAAACATAGGATATTCGACCTATTTACTGTACAACTTGCTGCGCGAACTGTCCATAATTCTGGAATAGCAGGCGCTTTTTAAAGCTTTTTGTAAGCCGACACATGTATATTTTGAATGCAAAAGGCATATTCATAGGACTGGTTACTGGCTACGATAATACTTTGTAACGGACTAACCGTGGCTACCAGCGCTTGATACCATTGTACACCTTGTTCATCTAAATTGGTGGTAGGTTCATCCAGTAGTAACAAGGGTACCTCACTAGCTATGGCGAGTAATAATTTTACTCGTTGCTTCATGCCAGAGCTATAATGTTGGATTTTTTTATGCAAATGGGGCTGCAGGCCCGCATCTTCTATCCAATGGGCTAATTCGAAGTCCGTTTTTTTGACCTTCAAGCTAAAATGAAAAGCCAGTAGCTCTTGTAAACTGTAGGCTTCTGGTAAATCCAAGTAGGGTGCGGCAATGCTGATGTACCGATACAATTGGTCTTCGCTTATGGGCGCATCTCCAATCGTATAACGTCTACTACCAGCCGAAAGTGATTGGTAACCCGCTAGTACCTGTAAAAGAGTGCTTTTTCCTGACCCATTGGCCCCAGTGAGCGATAAACGTCCACCCGCAGCGAGCTCAAAAGTGAGATTTCTGAAAATCCAGTCGCGGTTGTAGCGCTTCCCCGCATCCGTTAAACGGATGTGGAGTTTACTGCTCATTCGATCATTCCTTTGATCACGCCAAAATTGGAGGTCTTAATGAAATCCAGAATGCGATCACGCTCAGGCGATGGGTCTACTTCAGCCTCTACCATTTCAATGGCTTTTGACATATTATAACCACGTACATATACAATGCGATATATGTCTTCTATTTGACGAATGGCAAGCTCGGTAAATCCTCTGCGGCGGAGTCCTATGACATTCACACCTGCAAACGACAAAGGTTCTTTCGCACATTTTACAAAAGGAGGCACATCTTTACGTACCAAAGAGCCGCCACCAATAAAGGAGTGCTCTGCCACAGTAATAAATTGCTGGACGGCTACCATACCTTCTAAAATAGCCCAGTCGTGGACGGTAATGTGCCCCGCCAAAGTTGCCAAATTCGCTAAGATTACGTGGTCTCCTACAATACAATCGTGTGCTACATGGCTGTAGGCCATCAACAAACAGTGTTTGCCTACCTCAGTTTTGAAACGGGCGCTTGTGCCGCGGTTTACCGTAGCGCACTCCCGAATGGTGGTGCCCTCGCCAATAATGGCCAAGGTTTTTTCGCCCCTATACTTGAGGTCTTGAGGCGGCGCACTGATAACAGCACCAGGATAAATTTTTACATTTTTGCCAATCCGCGCGCCATCCATGATGGTTACGTTCGGACCAATCCAGCAGCCTTCCGCAATTTCTACGTCACCTTCAATGGTAACGAAAGGGGAGATATGCACATTTTTAGCGATTTTGGCATCCGGATGAATGCTTGCCAAGGGGTGAGTCATGCTTTATTTCTTAACTAATTGTGCCATCAACTCGGCTTCTACTACAAGTTTGTTGCCTACAAAGGCCTGTCCTACCATCTGACAAATACCACGGCGAATAGGTTCCTTCAAAACGAGCTTGAATATAAGCGTATCTCCCGGTAAAACCTTATCCTTAAATCGAACATTATCAATTCTCAAGAAATAGGTCCAATAACCACCTGGATCATCCATCAAACTTAGACATAAAATACCACCCGTTTGAGCCATGGCCTCGATTGTCAACACGCCCGGCATCACAGGATTGCCAGGAAAGTGCCCCTGAAAGAAGGGTTCGTTCATGGTCACGTTTTTTACGCCGATCACATAGGTCTTGGTAAGCTCTGTGATTTTATCCACCAACAAAAAGGGATACCGATGCGGCAGAAATTTCATGATGCCGTTTACATCGTACACCGGCGGTTGGCTGGGATTGTAGCTAGGGATATCCAATTGCTTTTGCTGTTTTTTGAGGAAAACGCGGAATTCTTTGCCGAAAGCCACATTGCTGCTGTGCCCAGGTTTGCTGGCCACTACATGCGCTTTGATGGGACGGCCAAGCAATGCCAAGTCGCCAATCACATCCAACAATTTATGCCGAGCAGGCTCATTAACAAAGCGCAACTCCACATTGTTAAGAATGCCTTCTTTGCTAATACCCATTTGTTTCTTTTTGAAGATGCCGGCAAGCCGTTCGAGTTCCGTGTCGGCAACAACCTGATCTACTACCACAATGGCATTGTTCAAATCGCCACCCTTGATGAGGTTGTTGGCCAACAGCAGCTCAAGTTCGTGTAAAAAGCAAAAGGTGCGGCAAGAGGCTATCTCTGTTTTGAAGTCGCTGATGTGCTTCAAAACAGCGTGTTGCGTGCCAAGAACGGGGGAGTTGTAGTCTATTAATACTGAAACCCTGAAGGTATCGGCAGGTATAAGGGTGATTTCTACGTCCTTGGCGGCATCGTAAAAATGATAGTTCTCTTTGATTTCGATGAATTTGCGGTCAGCATCTTGGTCTACCAAGCCTGCTGACATTAATATTTGCACAAATTCTATCGAGCTGCCATCGGCAATAGGGGTTTCGGGACCGTCGAGCGTAATCAACACATTGTCGATTTCCAAACCCATGAGGGCCGCCAATACATGCTCAACGGTGTAAACTTTTGCGCCGTCTACAGCCAAAGTTGTCCCGCGCGAGGTTTCCACTACATTTTCAACCAAAGCAGGTACCAAAGGGGCATCAGGCAGATCTATACGTTGAAATACAAAGCCATGGTCAATAGCCGCAGGCAGAAAGGTCATGGTCACCGCTGCGCCAGTGTGGATTCCTACGCCTCCAATCGAGACGGCTTTCGCAATGGTTCTTTGTTTATTATTCATGCTTCGGGTTTAACTAAGAAGGCTTCCAATTGCTTCTCAAGCTGAAAGATGCGTTTTTCGAAATCGGGTAAACGTCGAATAAGGTTGCTGGTACGCTGGCTGTCCATGTATTTCATCACCGGCGTGCCATTCCATTTTTTGTTAGGTTCTTCAATGGAGCGGGTAACACCTGTTTGACCGCCGATTTGAGAACCTGGTGCTACATATACGTGGCCTGCAAAGCCAACCTGGCCCGCAATTACGCACTGTTTGTCGATGCGCGTGCTGCCCGACACGCCCGTTTGAGCGGCAATAACCGTGTTTTCGCCTATTTCTACATTGTGCGCAATGTGCACCAAGTTATCTAGCTTAACCCCCTTGCGAATGATGGTAGCGCCCATGGTGGCGCGATCTATAGCGCAATTAGCGCCTATTTCTACTTCGTCTTCAATGACGACTTGTCCGTTTTGAGCAATTTTTTCATAATGCCCGTCCTTCTGCGGAGCAAAGCCAAACCCATCAGACCCCACCACTACATTGGCATGCAACATACAACGTGCCCCCACTTCGCAGCCAGCTAAAATACGCACGCCAGGATGTAAAATGGTGTGCGCACCAATTTTAACGCCTTTGCCAATAAAGACTTGCTGCATTATTTTAACGCCTTCCCCCAACACCACATCTTCACTGAGGTAGCTGAAAGCCCCAATAAAACAACTTTCCCCTATTTTAACGTTGGAAGCAATAAAGCTTGGCTGCTCAATGCCGCACGCAGAAAATGTGTTTTTGCTGAACAAATTCAACAGTAAAGTGAAAGCAGAATAAGGGTCCTCCACCAAAATGATGGCGGGCACAGCATGACCATAGAGCTCTACTCCTTTTGAAACTATGAGGATGGAAGCTTTTGTGGTGCTGAGGTGATGGAGGTATTTGGGGTTGGCAATAAAACTGATAGAGCCGCTGGTAGCTTCTTCAATTTTTGAGAGGGTGCTGCCAACTATGTCGGCGGCGCCTTCTAGCTGACCACTTACGAGCTCAGCAATTTGCTGGGAGGTGAATTGCATTAATGAATCGATCTAAAGGGACAAATATCTGAAATTACATTAAGATAATAAAAAATGCAGCCCTAAGAATTCTGAACAGGGCTGTTGAAGCGGCCTAACAATGGAAAGATTAAAATTTAATTTCCTTAGGTAGACTGATATAATGCTTTATAACGGTTTTTGACAAGGTTTTGAGGTTCAGGTTGTCCGACAAATCTGAAACGTCTTTTAAATCACCGTTTTTACGGAGAATTAGGATTTTGTCAACGCCAGGCACATAAGCATCGTTGGTAATGAAACCCGTTTGCATCCAGTAGTGCAAGTCTTGGGCCTGAATGGACTTGTTACTGCACACTTCACCAGCCAGTTGAGCTACCAAGGCAGCTTCTGGCTCTTTTTCGAACAAATACACCCGGTTGAGGCGGCGGTGCATGAGGCCATCGCACAACGCGCTTAAAATGGGGTCGGGATGCACAGCCCAAACTTTGAGCGCACTAAATAAGTCGTTGTCGTCGAGCTCAGCAAAGTGCACGATCACTTCTGGCTGGCTTTCAAAATGCTTGCGGGTGATTTTATTTTGGAAGAAATAAAGCAAAGCTGGGGTGCCGAAAAGCGGTGCTCCTTCCCGTGCCAATTCCTGCGCACGCTGCATGATCTTGCTGATCATAAATTCCGCTGCCAAAACGGTTTTGTGTAAATACACTTGCCAGTACATTAAACGGCGGGCCACGATGAATTTTTCGATGCTGTAAATGCCTTTTTCTTCTACCACCAATTGGTCTTCGCGAACGTCGAGCATGTTAATAATGCGGTCCCAGCTCACCACCCCCTCCGAAACACCGGTGAAAAAGCTGTCTCGGGTAAGGTAATCGAGCCGGTCCATATCGAGCTGCGAGCTTACCAACTGATGTAAAAAGCGTTTGTGATAGCTGCCTTTAAAAATGGCAATCGCGGTGCCAAGTTGTCCGTTAAAGGATACATTGATCTCTTCCATCATACGCAATGAAATTTCTTCATGACGTACGCCCTCTATAAAAAGGTATTCCAAAGCATGGGAAAAAGGTCCATGACCCACATCGTGCAGTAAAATAGCCACATAAGCACCCAAAGCCTCGTCATCTGTAATTTCTTGTCCCTTACTCCGCAATATTTGGATTGCTTTTTGCATTAGGTACATGGCGCCGAGGGCATGGTTATAGCGACTGTGCATGGCGCCGGGGTACACGAGGTAAGTCATGCCCACTTGCTTAATACGCCTTAATCGCTGAAAATAAGGGTGTTGAAGGAGGTCGTAAAGGAGCTCGTGTGGGATTTGTAAAAATCCGTACACCGGATCGTTGATGATTTTCTTTTTATTCACCTTCTTGAGGGCTTTGGCACGCTGAAGCGGCAAATTTCGTTCTAATTAATTCAATCCAAAAATAATGAGTAATACGCAGAAAATCCATATTCTTTGGGCAGACGATGAAATCGATCTCCTGAAACCCCATATCCTCTTTTTAAGGTCGAAAGGCTACGAAATTACCCCCGTTACCAACGGCGAAGATGCCGTGGAATTGGTAGAAAAGCAGTCCTTTGACCTCGTTTTTTTAGATGAAAACATGCCAGGACTGCCAGGTTTGGAGGCTTTGGCGCGCATCAAAGGCTTGCGGCCGGCGTTACCGGTGGTGATGATCACCAAAAGCGAAGAGGAATTTATCATGGAGGAAGCCATCGGTTCGCAAATCGCTGATTATTTGATCAAACCCGTGAATCCCAACCAAATTTTATTGTCAATCAAAAAAATTGTGGACCACAAACGTTTGATAAGCGAAAAAACCACATCGGGTTACCAGCAAGATTTCCGCAATTTGGGCATGGCTTTTAACGAAGATTTGACTGCAGCGCAATGGACCGAAACCTACCAAAAGCTGGTACATTGGGAAATTGAACTCGAAAAAAGCAAAGACGGCGGCATGAAGGAAGTTTTTGTGATGCAGAAATCGGAGGCCAACAGACAGTTTGCGCGGTTTATCAGCGATAATTACCTCGATTGGTTGAACCATCCCGATGAAGACACCCCTGTTTTGTCGCACACCCTGCTCAAAAAGAAGTTTTTCCCAATGCTCAAGCCCGGCAAACCACATTTCTTGGTGGTTATCGACAACCTGCGGCTCGACCAGCTGCGGATCATCGAGCCTTATTTGAGCGACTACTTCCACATCGACAAGATGGAGCCATATTTCAGCATTTTGCCAACCAGTACCGAGTTTGCACGTAATTCGCTTTTTGCTGGAATGTTACCTATGGAAATCAAAAAACGCTATCCTGATAAATGGGTAACTGAGGATGATGAAGGAAGCCGCAACATGCACGAAGCCTTTTTTTTGGGCGAGCAATTGAAACGCCACGGGTTGGAGTTGAAAACCAGTTATAACAAGATTACAACACTGCAGCAGGGCAAAAATCTATTAGAGAATTCGTCGAATTTGTTCAACAATGACCTCAACGTGGTGGTTTACAATTTTGTGGACATGCTGAGTCATGCGCGTTCCGAGATGAACGTAATCAAAGAGCTGGCTGACGATGAAGCCGCTTACCGCTCCATCACCCGTTCTTGGTTTGAGCATTCGCCTTTATTCGAATTACTAAAGAAGATCGCTGAAAAAGGGGTGCCGGTGGTCATCACTACCGACCACGGTACGGTAAAAGTCGGAGACCCTATTCGCATTGTTGGCGACCGCACCACTACTACCAATTTGCGGTATAAAGAAGGTAAAAACCTCAGCTACGACAAAGGCGATTTATTTGTGGTGGATAAGCCCGAGCAAGCGCATCTCATCAAACCACATTTGAGTTCTACCTATGTATTCGCCAACAGCGATCAGTATTTCTGCTATCCCAATAATTACAACCACTTTGTGAATTTATACCGCAATACCTTTCAGCACGGTGGCATTTCGCTCGAAGAGGTGATTATTCCTTTTGTGGCACTGCGACCTAAAGGATAATTTGCGTCAAGTTTTATAAATTTCGGCATGCGATTTTGCAGATACTTTTTAACAATTAGTGCTATGCTGCTAAGTTTTTCGACTTGGCAGCCTGCGCACGCCCAAAATGCAGCTGCAGGAATAGGCTTAAAGCTAGCTAATGTATACTTGTCTGGCGATCAAGTAGATTTTGATATCGTCGTTTATGCGCTGAGTCCCCAAAAGATTTACTTGAGTTTTTCCGATATAGTACTGAGGTTTGAACCAAACAGGCTAAGCGACACAGCCCGATTGCGGCTTTGGCCTGGCAGTTCTCAGCTATTGAGCAGTGAACAGCAGCGGGTCAGCTTGTATGAGATGCGGTATATTTTGCGAATCGAGCAGCGCAACGGCTTTGATTATGTGTACATCGGGATTGATCCTCCACGCTTCAGAGATCTACAACAATTTGTGGCCGTGGTGGCACAACTCGACCAGCGAGAGAGCCTGTATCGACTCGGTCGGTTCAGTTTAACGGGCGTAAAGCAGTTGCCAGATAATTTGAACTTCTTCCAAATAGACAAAGGAATCAAAACGCAAGTGTTTCATTTTTTGCCAAAAGAGGACTTTAGAGCGGAATTAACGGCAATGAGCTGCACAGGTGTGAACATCATGGAGCAAGAAATTGAGTATTTTGAAGCTGAAAGGCAAGAAAATAAGGTACAGCTTCGCTGGAAACAAGGTGAAACCGCAGCTTGGCAGACGCTGTCAATTGAACGCTCTTACGATTTATTGAAGTGGGATGAGGTGGCTTTTACGCCAACGGGTATTACTGCTTTACAAGATGAGCCGAGTCCACCTAAGTCGCTAGAAGGCACGGCATTGGTGTACTACAGACTTAATGTTAAAACCAATGCTGGCCAAAATTTTTTTAGCAGCATTCGGCTACTTGAGTTTTGAAAAGACCCACTTAGCATTATTATTATTATTATGCCTGCATATGAGCCTTTTTTTGAGTTCCAAACGCACTTTTTTGCAGCACGCCAATGTAATGCTTTTGTTAAATCAAGCCAAAATATTGCTTTTGGCTTTTCATTCAGAGAAATTATGCCTACTTTTGTGATATGATTTGGAGATGAAAACGGAAGTTTTTGACTCAAAATTTAAATAGGATCTTTCAGTATCTTGTAATCAGGAACTGTAGTTCATACAATAGGTTTTAGGAGACCGCTACCGGGAGGTAGCGGTCAATTTTTTTATAGGGCATTGTGTAATTATAGCACGCGGCAGCCAGGCGATTCACCTGACTTGTCAATCGCTGCAACCTGTACCAAGTAGGCTGGAGCCTAAAATACTCCTTACATATTTAATTCTCTGCCACTAGACTTGATCCTGTTTTCCGCAGAAAATTGTTTTTTCGCTAAAGTTCACGTTTAGCTTTTTTTACGCTTGTGGCGGAAGTATATTCCTTATTTTTGGGCATGAATTATTGGCTATTCAAGTCTGAACCCAACGTGTACAGCATCGACGATTTGATACGAGAAGGCGAAGGGGTGTGGGATGGAGTTCGTAATTATCAGGCGCGTAACAATATACGAGCGATGCTGCCTGGCGATTTGGCCTTTTTTTATCACTCTAACATCGGAATGGAAGTGGTAGGAATCGTTGAAATTACCACCTCAGCTTTTGCCGATCCTACCACCGATGATGACCGCTGGTCGGCCATTGGCGTTAAACCGGTTAAAAAATTCAAAAATACAATTCCGTTAAAAGCTTTAAAGGCAGATCCTTTTTTTGAGGACCTCACCTTGGTAAAGCACAGCAGATTGTCGGTGATGCCGGTTACAAAAGCACATTTTGATGCTATATTAGCGCTCTCGGAAGTATGAATACAGAACGCCGCCTTATAGTACCCGCCGCCCAGCTCCAAATTATTTTGGAACGCTTGTGTGAGGAATTGGTGGAGCAGCACGGCACATTTGAAAACACAGTGCTCATTGGTTTACAACCGCGCGGCACCTTCTTAGCCAACAGGTTGCATCAAATTCTTGAAAAACGCATTCAAGCGCCCATTACTGCGGGAGTGCTCGACGTCACTTTCTACCGTGACGATTTCCGCCGGCGCGACGAGCCTTTAATTCCAAGCGCTACACACATCGACTTCAATATAGAAGGCAAAAAGGTAATTTTGGTTGATGACGTGCTTTTTACAGGCCGAACCATTCGGGCAGGTTTAGATGCCTTGCTGGATTTCGGTAGACCTGAACGGGTTGAATTGGTGATCTTGGTAGAGCGTTTGTACACACAAGAATTCCCCATCCAGCCCGACTACTGCGGTCGGCGTGTGAACACCCTCGACGGTGAAAAAGTAGTGGTTTCTTGGAAAGAAACGGCAAAAGAAGATAACATCTGGATTTTCTCAAATTGATATGTCAGCTCTAAGTACCAAACACCTCATCAGCATCAAGGAGCTCAGCATCGCTGATATCGAAACTATTTTTAATACTGCCGATAATTTTAAGGAGATCATCAACCGCCCAATCAAAAAAGTGCCTTCGTTGCGCGATATTACCATTGCTAACATTTTTTTTGAAAACTCTACCCGTACACGCCTTTCGTTTGAGCTTGCTGAAAAACGCTTGTCTGCCGATGTGATTAACTTTTCAGCCTCAGGCAGTTCGGTTTCTAAAGGTGAAACACTGATTGATACAGTGAAAAATATCTTGGCGATGAAAGTGGACATGGTGGTGATGCGGCACGCCAACGCTGGCGCTTGCGAATTCCTGTCTCGTAACATCGATGCCAAAGTGATCAATGCCGGTGACGGCGCCCATGAACACCCAACACAAGCCTTACTTGATGCCTTTTCGATTCGTGAAAAACATGGTAAGGTGGCAGGACTAAAAGTTGCCATTATTGGTGACATTCTCCATTCCCGTGTGGCGCTTTCAAATATCTTTTGTCTCCAAAAACTAGGCGCTGAAGTGATGGTATGCGGACCAATAACACTCTTGCCAAAGTTCATAGGAGAACTCGGCGTACGCGTATCTTACAACGTGCGGGAAGCATTGGAATGGTGCGATGTAGCGAACGTGCTGCGCATTCAGATGGAGCGACAAGCCATCCGTTATTTTCCTTCCTTGCGCGAATACTCCTTGCATTTTGGCATCAATCGCAAATTGTTAGACGAAGTAGGGCGCGACATCACCATCATGCATCCTGGCCCGATTAACCGCGGTGTGGAATTAAATTCCGATGTGGCCGATTCAAGCCAATCTATCATTCTTAACCAAGTAGAAAATGGCGTCGCGATACGCATGGCGGCGCTGTATTTATTGGCTAATTGAGCCGATTTAATCAGCCTGCCTACTACTAGGTGCTTTTCACAACAGGTAAACGAGCTGTTATATATTCATTCTGTTTAACTACAGCCTGCCGACTGCGACTACCAGCATTGCTGTAATAGTAAATGGGCAATTTACCAACGACAGCATTAACACGCAATGCTAAGCAAGCAGGCAGTACAAAGCTGTTTAGTGACAAGCTGGCGCCGCGGCTTCTTCTTGATAGAAATTGGAGGTATTTGGACTTAAATATGGAATGCCCAAACCTAAGCCACGCAGGATGAAAATTACCGCTAAAACCACCACCAAAGCGGTGCTGAATTTTTTGAAATAAGGGGTGAGCGCCGGTAAAACTTTGCGATCGAGCATGGCAACAGCCAGCAAAGCAGGAATAGTACCCAGCCCAAAAGCTGCCATAAACAAGGCCGAACCCGTGGGGTCGCCCACCACCAAAGCCGCAGCAATGGCCATATACACCAAGCCACAAGGCAACAATCCATTTAAAATACCAGTGAAAAACTGACTCGCCACGCGAGGTTTGTAAAAAATATCGCCAAACCAATCTTTCAGCCATCCAAACGATACCTTAGGTAGTTTTTGAAAAAAAGGGAGCCGGGGTACTGCAATCCAAAGCAACAGCAAAACGCCAGTAACTACCGAAACCACTTCTTGCAAGCCGCTTAATTGAAGGCCTTTACCAAAAATACCCAGCAACAAGCCCATCCACGTATAAGTAAATACCCGACCTAAATTATAGCTGATGCGCAAGGTCAAAAATGTACCAAACGCGCCATTTTTACCAGGCAAGGCCAGTACCAAAGGCCCGCACATGCCTACGCAATGCAACGAGCCTGCAAATCCGAGTACCAATCCTGCCAGCAAGTAATTCATTCTATGTTGATTCGGTGTTCACTAAAATATCCTAGTCCTTTGTGGTATGCTTTCAGCGTTACCACCCAGCGACCAGTGCCTAAGCGCTCGTTACCTATGCGGTAACCAGCGCTGGTAAATGCTGCCCAGTTGATTTCAAAATCACGCTTTTGGTCGTTAGGACGATAAAAAACAACATAGCCGCTGTCGGCTTGCTGCAGCAGCAAAGGTAAACTAAAGCTAAGTGCCCCAGCTTCCTGCGTTACTAGTACTTCTTCGGAAAGGGCATGCAGATTTTCCTTTTGCGTAATCACTTCCTGGTACCTCAATTCTTTTGCGTAATAATCGGTATCGACTAATTCGTTTTGGTTTTGGATGCTGTAAATGGTGAAGCCAATCATAAAGCTGCAAAAAAGAATCATGGCGATAATGATGCCGCCGGGCCAAAGTCTGAACATAATTAATTGGTTGAAGAGGTGTTGAAGCTGGTTTTGACGGTTTCTACTACTTCGCCATTGTACACAATGTCGATGATGATAGGTACTTGCGGGGCGGTAAGTTGGGCGGCTTCCAAAATTACAAAAACAGCGCCTTCGCGGTAGCCCTGCGGAGGTACGGTGAAGTTTTGACCTACCAATTGCAGCTTGCCCGCTGGCTCGCGCAGCACGTAGGAGACTTCTAGCGCATCAAAGCTTTTGTTGATGGTTTTGACCATGTAGAGGTTTTTAACGGAGCCATCGGCTTGCAGAATAGAGAGCTGTCCGCGCGCCCGTAAAATGCTGGTTTCGGTGATGGTGCGGGTAGTGAGGAGGTAGCCGAACAAGCCTAATAAGATAGCGAGGAGGACACTGTAAATGACCACACGCGGGGTAAAAACCTTACGCACTTTGGCTACAATGCTGTTTTCGGATGCAAAGCGGATGAGACCCCGAGGTTTGCCAACTTTATCCATTACTTCGTCGCAAGCATCTATACAAGCGGTGCAATTTACGCACTCCAGCTGGTGCCATTGCGGATGTCGATGCCGGTAGGACACACCACAACACATTGGTTGCAGTCGATGCAATCGCCCAAACTTTCGGCGCGATTGCGGGCGTGCTTGCCACGGGGTTCACCACGTACAAAGTCGTAGGCTACGTTTAAACTGTTGCGGTCGAGGAGCACGCTTTGAAGGCGGCCGTATGGACAAACAATGGTGCAAGCTTGCTCTCGGAACCACCAATACACAAAAAAGAAAACGCCAGTAAAGAGCACCAAGGCTACAAAGGAACCCGCATGCTGAGATATGGGCTCGCTGATCATCTTGAACAACGCATCGCTGCCAATTAAATAGGCCAAAAAAATGTTGGCGATAAAAAAGGAAAAGGCAAAGAAGATTAAGAATTTAATGCCTCTTTTTCTGATTTTTTCTGGGGTCCAATCGGAGGCAGCCAGTTTTTTCTGGGCTTGGTAATCGCCATCAATCCAATATTCAATGCGCCGAAAAAGCATTTCCATAAAAATGGTTTGTGGACAAACCCAGCCGCAAAAAAGCCGACCGAACACGGCAGTAAACAGCACAATGAACACCACCAAGGTGATGAAGCCGAGTACCAATATCTTAAAGTCTTGAGGCCAAAATGCCACTCCAAAAAGAATGAATTCTCGCTCTAAGATGTTGAAAAGCATAAATGGATGGCCATTGACACGGATAAAAGGCCCACTAAACATCAAGGCAAGCAATACGTAGCTCACAATTTTGCGGGCGTTCCAGTAACGACCTTTTGGTTTTTTAGGATGAAAAAAAATACGTTCGCCCTTGTCATCGACAGAAGTAAGTGCGTCGCGGAAATTTTTATCAGTTTTGGTGATGAGTGGTTCTCCTGCTGCCATGAGCCCAATGCCTGTTTGAGGTGTGATTTTAAAACCGGCTACCGAAGCTTTAACTTCGGTAGCCGTGTTACGCTAAGCTTTCGCTTATTGCTCGTAGAGGTCGCCCTGAGGCGCCTTCGCATTGGCAGGTTCAGTACCGTACATGCCATGAATATAGCTTGATACCTGAATGATCTGCTTTTTGCTGAGGCTCTTTTCCCAAGGAATCATGCCTTTTTCGGCAACGCCGTAGGTGATTACCTTAACATAATCTTCAATTTTGGGGCCGTGGATGTAATAGCTGTCGGTGAAGTTGGGTCCAACACCACCTTCGCCATTAGAACCGTGACAAGCCAAGCAGTTTGCCGTATAGATGCCTTTGCCTGCTTCTAAATCGCTAGCTTCTGTGGAGAAGGCCACCAACACATTGCCAACATTGGCCGCTTCGAAGGCTGCTTTTTGCCGTTCTGCCATGGCCATTTCTAATTGGTACTCTTCCAATTGTGAAGGGGCTGTTTTAAAAACGTGGTAATTCAGTAAGTAAATAATGCCAAATACAATGGTGAGGTAAAATAGGTATTTCCACCAAGGAGGAAGGTCGTTGTCGAATTCCTGGATCCCGTCGTATTCGTGGTCGGTTAGTTCATCTAGTTTTTTGGCCATGACTTTAGCTTTTTGAGGGTTGATCGTCGTGTAAAGGGAGGTTGCTGATTTCCGTGATATCCGCCTTGCTTTGCCGGAACACCCATATGAGCATGCCAGTAAAAAAGGTGAAGAATAAAACAAAGGAGATGATCGGGTAGATGCTTACTCCGGTGATGGCTTCGAGACTTTCGCGTATCATATCCTGTTATTTATTGGTTTTGATGTCGGTGCCTAAACGCTGCAAATAAGAAATGAGGGCAACTATTTCACTGTTTTCACCAGCGGTTATGCCGTCTTTTTTGAGGTTCGCAACCAGTTGTCCGGCTTGCTGCTTCAAATCAGCATTGGCTTGGTCTTCGTAACCTGCGGCATAGGGCACACCGAGGGTGCGCATGGCATTGATCATTTTTGGGGTGAGGCTGAGGTCAATGTCTTGCGTAGCCAACCAAGGGTAAGGGGGCATAATAGAGCCTGGACTCATTGATGTTGGTATTATCATGTGGTTAAAGTGCCAGCTGTCGGGGTATTTGCCACCTAATCTGTGCAAATCGGGACCGGTACGCTTCGATCCCCACAAGAATGGGTGGTCGTAAACAAACTCGCCCGCCTTGCTATATTCGCCGTAACGCTCGGTTTCAGAGCGGAAAGGACGAACCATCTGAGAGTGACATCCTACGCAACCTTCTTTGATATAAACGTCGCGACCGTGTAACTCCAGCGGTGTGTACGGTTTCACTGCCGCAATGGTTGGGATGTTAGATTTGATTAAGAAGGCCGGCATAAATTCAACCACACCACCAATCAAAATGGCAATGGTTACATAGATAGAAAAGGCGATAGGTTTGCCCTCCAATTTGCGGTGCCAGCTAGCGTCGGCAGCATGGTGATCTACTTCAGCCGCTTGTACCAAGGCAGGCTCATTGGCTACCAATTTGCCATTACTTGCAGTTTTGAATAAGTTGTAGGCCATAATAATGGCACCTACCAAGTAAATCAAACCACCGAAGGCACGAATCATGTACATCGGTACAATATTGATTACAGTTTCGAGGAAGTTGGGGTATTGCAAATTGCCTTCAGGTGTAAATTGCTTCCACATCAAGCCTTGTGCAATGCCTGCCCAATACATGGCAATTACCCAAAATAACATGCCAATGGTGCTTAACCAAAAGTGAAGGTTGGCGAGTTTGACGCTGTACAATTTAGTATTGAAAATGCGCGGAATAATCCAGTACATGATGGCAAAGGTTAACATGCCGTTCCAAGCCAAGGTGCCTACATGCACGTGTGCTGGAATCCAGTCGGTAAAGTGACTCAAAGCATTTACCGTTTTAAGCGAGTGCATCGGACCTTCGAAAGTGGCCATGCCGTAACCAGTTATAGCTACCACCATCATTTTTAAAATGGGATCTTCACGCACTTTGTCCCAAACGCCGCGTAAAGTGAGCAAACCATTGATCATACCACCCCACGATGGTGCGATGAGCATGATTGAAAACACCACGCCGAGCGATTGCGCCCAATCTGGCAAGGAGCTGTAAAGCAAGTGGTGCGGTCCTGCCCAGATGTATATAAAAATCAAGGACCAAAAGTGGATGATCGACAGTCGATAGGAGTAAACCGGACGATTAGCTGCTTTTGGCAGGAAGTAGTACATCAAACCTAAATAAGGCGTGGTGAGGAAAAAGGCTACCGCATTGTGGCCATACCACCATTGCACCAAGGCGTCTTGAACACCAGCATAATAACTGTAGCTTTTAAACAGGGTGATGGGTAACTCAAAGCTGTTTACAATGTGCAAAACGGCCACTGTTATAAATGTAGCGAGGTAAAACCAAATGGCCACATACATATGCTTTTCGCGGCGTTTGATGATGGTCATAATCATATTGACCCCAAAAACCACCCACATGAGGGCAATAGCAATGTCGATCGGCCACTCGAGCTCAGCATACTCTTTGCTGCTGGTCATCCCCAAAGGCAAGGTAATGGCTGCCGCTACAATGATGAGCTGCCAACCCCAAAAGTTGATTTTGCTCAGAGTGTCGCTCCACATGCGCGCTTTGAGAAGGCGCTGTAAGGAATAGTAGACGCCCATGAAGATGGCATTGCCAACAAAAGCGAAGACCACGGCATTGGTGTGCAGTGGCCTGATGCGGCCGTAGGTGGTGTACTGATTGCCCAAATTGGCATCTGGCCAGAATAGCTGCGTGGCAATGAGCACGCCCACCAGCATGCCCACCAACCCCCAAATAACAGACGCCTAGGCAAAGTTCCGGACGATCTTGTTGTCGTAATGAATGGTAATTTGTCCCATAAATTTTATTTGTGTTTTCGTTTAGGTTTTGATTCAGTTGTTGATTGCGTTTTTTGATCTTCGAATAAAATGCGCACCGAAGGGGTATAGGTGTCGTCGTACTGACCGCTCTTTACACTCCAGATAAAAGCCCAGAGAAATAGAGAGGCAACAGCTATGCTTATACAGATGAGGACGACGATGATAGCCATGTTTTAAATATAGTATTTATTTGAATGTGATAAGAAAATTAACACAGTACAAGGGTTGACGTAAACGGGTGGTTGGCATGCCTTTTCATTTTAACTTGTTTTTACGCGCGAAAAAATTGGTCAGCACTGTTGCGCTAATTACTACGCTGATACTGCTCACGGGCATCAAAATGGCACTAACCACAGGCGTAAGCGCACCTGTGAGGGCAAAACTCAATCCTACGGTGTTATAAAGGAGCGACAAGCCGAGGTTGGCAAAAATTACTTTCCGACTGTCGCGCGAAAATGCTAGAATTTGGTGCATCATGGGTACCACTTGACCTTCCATGATCACATCGCTGGCCGGGGTAAACTGACCAGCTTGTTCACTTACAGCCACGCCTATGGAGGCTTGTTGCAGGGCACCGGCATCGTTTAGGCCATCGCCTACCATCATAACCATTTTCGCACCAGCTTTTTGTCGCTTGCTGATGTAGTCGAGCTTGTCGCTTGGCGACTGTTGGAAGTGCAAATCGGCTTTTTCGCCAAATATTGGCTGCAAAACGCTGGCTTCTTGGTCACCATCTCCCGACAGTAAACTCAAACGATAGTGCTGTGCCATGCTGTTGATGCTTTTTTCGATGTTGGGACGGTAATCGTTGATGAACCGAATGTGACCCATCAGCACACCGTCAATTTCTACATACACCAAGCTGGCTTCAGTTTTTAGCAAATGGCCTTTAAGTCCTAGCAGTGCGGCATTGCCAACTTTAACAAGGCGTTTTTCGATGATGGCTACTATGCCTTTGCCTTTTACCTCATCAAATAATTGTACTTCATCAATAGCTGGTTCCTCGAAAGCAACAGCTATTTGCCGACTCAAAGGGTGGGTGCTGTTGCGACAAGCAGTTTTGACTAATCTGCGTTCATACGCGGTGAGTGAAATGCCTGAAAAGTCGAGTTTATTGTTCTCTGAAGTAGTGAGCGTCCC
>Ga0209284_10001902_pt1 | contig 30268 bp, 58 predicted proteins | sample FRY03_FD_187211 | JGI IMG/M metagenome (GOLD analysis project Ga0209284, IMG submission 187211) | Freshwater microbial communities from Lake Fryxell liftoff mats and glacier meltwater in Antarctica - FRY-03 (SPAdes) (version 2) | ecosystem: Environmental > Aquatic > Freshwater > Ice > Glacier...
CGGAGACCCTGCAAACACCAAAGCGCCCGTACCCGTTTCGTCCGTCACCGCAGCAATTAACTGAGCAGAAGTGGCGACCAGAGTGTTGCTGGTAAGGTTGATTGTTTTGTTTGTAAGTGTTGCGGTAGCCGCGCGCTCGGTGGCGTTGCTGGTGTTGTCCACGTTCCCAAGCCCCACATCGCCTTTGACAATGCCGGTAGGCGTATTCACCACTGGAGAGGTGAGGGTCTTGTTAGTCAGGGTTGCGGTGTTGGTGCGCTCGGCAAAGACGTGTTCGGTCGTTGCGAGTTGGGTTGTGTTTGTCGCGGCGGCTGCTGTGGGGGCAGCGGGTACGCTTAGGAACGTCGGAGAGGTGGCTCTAACACCTGAGCCAGTACCGGTTGTTGGTAGGGCTTCTAGCGCCGTTGCGCCAGCGTTGACGGCAACAATCTCACCCCCATTACCGGCAAGGTCAGGCATCTTTGCGCTGAGTCCGTCTTCGATGGCCTTAAGCTCTGCCCGCATGGCGGACGAGGAACCAGACGAGCCTTGAATCGGGTAATTATTGTGGTCATAGAATTCTGAAGCTGCCATGCCGGTTCCTTCTTAACGCATCGCGCGTCGTGGGGTGAAATGAATAATACCGCTGCTTAAAGTAAACGGTAGGAATTCGTCAGAGTCACCATTAAATATGAGTGATAGATTTTCCGCTGTTCCCGTGATGTCGGCTTCCGACGGAAGTAATGCCCTACCATCCCAGAAGAAGTTGTCCCATGTGAATGAGTCCCACTTATTTCCCGCCAATGATTCTTTGATGGTGGTGTTGACGGTGGGGTCGTATTCAACAGACTCGTAGCCCAGTGCGTAAGAAAAATTAAACTCGCAGTAGCTAGACCCAGACATTTCCATGACGGCTTTGCGAAAGCTCTTCAATTGTCTAGGGCCTCCAAAGTGGTTGAAGGCAAGTTCTGCGCTCCACGAAATCGCAACACCGTCAAAAGATGTGCCAACGTCCATTTGATACACAAACCCATTTGTTGATCCGAAGTAAATTTCTTCCTGCTCACTGACACCCTCCAATGAAGATATACAAACCACGGGATTTGTTAGTAAAACCGTGGTCATGCCTATGATCTTTTTATCCTTGAAGCCCATGTAAACAGCTTCGCCGCCGCTAAAAAACAGACGGTATTGATTCTTTTTACGAACAATACAACTGGCAGAAGCTGTTTTTATAAGCGGGTTAAGCTTTGGCGTTATCTTGTCAGATACGACGGCATTTTGAAAGTTGCCGTAACTCTGTGTTGCCGAAAGCAGTGTAATGCCCTGCGTGTCCAACGCTATGCCTTGCGTAATGAACTGAATCGAGTATGACAGTGCGCCAGATTCCTCACTGTGGGGGACAAGCTTCCAGTCAGACGACCCGTTTCCATAAAGGATTAGGGTTCTGTTTTTTGTATAGATCGCAATAGCGCCGCCTGCCTCTGATCCCGCTACGCCAAGAAAGCCGGTAATTGTGTCGCCGCAGGCAAGCTCACCCGCTCCAGAAACCACAGTCCATGTGTAAGGATCTCCGACACCAGAATGTTGAGCAGACCCATTAAAACTAAAGAACAGGTGGTTCTTGTGTACCTTGACAAACTTTGGTGTGTCCGTTGTCATGCCGGTGTTGATTTTTACAAAAGTTGTTCCGTCGAACTCGAAACCTTTGTTCACGCCGTCTGCGCCGTACATTTTCGTTGTTCCGGTTCCGCCACCAAAATTCCAATTGTCAAACTCGTACTTGCCGCCGGGCGATAGTGTGATAGCAGTGCTATTACCGGCAATCGTGGCCACATTCAGGTTTGCACCAACATCAAGATTCTCGGCTTGGAAGGTTCCCGTTTGTGATGCAAAGAAAAATCTTCCCGCTGCTGTGCCTGCGGCCCACGTCCCACTGGTAATAATTATCTTGACGATGACCGCTGTAGCTGCCGATGTTGCGCCGGTGATGGTGTCCCCTACAAGAACTTCATAAGTTCCACCAGAGGTGAATGCGATCTCACGGCCTAGCGCTATTTCCGTCCAGCCAGTTGCTGACTCTTTGTGCATGACGGCCGCTGTACCGCCAGCGTTATTTCGAAAGGCATAGACAAGACTATTGAACTGATGTACCCCCAGCACATTTCCAGACCCCGGCACAACTGCAATCAATGCTCTATATATGTCCGCCGCGAGGTTTCGGTAGGTTGCGTTTAGTTTTGGTGTCGCAGCCGCTCCACTTTCTTGTGCGCCTATACACGTTCCAACTACGGTAATACCTACCTTGATATTGCCGGTGGAAAAATTTCCGGTTATCAATGTCAAAACTGCTTGGCCAGAAGGCAGGGCAATCACCGTCCCGTATGACGTTCCAGCGTTGTCAGTCAACACATCGCCCAAAACAACTGTCCCAGTGATGGTGCAAGTCAGAATTGCGTAAACTGCCGCTGACGGTTTAGCCAGCCCGGAAAATCTCTCATACCCGCCGATCCGCGCGTAACCACCATTAATGCCAATCTCCACGTTCGATCCAGAACGCAGTGCGCCGCTGGAAAGTTGAATCGGAGGAGTTACCAGATCCAGTCCTCCCGTGAAAGGGAAGAACTTGAACTGCGTCTGAGGCATCGGCACTGGCTTCATAATTAAACCAATGGTTCCGCGATGGTGAAGCGCGGCATGTGCGTGCGCTCCATCTGTTTAATCATCCGCTTGTAGCGGTTCTCACCATCTACATAAACCTCGTTTGCTCCTGTATATCGTCCGTATGACATCATGCCCAAATAGACTGGCAGCATGTGGTATTCAGAGGGGTACTGCGGTACATCAGCGTCGAGCGCCATCGTCGTGACGGCCTTTTGATATTCACCAGAGATCCGATAAACGTCGTTTGGCGCAGGGCCAATCTTCAAACTCTGATCGTTACCAACCGTGAAGTTGATCGGGCGCTGATTGGTTTGAATGCCAACATCGTAGGTGTCATACCAGTTTTGGTAGTCGATGAAAAGAAGCCTAGACTCATTGGCGACGGTTCCCGTGTAGCTCTTGAGCGTCTCCCGCCTCCAATCCCGCAGGTTCGTGATTGGGACGATACAGTCAGCAGGAAGGTAGGAGTTGTCGCCAATCACGGTGTCGATTGTGAAGCTCCCTACCATCCACCGCCATTCATTATGCAGGCGCTGCACGTCTTCGTCCGCAGTCGCAGCCCAAGCCACGATGCGGCCTAGCTCCCCCGTCTGCGCAACGACGGTAGAGGGGCCAGTGCCAGCACCGGCAACCTCTTGGCGTAGCCGTTTGCAAATTTCCAAGAACGTCATTGCCATTTTGATTAGCCCGCTTCAGCAAGGACGGCACGTTCCCACGATTTACCGAGTGGGTTGTCATCTCGGATAATTGCGAAATCGTATTTAAGCCCGGTAGAAGGTGGATAAATATAAGACTGGATACCCTCCTTATTCAGCACCAATTCCTGCCCATACGTGGTGGTTTTCAACCGAAGCAAGCGATCCACAAAATACCGAGGAAGTGTCTTGGTCTCGCCACGTCGAAAGAGCATAGGCTGACCATTAATGTTCAGTGGAAACACCATCTCAGCATTGCGATCTGTTGTTGTTGCAACCCGAATCGTCACCATCTCGGCCATGAAGGCCAGCATAGCCATTTTTTCGGGATCAACTGGACGACCACTGACCTGTGCAATGACAGACGGCTCGAAGTTTCCGAGGTCGTCGATCTTTCTGGTTGGGATTTGCCCGATTTCGTGGTCAGACGCAAGCGGGGCGGCTGCAAAAACTGGAGTGTCTTTTGCTTTGCGTTGAAGTGGGATACCTTTTGGCATAATAATGTTTACCTTTAGAGTTAAAAAAATCCCGGATGGGCGGCGAAGCAACAAAGTGATACACCTCTCGTGAGATGTATGGGTTTGCAGCTTAGGTTTTTGCTGCTTTGATGACGGCGAAGTTTATAACCATTGCAGTCGTATCGGCTACAGATGCGTGGTTATTGCGAACACTGATGTCGAACGATCCAGCGGCCACTGCGGATACCCAGCACATAGAGTCTGCATCACCGGAGACTTTTGCCACAATCACTACGTCAGTCACAGCAACGGTTGTGTTAGTCACTGTAAAAGTTGCAATGGTAACGCCAGCTAGTGAGGCCGCATTGCCCGTGATAGTCCCGGACAGTTTGTTCAGAGTAACGCCGGTGGCACGGTTAGTGGCCTGTGTAACAGCACCGCCAGCGCCAGCACCATAACCAAGTCCAGCACCAGTCGGTGAAGTAAGAGTTATTGGCCCTTCCACCGTAGAAACGGTGCTCATATCGAGTTTGTGGTCAACCCTTACGCTGGTATATTTACGATTAAGCATGATGAATTTCCTTTAATTTTGAATTTTTTGGAAGTAGAAAACCACCCGAAGGTGGATTTCATGGTGCCTCAATTACGAGGACTGTGGACGACGCGGAAGCGTGCTGATGTTACGGAACGTCGAGGCAGTAATGCCCGTAGCCGTCCAACTGGAAGTGCCGGTTGTGAAGTCGGCAGCGCTTGGGGCAGTACGCACCAAGTTGTAGGCCATCGGGCAGAAGTCATCTGGCAAGATGGGGAACTGTGGCAGGTTCAAGAAAGCACCAGCCGTGGTAGTGACGCCAACTTCGGTGTTTTCAATGCTGCCTTGCGCCAGTTTGATAACGCCAGCAGCGTTCGTACCCCACACCAGCACAGTACACTGGTTGTCGGTTAGCTTAGGGAATGCCAGACCAGTCACAGCGTCCAACGTAGGCGATGCAGTGTTGGTTTGTGCCGTCAGACCAGTGGCAAACCGGCCATCAATAGCGGCGCTGGTCGTTGCCGTCGTGGTGTAGGTGCTGGTAGTCCCAGCAACAAACCCAGCAGTGACGAAGTTAATCGTGAGAGCACGATTTTTAAGATTTTCCATGATAATTTTCCTTTAATGATTTGGTTGCAGGTGGCTTAGAACAAGTCACCTGCTATTGGTTACAGAGAAGTTATACCCACTTCGATAACGCCCATGTGTCCGTTGTTCACCACAACCGCAGCACTCCAGAATGAAGCACCGACGTAGCCACGCTGACCAACAGGGTCGTCTTTAGTCCGCTGTGAAGCAGGCAGGTGGAACGGCTCAAAGTTGGCATTCAGTGCAATGTCAAACACGGCATCTTCACCGCAAACGATCATCGGGTACACGTCTAGGCTGGTTCCGCTAGTCGAATACAGACCAGTCGTACCGATAGAAGCGCCAGCGTCAGCGTAAGCAGACAACTCTTTCGACACGATGAAGCGGAAACGGCCTACAGAGCCGAGTTCGTTTTCGTTGATGATAGAGCGATTGGCGTACTTTGCGGTAGGCACAAAGTCTTGCAGGCGACGAATATCGTGCTCGCAATCGGTATGACAAAACACAATGAAACCAGCCTCGATGGCTGAAGTGTCATATGCCGGGCCGGGGGCCAAGATAGACGTTTTCATGTGGGCACCATTACCCAGCAGAGTACGCGACAACAGAGAAAGTCCGTTGTAGGTGATGGCCTCATCGACAGTAGCGCGAGTCGTACCCCCACTGTATTGAACAGTGGTAGCAGCTTTCATCACGCCGTATCGAACCATCTCGCGCACAAGACCCATCAGTTGAGCGGTTTGCTTGACCTGATCCGCAGGGATGTCGTCTTCATGCAGCAGGGCCACTTTGTTGGTGTAGCTGAAGAGCACTGCGTATTCGGCAATGGTTACAGCCACATCACGGTAGTCAACTGCTTGTGCAGGCGGAGTGACACCCTCAGAGACTTGGTAGCTTGCAGCGGTAACAGACCAACGATTGATCGTTTTTGCACTGGTAGTAGATCCGCCGGTTGGGATAGTCCCACGATAGGTGATGTTGTCACCTTTGTTACGGGGCATCTTCTTCATCTCGCAGCCAAGCTGCAAGACTTCGACGGGTTCGGTCATCTTGAGCATTTCGCCCTTGACCTCGTTGATACGCCCAGCGGGCGTTGTATAGTTATTTCCAGCCATGATAATTTACCTTTTTTACTTGAGACGCTTGTGGCCCTTGTTATAGCCAGCCCATAGGGCTTCGTCGTCTGATAACGTGGATAACCCAGCCTTCTGCGGTACACCTTGCGGGGTAATCGCACCGGCGAGTCGGTTTTGTTTCACTTCTCGTACCTTTAGAGATGCCTTGAAATCTGTCAGTCCTCTGGCAACTACGGCGGGATTCCAAGTCGAAGTGAACTTCTCTTGAAACTCGGACGGTTTGCCGGATAGCCAAGTCTTGTACTCAGGCGTATCCCGAACTGTCATAAAGTCAGGGTGCTCGTCTTTTAGCGCTTCAATCGCATCTTCCTGTCGTTCCTGCTGGCGCTCGGCTTGTCGCGTGGCCCTACGTGCTTCGGGATCTTCTTGCACTTGAACCGGCTGTTGGAACAGTCGAGCTTTTAGTGCTTTGATTTCCCTAACCATTGGGCCTGCTAATTCCGGGTACTCGCTTGCTGCTTCGTCCAGTGCGGCATCACCTTCGTCTGTGACGGGTGCGGGCGCAGGGGACTGCATTGCTTGCAGTGTTCGGTTGATGTCGCCGATCTGGCCGTGCATTTTTCGTACATCGGACGGATCGTTTTGACTCGCTGCTACCCTAGCTTTCAAGTCTCGCAACTCGTCGGCTAAGGTTGCCACAGTTATCTCAGGCAGCACTTCGATGGCAGGGTCTTCCTGTTCCGTCGATGGTTCCTGCACTTCTTCAACGGGGGGCTGTTCGCCGCGCGTTTGGTTGTACCCAGCCATCACTTCAGCCAATTCCTCGGCTTCAGTTTGGGCTACCTGTTCTATCTCTGACATTTAAATTCTCCATAAAAAGCCACCCGAAGGCGGCAGGCATCGACGGGGGAGGCTTATGCAGCCTCGCGCGCCACTTTCTTCTTGTCTGGTTCACCCAGTTCAAGCAGATTTTTGATGTGCGATATTTGCCAAAGCAGAGGGAGACGGTCTGCTTCAGTAAGAATTGGGTTCTCTGCTCTGGCCCTTAGTTTTGCCAGTTGCGGTTCATAATGGTCGGTCAGCTTTTGCCACAAGGGCGAGCCAACCTCGTGTGTGTTCAGTTTCATTTTTGGAATGCCTGACCGTTAGGTGCTCGGCCTCGTGGCTCCATTGCTGGTTTGACAACTTGCGGTGGTTTGTAAGTCCCAGTCGCCATAGCAGCCAGTTCTTTCTGAGTGTTCAGCTTCATTGAAGTTTGAGCTAAGTCCGATTTGACGGCCTCAAGCGATATTTCGCGCCGGTTTGCATATTCAAGCAAGGCGAGTTCGCGCTTGAGTTCCAACTCAGTCATCTTGGCTTGATGGCCCAATTGATTCTGTTCGGTCTGTGCTTGCACAAACGCGGTGTCCCTATCGGTATCGACTTGCATTTTCTGCAACGAAGTCTGCTGCGCACCGTCTGCAATTCTGAGTCGTTCTTCACGGTCTGCATCTTCATTTGCATCGTCGATCTTCAACTCTTCCATGCGTAGCTGTGTCATGGTGGTCAATTTATCAGCTTCTGTCTTGGCTCGAATGTTTGCCACTTCAATAGCTGGTGCCGGAGGAGCCTGCTGCTCATCGAGAACTTTTTGCTCTTCTTCGGTGTAATCGAATGCGGCTGGATCGAACCTTCTTGATTTTAGGTATTCGTCCATCGCTTTCTTTGGATTCTTTCCAAAAGAAGGGTTCAGTGTCAATTGAAGCACACTGACCATTTCTTGACTCTGGATGTCTCGCTCCACCAAAGCGGTAGAACCACGGGCAATAACTTGGAAATCACCCTTCATGTCGTCATCTTCGCCGTATTCCATCAGCCAAGCGTAGTACCTACGGATGTGGGGTTCGGTGATGCTGGAGTCGAATAGTCTGGCAATCCTTCGCAAAACAGCATTGGCATTGTTGTTCAGGATGGTCATTCCACCAACAGTATCTGGGGCGCTTCCTTGGCTTCCTTGCATCAGCATGGGCATACCAGTAACGTCCTCGGCCATCTTCATACCCAACTGGATGATGTTCGTCAGCTCGACCTGCATCATTGGAATGACAATCGAACTCACCGGCGAAGCACCGCCACCAGTTGAATCATCCTCTTCAATCCAAATCTTTAGTGGGCGGATCTCCCAAATTCCGTTTTCAGGTTGAACCCCCCTGCGGACAACAAACATCGGCCCTGAACCCAGACCGGCATTTTCAGCAAGTTTCCGAGTCGCGGCTACAACAATTCGTTGTGGCGTTCTCAATTGTCTCGCAAGACCCATGCCCCACGGCATACCGGGGCGCTTCTTCCACGGGATCACGTCGTAAGGGAACTCGCCACTGTCCAAAGGATTCAACGCAGCACGGATGACGTTGTTGTTCACAATTGTCATCAAAGCTGGATAACTTCTCTTGTCCTTACCTACCTCGCACCCGCAGGCTTCCATTTCCTCGGAAGTGATCGTGATGTGGGCGTACCAAATCTCAAACTGCTCCTTCGTGGATGCGTTTGTCCGGCTGTCGGCCTCTTTCCGATTACCCGGCCCCTCTTTTAGACTCTTGTCAATCTGTGAATCAATGTAGCCCGGAACACCTTTAAGGTCTTCAAGCTTCTTGGCCGTCATGTAATCACGTTCAAAAATGTAAGAACCATTGTGAATCGACTCTCCACAGGCCGGATCAGGAAACAAGTTCCACGGGTCAACCCTGAAACTTGCGGGTTTTATTTCTTCAATGACCATTAGGCCAGAACCTTGTTCATTCTGCGTCCACATGGCCGATTTACGCTTAACAGGGACTGGGCCTTTGATAACCCCAGAACCCAGTTTCGCAGCATCGTCGATCACCGCGCGGATATTTGAATGGTATTGGGCCTCTTGCAGCCAGTCGTCAATCTGATTCTCAGCTAATCCAGCCCTGCGGAGGGCTTCAGCCTTCATCTTGATGTAGTCAGACTTTGCCTGCTCGGCAGCGGATATAGGTTGTGGAGGAGCCTCTTGACCCAGCATACCCGGTTGTGGAGCTTCTTGCGAACCGGGTTGACCGGGTGCCATCTGCGGGCCGGGTTGCACCTGCTGGACTACTGGTGGCGGAACCACTGGTTCAGGCTCATAGTTCGCCAACTCAGGTATCGGAGTAGGATCAATTGCATAATTCCGGTCATCAGTCGGGAGCAACATATCCCCCACACGGGCAGATACAGCATCTACATAAGGTTGAGTAATGTTCGGGAATACCGTCGATCCAGCCGAAGCCTCAGTCTCGCGCATCTGGCCATCAGCCGTCGGTTTAGCAGCCGTCTTGACGAACTCGTGCCGGTTGGCATCGTCGTACCCCTGATAGAACTCCTCATCCTGCGTCCACTCAAGCTCAATCCCAGTCTGAGCACGAGCAGTCACCGCGTCAGAACGCTTCGAGGCCAGAGTAGATCCCAAAGAATCCAAAATAGCAATGCGCATCTCGTCCGACGACTCTTGCACTGGGGAGGCTAGTTTGAGCATGAGTTATAGCTTGTAGAAAATGGTCGCGTCAACCGTCCCACCAACCGTGACAGTCAGCCCACCCTTAAACCTACAAGGAATACGGTAAAACGTAGCCGCCGCCGGGGTCATAGTATTAACAATCGTCCCATCACCATCAGCAAACTTCAGTGTCGGGGTGCCAGATGCAGATGCGACAAAAACACCTAGCAACGTACCAGCTTTAAGCGCCGTACTCGTCGCGGTGATATTTAGACGTTCTGAGCCTTCAAAAACTTCTTGTGTCATTTCCGATTCCTTAAATTAAAAAGCCGTCTCAATGGACGGCCTGTTGGTTGATATTGGTTAGGGTATAGCCCTTATTGCATTTACCACTTTATGCCCATTCGCAACAATGTGAATTGCTTGATTTTCCGCATCAGAAATCAATTTCTGCCCATTTTTGACAATCCGTACAACGGCGGCCCCTGCATCAGCTTTTGATTTATTCAAGCCTCTCAATATCGCATGGTCTTGCTCGATTTGATCCTTATTCCGCTTATGGATCGCCTCGTATTCCAAATTTTCCTGCCTGCGACTTCCATGCACATACCCAGCTAATACTTCGGCGCGTGTCTTTGCAATAGCCTCTGCTTCGGCAACAATTTTATTGGCCTGTGCGTCCGCATCTAGAATCCACTTCTTAACGAACTTCTTGGCATTGGTGACTTTGGCGTTCATCACCTGTAGCCGTTTGCGAGACTCGGCTAAATTTGCATCAGAGATTTTCGTCGCCTCAATCACATCTCCAAGATTGTCATGCGCCATCTTGAACTCAGAAATAAACTTCTGCCCATTAGAATCCTTGGCGGCAGCAACCTTAAAGTCCCGCATCTTCTTTGCCATGTTGTTAATAATCGCTCCGCCCTCAGCTATTCTGCCCTCTACATCAGACAACGATTGATCCGCAGCTTCTTTCTGCCTATCCCAATCAATCAGACTCAAAGCCCGGTGCTTGGCTATGTCGGCACGCTCGGCCTTGGCATCTTGTATCGCAGCGTTAAGAACCTTCAACTCACCAATCGCTGCAACCAGCCTGCCCTGCGTTTTCTCTGCCAACTCAGACTCTGCCTTGGCAACTTTAGCCTCCCACGTACTAGGCTCATCAACTACCGATAAGACTTCACGCTCCGGCGGCAACATGCCATCACTAACCAAAACTTTAGGTGCAAAAAACCTTCTGAAAATTCCCATGATTCATCCCCCAATGAACCCCCGAATTGAACAACATGGCAACCTGTCGGGGTAACAGGGCTTCGGAAGCGATCCTAGCCAATGTTGATTGTCAAGCGTATCTTACTCTCTCTACGCAAATTCCGTAAAAAATTTCAGGTGCGCTCTATAGCCCCCACCCATTACATTCCCATCCCTCGGTCGTGCGTGGTGTACACAGATCCATGCCGCCTTAACTTAGCAGGCGTATTCGTCACAGCAAATCGCTTCATCATCATTCCATACCGAGTCGCACTAATCAAGTCATCGTCCAACTTAACCACCTTACCATCCTTGCGATGATACATCCTAAATTCTTCAAACCAATCCGATAAGTGAGCGAACACTTTGAAACGGCCAGTCTGCATTCGGTCTAGGAGATCCATTAAGCCTGCTTCTACACCATTGCCGCCCCCTCCCTCTTTCTCGTTCCGGGGTGGTGGGTGGGTCGCCTTGTCCTTGAGCATTTTCAGTCCCTGCGCCCTGTACTGGCTTGCCAAGGTTTCGCCAGATCCTTTGTCGTGCTGCAATCCATCGTGAGGCCAAGACCACGGCAGCCATGCGCCCCAAGGTTTCACGGTGGCTGCGAAGAGAACGGGTGTCTGTTCCCTTTGCCTGTGTGCTGCGGTGACGTAGATAGTGTCGCTATCCCTGTCCCAAGCCAGCTTAACAGCGGCGCTGGGGTGATCCCACCCGAAGTCGATGCCGCCTATTTGCACCCAGTGCGCCGGGATTGGCATGGCTTGGCAAGTAATCAGGCTTTCCTCGACTGGGAAGATGCGGCCTGAACCTAGTGTCGGTATGCCTTTCGTCCTTGCCTCGCGCTCGTGGGCTGGATAGCTGGCGATAATCGCTATCCTCTGATCCGGTGTGTAGTGATTCGCGTCTTCAATCGTCATCGTTGTGATGCTGCTGCCGGGTGACTTGTCGATCAAGAACCGCTTAACCGTGCCTGTCATGCCTTTGAGTGGCGTGAACGTCATGTAGACGATGCCACCAGTGGCGTTTGTCCTTGTCAGGCTCTCGGTGTAGATCTCCTCGTCTGGCTCCTCATCAAGCCATACGAAGTCCAGCGTCTCAGCTTGAAATTTCTCGCGGCCCTGATCGTAGCTCTTGAATCCCAGTAGGCTTTCCCCGGCCTGAAGGTCACCTCCACCGCCGTGACGTACTACTAAAGTATCAATTGCGTCTGCTACGCCACGTTTCAGGCTCCTTGACTTGATCGCATCTGCTGGGATTGACCCAGTACCAATGGCGTTAATCCTGCCAGCAAGTACCCTTTGTACTGAATCGCGGGTGACTTCGCTCGTCACTCCTGCTGCCCATCCTGCGACTGCCTTGTTCCACGTCCTGCCTGTCCACCAGTTCGGATACCGTCCAGTCAAGTGCATGGCTGTCTCGAACCCGGCGCTCCAAGTCTTGCCTAGCTGATTCCCAGCGATCAACAACCTCTCGCGGTACTGGCTTCCCTTGCCGTGAAACTCGGCTTGCTTGGGGTATGGGTGATAAAGCTCAATCTTGCGCTCGGAAATGTATTGCGCTGTCGCAGCCATCATCACCTCGTGTTTGACCGGATCGTACTCATTTCCCATTTAAACAACACTTTCTGCGATGTATCGGGTCACTAGGAAGGCCGTAGAGCGATTATTCCTGCGAGTTGATACCTGAGTGCCAGTCAATTCGTTGCCTTCGCCTGAATGACCTTAACTTGCTCCATTGCGTCCAGCATAGACTGAGCTTCCTCGGCTGTCATGCCTGACAATGCCTTTTTGAACGGATCGGTCATATCTTCATGCCGTTCGACATAAAGCCCCGAAGCTCGGCCTCGGCTTATCTCTGCGGCTGTCGCTGACGAATACTGCTTAGCTTCTTCAGCCAGTTCGCTCAGGCGTTGCAGTCTATCCAAGTGGCCTTTCAAGCTAATCTGCGCGGCTTCGACTGCTGGCGCTCTGATCTCGGCGACCCTTGCTACCACCTTGCTATTTAACATAAGTCGGCTTGCTGCTTCATTTATTGTCTTTTCTGTGCAGTCTTGGCTGTATCCTGCTGCTCGGTAAACGTCAGACTGGTTCAGTGTCCCGGCGACAATACCTTGTGCGAATGCCTCTTGACGTTGGGTGATTTGTCTATCGCTCATGGGTTCTTCCTGATCTGGTCTGCGAGTTCTTCGATGTTCACGCACTCCTCGGCGAGTATTGCGCAGCGTTCGCGTTCCGTTATGGTTGCTTGGTTGGCTATCAACTCTTTGGCTACGCTTTGCAGTTCATCGAAGGTTGATTGATTGCTCATGGGTTTGTTTTCTGGTTGGTTGCGCGGCGCTTTGCCATCAATACGCGCTGGTACTCGTTGCGCTTTGCTTTGTCTTTGTGCCTATCGCCTGATCTGTTAGCCACCACCGTCATTGCGTTAGCCACCACGTTAGCCACCACAATCTCAGGCTCGGCGACCTTTGGGGTTGCTTGGCGCTCGGCGAATTCTCTTTGTCTCCGGGCTATCGTGCAGCCGATTGTTGCTTTGTGTTCGTGTCCACAAGCTTTACAGGCGCTCATTGAATATGGCTCGCGGGAATGCTCGTCATCGTTCCGTTGTAAGTCGGTTCGGCTGATTCTTGAACCACTTTGTTGAGATAGTCCTGCAACCTCTCGCCCAGTGCCACTGCTCCGCTGGTTTCGTCGAAGTCGCTGACTTTGATTTCGACGGCTGTCAGGCCGTCATTAGTGTCGGTTAGCTGGATAGTGACTTGGCTCATGTTTTACTCTCCAAAAACGGCCTGAGGCGAAGGTTTGGCGTTCATTGTGGGTGCGCCTTTGTTGTAGCCAGCGAGCATTTCTGCCTCGGGGTCGCCTTGCTCACCGCCTCCAAGAGCTTGCAGGGCTTGTTCTAGCAAGCCTAGAAGAATTCCTAGTGTCTCTGCGTTCGCTGGCTCGGTGCCGTCTATGTAGAGTTGTGTTCGTTCGGCGGCTTGCTGAATTAATGCAGCGGCTTCATCGGTGTGTGGATAACCTTGTGGCATTGATTTTACCTCTTGGGTTTTGGTGGTTTTTTGGCAGGCTTGGGGCTTGGATAGTCGTACATATTTTACCTTTAAGTTGCACCCATCGGACTACCCTTTTACGGGCTGGGCGGATGCCGTTCGGTCACTTGACTGATGCCGTCATGCCGTGACGGGAAAGAGCAGCAACAACTTTACCCCGTGTTGCACCAATTCAGTTTCTTGGCTATGAAGGGTTGCGAAATGAATACTTTGGTTTCCAAAAACCAGCTAACTAATGCTTTTGTTTGCGGATTTTACTAAGGGTTTTCCTTAGAAAATAACACACTTAACGTATTGCTGACACGTTCACCGTGTTATTCTCTGATTGTATTTATTCACAACCAAGGAGCTTTCTATGATTCTCTGCACGACCGTTAAAAAGCTGGCGGCTGCTGGCGCGATGATTTATCGCGTCGACATACCAGCCTATGCCTTCAAAGGCAATTCTATCGGCGCGTTTACCGACTTCTTCGCAAACCCTAAAGCTGCTGAGAAACTCGCCACTGCGAACCTGCCCTTTGGCGGCGCTCGTGGCATCGTGACCGCCGTGCCCTGCACGATGGCTGACCATTATATGTTGACCTAAAGGAGATACACCATGCGCAACATCGGCAATTACGACTATGACAAATACCCAAATGACGAGTACTACGATGCACCCGTCAATGCCCTTGAGGATTACGAGAACCTTTACCCTGAACCACCACCGAAAATGACCATCACATCGCAGACCATTGGCTCGATTTCTGACCTCGACAACGGGCGTGATGAGTACGTCTTGCTCACGCGCACCGACGGCGACGATCTGACACCAAAACAGGCGCACGATTGGCTCTTGCCTCGCGTCTATCGCGAAACCCACGCCGAAGCTGGCGGCTATTTCTGCAACTCTGTGTCTGTCCAGCAAGTCCAGTACAGCACGACCCAAGTTATCGCCATCATCGCCCACCGCTACGACATTTAACCCCAAGGAGAAACTGAAATGAAAGACTTTGAAACCACCATGACCGCCGTTGGCTTGCCACCAGTGTTCATTGACGAGAACACCGACTTTTCTACCCTGCGTCTCGGCGGCTGGAAGCAGCCTGAGACAAACACCGAGTTCGTCACTCGCGTCATGGACTTTTGCCCAACCGGGGCATTGAGCCAGATGTTCATCATTGAAGCGATTGACCGCTACGCCAAAGCTGTTGCCGCTGCACCAGTGTCCGATACCAACGGCCTCATCGACATGGGTGCATGGAAGCGCACCGCAGAGTTTTTAGTCGCTGAGATGGACAAAAAATACAACTTCAAGGGAAACTGAAATGACAACCATGAACTACGACTACATACAAGACCCAGCACACGGCTGGATTGTTGTGCCTCTCGCCGAAATCACCCGGCTGGGCATCAAGGGCATCAGTTCTTACAGCTATCGCAAGCATGAATTTGCGTATCTGGAAGAGGACTGCGATGCTGGCTTGTTCCTTCGCGCCAAAGATGCAGCCGGCGAAGCCTACAACCTCATTGACCGTCATACGAACTATGACGCGCCTTGCCGCAACTTTGCCCGTTTTGCAGGAGCATAACCCCATGACACACCCACAAGCCACCGTAGCCCTGCGCGCAGCCGCCTTGCGGCCCTCAATCGGCCCTTGGGCTACCTTGCGCTACCTCCAACGCCGGGGCTGTCCTACGGCCCTCTACACACTTGCGCGAGTGCTTCGCGCTGCACAAACCTTTGGAGCATGAACCATGAAAACCCAAAAAGACTTACGCGCCGCCTTCTGGTGCTATCACCCGGAATTCACCCGCAAGGGCAGAACCAAACAAAACCAATACCACGCCGATATCCGTATGGCTTGGTGCGATTTCGTCGAAGCCATGCTCCGCAACGGAATCATTGGCTACGGACTGTCACACCGTGCAACCCTTTAGGAGCATAAAAATGGAACGCGCCGAATTTGCCAAACTTGAATTCTTGGCCCTCTGCGGTGAATTCAATCTCGATCCCGGCATTGCCCTTGAAATGGTGAACCTTGCCGAAGCTGTCGCTAAAAACGATATGCCCGAAGTCAATCGCATTCTGTCTCAGGAGTTTTAATCATGTACCCCACCATCGAAACCCTACGCGCCAATCCTGTAATGGCTATCCTGACCGGGCACACTTGCGGCGAAGCTTGCTGGCATGCTCGTGAGCTTGTTTGCCGCTGTTCCTGCGGGGGAGCGAACCACGGCATCCTAAAACTCGCCAACGGCATACAGCCCGACCGCACCATGAGGAAGGGTGACGATGTTTACACCCTTGCTGCTGTTGCCAGTTCCTACACCGAGGCGGCTGCAATCGAAACCGAAATACTCAAAACCCGCTTTGTCGGTATTGATGTTTGGGCTTACGGTTCTTACCGTGAATGCGCCAATATGCCAGTCTTGCAACGCAAAGCAAGTGCCTCTCAGCTTAAATGGACAGAAGCCGGGACTGTCCCCGCTGACCGTTGGGGCAATAAATACCTTGTTTGGGCCTTACCCACTGGTTCAAAGTATTGCACCAAGGGAAGCACAGGCCGCGCTACTGGGCGTGAACCTCAACCCGCTACCTTCGCACTAGCAACCTAGAAAAACTCACTGGCAGGGCATCGCAGTGCCTTGCCGGGGATTCTTTCCCTTAACCAACTGGAGCTAAACCATGACATACCCATTACACACCCACCCGCTTCGCGTCGAGAACGGACACATCGTCTGCACTGTGTGCGGAAGAGACTACGACCCGGACTATGAGCTGACTGAGTTTCACGACTGCCCGTCTGATGACTGCCCAAGCAATCCTACCGAGGCAGAACTAAACAAAGGAGAGCTGACATGACCGAAGCACAAATCTCAGCTATCCGCTGCGCCCTTGCCGACTTGTCCGGGGCGCTTGAAGCCCAGCAATCGCTTAGAGGACACTTTCACGATTGGAAAGCGCACCAGCAGACCATCGACGAGCTGATTGCAGCGTTCCCTGAACTTCACCTTGGAGAAACAACATGAAAACATTTGAAATCTCGCTGGCCTACACCAGCTTCACAACCTTCACTATCGAGGCCGAGACTCAAGAACGCGCCGAGGAACTCGCCTTTGAAGAGGCCGCAGCGTCGAAACCCTATGGAAGTTGGGACATTGACTCAGTTGAAGAAATCGAGGTGGCAGCATGAAACGCCTAATCCTAATCCTTGTCCTTGTCGTGTCCTCTGGCTGGCTGGTGGAATCAATCGCTACTTGGATCGAAAGGGAAAATTGCCGTACTGACACCGAATGCGAAAAGGCTTTCGGCTTTTCAGTTGAAGATTCACTCAAATAAACTTGGAGAATGACACCATGACCACATCACATATACAAACTCGCATTGCAGAGCTTAAACAGGAGATCGAGCAACATCTGCTAGAAGATGCGCCACCATCACATACGCCCGGCCCGTGGACTGCAACACAGCACAACACCGAAACAAATATGTCTCGCATCTTGTTGGGAAACGACTGGCTTATGTCTATAAGACACAACGGTGAAGCCTTACTGCCGACGCAAGTCGCAGACGCTAAACTAATAGCCGCCGCGCCTGATTTGCTGGCCTGTCTGCTCGACGTTCTGGATGCCGACGGCGATCTGGACGCTATGGACTTTGACCGCTACCGCGCCGCCATTGCAAAGGCAACCCAATGAACGCTCTACTCCCACCTCAACCAACACCCGACACGATCCAGCGGCATCGCCTTCGGGCTGGCCTGACTCAAAGGGATGCTGCGGCCCACGTTTCATACTCTGCAAGGGGCTGGCAGGATTGCGAAAGGGGCGTTACGAAAATGCACATCGCCACTTGGACGCTGTTCTTGCTTATTGTTGGTCAGCATCCCGGCTACTTGCTCAAATCCCGCAAATAGGGTGCAGGGCCTACAAGGGGGTTGCGGATCATAACTCCACATCGGTTGTGCCTTGTGGCCGCTGCGTAAACAAAAATGCCCCGGTGTATTTCTACATCGAGGCTTCAAATTGGTGGATGACGATGGTATCGAGCCATCAGAGCCTCGCGGCGTTCGGGTTACAGCCGAAGCGGACTCCTTAACCGCATAGTCATCCTAAATTCAGTCGGCACTTATCCCCTAGAGTTCTTCCTCGAAAGCACTAAGCCTCAAGGTCGTTTAGCGGAGATTCTGGCGCGAGGAAATCAGCACTTCCTGCATTCCTACATAGAACTATATACCTATTCTTTGGTTTGTGCCATTTATTTTCACTGAAACCCATAAAGTCGGCTTTTAACCCTATCCCCGTCAGACGCAGCGCAGTGATCCAGATAATCCAGCAGCCGCTTTCCGTGGTCGCCGTGTGGTACGTGTTCCGTTCCCTCTCCCCGGCAACGTCCGCACCGCTTGGCGCTCAGTGTCGGGCTGTCTGGCACTGTCTCGAACTTGCGGCCCCGGCAAGCGTGACAAACTTGACTAAGCCAGTGCATCACCACCGCAGGGGTTACGTGCTGCCTAATACCCCATCGCGCGGCCTGAATGTCCACCTGCTCAACTACTCCACGCAAACTTCGCAAAATCCTCTCCCGGCTGGCGCTGTCGTACTCGGATCTGAGTCTGAGTAGCGCGGCCCCCAGCTTGGATGCAGACCAACCCACGGCTATCAGAACGTCAGCCTTTCCCGGCTTCTCTGCAACAACACGCAAATTCGATGCACTGATGGCGCTTGAATACACCTCGGCAATGGTTTTAATGTCGTCGCTCATGGTTTGGCCCTCCTTTTCAATGCTCGTTTGTGTTGCCCCGCCGATCTATTGATCCACTCAGTTATCCGATCCAATGCGGCTGCGGCTTGGCGATTGATCTTTTCGGTTGCGGTCATTTTGTTGCTTTTTTAAATTCACCACAATATCCAGCGCCCTCGGTAACAGGGTAATTCCAATATCTGTAATCAAGGTACGAGTAAGACGTTTCATCCCACTCTCGCGCCTCATTTAGATCAAGCACTGGCGGGTAACGCCTGCACATCCCTTGCCTATCATCTGGGTGCTCTGTTGGTGGACTGGTTTCAAAAATTAACCAAAACTTACATTTGCCGCACCGCTCCAATTCAGGCCTTTCCAGCGCTTCAATACGTTTTTTAAGTGTAGTCATGCTGCCAACCCATTCAAAACGTCTTTAGGCATACTGCTCGCCACCCAGAAGCCGCTTGTAGCGACAGCCATACCCCTTAGTACCATTTCGGCTTTCGTGCGGCATCTGCGGCCTACGCCATGTTCGCCCGTTCGGTGCTTGTCGAACGCAAGGGTCGAATTGAAGTATTCTTTGCAACCTTGGCATTGGTTGCGGTCACCACGAAGCATCATGCTTTCACCTCTTTCGTTAAGAATTTGAATCGGCTGATGTTGAACTCAATGGCTGGCTCAATGTCCTGCCAGTCACCCCTATCCTCTCGCCCACGAATAGATACCTTGTCTCCCATACCCGCCAAAAGCTCGGTGTAGCCTATCGCGTCAGTCCATTCGACTATCAGGAATACTGGCAAGCCCGTGACTGCCGATAGTGCTACGGCAGAAATTACCTTGTTGGCCGAAACGATGTAATTGGGAAAAGCCCGGTAGTGGTGTGTGCGAGACTTCAACTCAACAAACGCAACAGCAACTTTATGACGGTGAAGCGCGTAGTCCAACCGATAATTCGTTGGTAGCTTCGCCCCGGTGCATTGCCACGCCACTTCAATCAAAGACAATAGGCGGCGCTCGTTGGCAAGGTTCTCCTCGGTTTCATAAGGTTGTCGCGCGCTCATATTGATTCCATGTAGTTGAGGTTGATGTTGTTCATTGTTGCGAATGCAATGGTGTACTCGATAAGACTCGCCCCCCGGCGCTTGGACATTGATGCAGTGCTTTCTCGGACGTTCACAAATTCCCCCTCCAGCCCCGGCACTACGTCACTTCCCTCTTTTGTCGCTACAGCATGGCCTGAAACAAGCAAGACCTTCCATTCGTCAGCAGTCCTTCGTTTCCCGGCCCATTCAGTCCCGGACTTAGCTATGTCGCCTACAAGGGCGTGAAACTTCGCGGATTGGTCGTTGGTACGGGTATCGTCTGCAATCGTCACGATCTGCCCGTCTGCGGCCCCCTTCAAAGCGTTCATAGCCCTTCGCCTAGCTTCGGCGTGTACCAGTCGGAATATCTGCTTCAAAACATCACCTCCTGAGCTTTAACGGCCTTTTCAGCCTGCTCCCGGTTCGCTTTCTGCTTTTCGGCTTTGATGTTGGCTGCGTAGGGCTTCACTCCTACTCTGACCAGCGGCATTTCTGGATCGGTTCTGTCGATGTAGTACTGCATACCTTGAATGACGATACCGCCGTATCGCCTTGCGATTGATAGCTGCGATTCCGTCCACCCGTATATTTTGTCGTTCATTGCGTGGCCTCTAAAGCGTCTTTTAGCATATCGGCCTGATCGAATCCGTAATGCTTGGTAAACCCTTTTGTCCCCAATCCATGCACGCCGGTCTTGCCCCGGTGATGCTCTACGCAAAGCGGTATCAGCGTCTTGTAATCACCCTTACCCCATCCTCCGGTGCGCAGGTGGTGCAACTCTACCGGCCCCGGATTATGCGCACCATGTATGCGCAGGCAGGCCATACAGCCTATTTCTGCCAGCTTGCCTTTGTGGATTAGTTCGGCTTTAGTCATGTAACCCTTGCAACAATTACCCAAACTCCCGGCCTGTCCCCGTAAAACTTGCAGCACGACATTTTGACGATCTGGCTGTCATCAGCGTAAACAACGCCGTTCATGCCGTCAGATAGCGCCTTGGCGATGTTGTCCAAGTCTGGCCGCTTGGTGACAAACTCAGGTACTAAATCATTGGCGGCTTTGCGCTTTTTAGACCACGACTTCGGGATTGTGAATACCGCTGAAAATGTCAACAATAGCGGCCCTTCTAGCATCGCTTGTCTCGTCGCAGCCATGTGAAACTGCGCAGCCAATGCCACCAGTGACTCATAATTTGCTGTTTTCTTTGGCGTATGGTGCGCGATATGGCCGCCGCGAATAAAGCTGCGGGCGCGGCCCTTTGCTACTGGTTCTCCGGGAATATGGAATTCAATCATCATGCAGCCTTCCACTTACAGCCCAAGCAAGCCTTGTCAACCCTACCAAGCTCGGACAATGTGTACTTACAGCCCTGACCGACAAAGGCATTTAGGATGCTCTCGCCCCCGGTGACTTTGTAGGCTGCTACAAATTCCGGGCGGTTGTGGCAACCGTAAACGTGCTGGGTCATGCTGTTGCACTCAATTCAAAACGAGGATAAATCAACGTCTTCACATCAAGCGCAACCGCATCCATGTCGGTGCAATGCCTGCTTACTAGCTTCATACCCTTTGTGAGCCACTTCAGCGCGTAGCTACGGGAATCTGGCGCAGCCCTGATGCCATATGACCTGTGATACCGCTTGTCAATAGTTGACTGCTCCCATGATTTATGCCGACCACACACTTTGATCTCAATCATTAAATCCAAATCATTCGGGGTTTGACTCCCCTTCGCAGTGCTTCCAAAAACCCAAACCCGGCTTATTCGCACAAACTCATTGCCGCACACTGGTGTCGCCAGAAGGCCATTAACGCTATGCAGCCGCCTTGCGACTTCAATAGAATATTTGATGGCGGTTGCTCTTTTCATGCTGTTATCCGTTCTTTTTCAGCCAAGCATCCCGCACTGCCTGCTTTTCTAGTGTTTCGGGTGAGTGTTTGTCGCAGGTATGGGTTAGCGGGAAGAACTCGAATGTCGTCCCTAGCTTGCAGGCATTGAAGCCGTGCCGGGTAAGGTTTCCCGACTTTAGATTGCAGCAGGTTTGGCAGTTCATACATAGTGCTTCGCTCTGTCATGCGGGTTTTGTTTGAACTGGAGACTGTTCTCATCAAACCAAAGCGCAATGTTCCCCTCCCACTCGCCGTGCCTTTGCTTGTCGAAATAAAGGCAAAAATCAGGCCCGGTGTCCTCAATGTCTGGCTTTTTGGGTATCTTAAAAACGACTGCGAAATTGTCCGTCTGATCCACAATCGCGCCCGATCCCTTGTTGTCCTGCTTTCCGGGGCGCTTGTTCTCATCCTCTCGTTTCCTTGAGTGGGTGACAAGGTGGATATGAATGTTCAAATCTCGCGCCAGCGATTGAAGTTTCCCGACAAACTTTTTCTGCCCGTTGTAGTCATCCTCATCTCCAATGACTTTCATCAATGAATCAACAATGATCTGCGTGATTCCTAGCTGCTCGGCGCAATAGGTGATAACAGCGTAAACCCGATCAGGAGTTGTCTCGCCTTGCTGGTCGTAGATCCAAAGTTTCCCGGCAACAAAATCCATAAACTTGTCGATGTACTGCTCTGATGGTTTCGACGCTCCTACCGCTTGTGATGCCATCCGTCGAAGGGTTTTCATTGGCTTCATCTCGAAAGACGCTACAAGCCCCTTCTCGCCTTGCGACAGTAAATCCAAAAGAATAAACCCCGTCACCATCGACTTCATGTGTCCATTGAACCCAGTCCACACCGTCAACTCTCCCCGTCGAATGCGGTACTTATCGGCCATCTTCCCCCACGGCAGGTGTAAACCCTTTGTCGATTCTTCAGCGTGAAATTCCTCAATCAACTCTTCCCTGAAGTTCTCCGCTGGCTTTATGTGCGCGAAGTCTTCCTTCCGGTTCGCCATGTAGTCCTCGAAGTTGATTTCCTGAGTTTTGACCCGCGTTTTGCGGTGTTCATCAAGCTGGATTGCGACTTTCTCAACTGAGGATAGGGTACTCATACGACCTCCATTTTCATTTGCTCTTGCTTAGGTGGGGATGGGGTGAATAGCGTTTCCTGCCGTTGCGAGTTCTGCACACGTTCAACACCAGCGGCAAAGTAGTCCGGGTCAAGCTCTGTGCAAGTGATTTCAAAGCCCATTTTTAAGGCCGCTATCACGCTCGACATTGAGCCGCCATGTGTATCAAGGATGCGGTCGCACGGCTTGGCAAACCTTGTCAGCAACCACTCATACAGAGCTTGAGGCTTCTGGGTTGGATGGATTTTGTCACCCGTGCGGTTGTCAAATTTGAACAGTGCGGCTGGTGAATTAAACGAAGTCCACGCCATTTCCCATTGGCTGAAGTTTTCCCACGGCTGCACTTTGTCCCATGCGATAACGCAGCGCGCCGGCGGTAGCGGAAAGTAGTTGCCACCCCAGATAATTTGATTCACACTCACGCGCCGTAGTTCATCAAAGTAAGCCTGCGTCGGTGCTTTGTCCCAACTTGTGTCCATCAGGATTGCGCGGCCCTTCATCTTGCCTCGTCCATTCATGCTGTCAGCATCTAGTCCGTATGGAGGGTCGCACACGGCTAATTGAAACGCCTTGTCAGGCAGCGTTGCCATGTACTCCATGCAATCAACTTGCATAAGCGTGGCATTGTTGATGGTTTCAACTCTCATACTGACTCCATAGCAGTGTCGATTCGTTGGTAGGCGAGCTTCAGTCGGTCAATGTCGGCTGGCTTTAGGATAACGCCTTGGGTGATGTTCAAAGCCGATACCATCACAATCGTGGCCTCCAGATGTAGAACTTTCAGCATATCGGTGGCGAAGAACTTAACCCTCGGCTGCGGGGTGTACCTCGGCTCACTTGGTGGGAAAAGCTCGGTAATATCCATCCCTACCGCGCCCACAATGTCGGCAACAGCACAACCCGCAAAGCAATGCAGGATTATCTTGCCGTCAGATTCCTTAATCGCCAGTGATGGGGTTTTGTCTGGGTGGGCAGGACAACAGGCAACGTAGGAACCGCCCCGGCCTTTGACTTTCTCAAGTCGTGAAAGTAAATTCTCAAGGCTCATAGCGCAGTCCTCAATCCGAATGGGTCATCGGTGAATTTTCCAGCTTTTTTGGCATCTGGCAGAAATAAACCCTGATACCCACCCACCGCAGCATTTTCCAAAGCCCCGGCAAAATCCGAGTCTGCCTGTCTCCATTTGTCCAGCTTGTCCACGGATAGCTGTTTTTGCGCTGGCGTGGCTTTTTTGCGTTTTGGATTTGAGTGCCAAGCATCCCAGTGCTTTTGGTTTATCCAGTCTGGCAAAACAAAGTTGTCGGGCGCTTGCGCCTTCTTCTCTTTGGTTATTGGTTCTTGGTTATTGGTTAATGGTTTATGGTTAGGTGGCGGTTCGTGTTCTACTCGTTGACGCTTTGTTAACGCTTCGTCCGTGGTATTAGCACGGTTCGTGCCTTTTTCTTTACGGTTCGTTTCGCGGTCGATAGCTATTCGCTTATTCGTAACGGCGTTGGCTTGGTAGTTCTGTAACTCCTCGCTGATGCGCCACTGCACATAGCAGCCGTCTTCTACGAGTTCAAAAAACTTAGCCAAAACAAACTCGACCGCCTCAACCTCGGCGGTCGAGCTGGCCCAAGTCCATTCGAGTGCTTCGCTGTGTGTTGGGAACTGTTCACGGTCATAGCACGCATCAATCAAAAGCGTGTACGCTCCGTGCTGGAGCATTGAGAGCCGCCCAGCCTTCTTCGCGTAGTCGCCAAGGTTTCGTTTGTAGTAGTGCATCACACGCCCATCTGACGCGCAAGGCGCTGACACGCAGCCTCGTACTGTGCAGGGGTGGCCGTTGGATTGGCTCTAAGCCAAAATGCTTTGGCGTACTCGTAGGCTTGGTAAGACATCAATGCACCACCCTTCCGGTGTATAACATAGCTTTTAGGCCAAGGTTTTCCATATACAGTTCAGCGCATTGGCGGTCGAGTTCGCCGCGCTGTTCCTCAAGTCCAAGCAGGTCTTCTAGGACGCTTTGGGTTTGATCTAGGCACTGGTAGGCAAAACCCTCAATCAATTCTTTGCGATCAGCGTCGGATAACCTTTCATCATCCATAACACCCATCACGGAAAACAAGTTTTCTCGAAGCTCGTAAAGTGCCTCAGACGTTTCTTTTATCTCAGCCTCTGCCGCTTCAATCTCAGCTTCAGTGACTACCGACTGCTCGGCGGTTGGTATATTTTGTTGCATTTGGAATTCCCGCGTTACCCCAAAAAAAAGAACTGGCGGCGGGATGGGGGATCATCTTTTCAGCGGGGTAATTACTCCTCGCCTAGCCGGGTTCAGAATGGAAGTGTGCGCCGTTTAATTTTTTGTGTCAAGTCCTAGCCGACTTGGGCAGCGCAAGGTAACTTTTCAGTCCAGCGGTCACGGCTAATTGCGTCATTATGCTGATCTTGTTTCCAGCACGAATCCTGTTCAATGTACGCCTCGGCAACCCGGTGTACCGCGCAAAGTGGGACAGGTTGGATATGAGACAAAGCTCGTATTGAAGTGTTTTCATAAGAGCATCATGCCACACATTGCGCCACGTGTCTAATGTCCAACTGATTCAGTCAACTATTATTTAGTTATTTGACATATGGCGCAATAGGAGCATGATTCATGTGTCACTGCAAAAGAGTGATTGATTTTCAACTACTACAGGAGTGAATAAAATGACAAACAGCATCATCCGCGTTGCGGGAACTGATGAATCGCTTGAGATGATTCTCACTGAGCTACAGGCGCACCGCTTTGAAGGGCCGGACGCAGTGAAGATTCTTAATGAGCTACACGGGGCGATATTGGGCAGCGCCTACATGGATCTTGGCTCGGTCAACCTTGAAGATGTTGCCGACAGGATGGGGCAAGAAATCCGGGCGTTTCAGGGTGAGGAGGTGTCGTGAAAACCATCCCCCTTCCGCTGCTCGTCGAAGCACTAGCCTGCCTCACGATGGTACGCATAGCAGAGTCTGACGGTGTTAGGCTTTCACCAAAGGATTATGTGCGCGTTTTGAATGCGCAGATTGACTTGCGGATAGCCGTTGACAACGTGCTTGCCGATCAAATTTTGGAGGTTGTATGACTCAACTATCACTCGCAAAAAGAGCCATAAGGCTCTACAGCACCAAGCATGTACCCAAGTCGTTGAATAGGGCGAATCAGCGCTCTTGGATGCGTTCTGTGGCCTTGCTTGGCCCACGGTGGTTGCTGGCCACTCCACTGAAAAGGATTACAGCATGACAACGAAAAAACCAGTCCCGCTGCCTATATCTGAGCTTACGCTGTTCGATTGGTATGCGGCGTTTGCAATGCAGGCGCTTATTGTAAAGTTTTCAGTTGAATCTGCTGGCGGGCCTGCGGTCATTACCCACCGCGCTTACGAAATGGCCGATGCAATGCTTGCCGAGAGACTGAAGTAATTTTTAACCACAAGGAATGATATGGCAATCGAAATGATCGAAACCGAGGTAGTTGAATTGGCGCAAGTCGCATCCCGCGAATTGTCCACCGGTTCGCCAGTTGACCGGATGATGGCTGCACTTGCGAATGGTGCGAGCATGGAGCACATGGGGCAGATGCTCGATCTGCAAGAGCGATGGGAGCGGCGCCAAGCTGAAAAAGATTACAACGTCGCCTTCGCAAATTTTAAAGCCGAGGCGGTGCGCGTCCTAAAAACAACCAAGGTACAGCTAGGCCCGCTTGCCGGGAAGGGCTACGCCGAACTGCATACAGTTGTAGATGCCGTCACCCCTGCCCTGTCCCGCAACGGCCTGAGCGCGGCTTGGAAGATCACGAAGGATGAAAAGGACTGGCTGGAAGTGACTTGCACATTGAAGCACATCGGCGGCCATGCCGAGAGCGTTTCAATGGGCGGGCCTCCTGATTCTGGTGGAGCCAAGAATGCACTTCAAGCACGAGCCAGCACCAAGAGCTATTTGGAGCGCTACACGTTGAAGGCAATCTGCGGCGTTGCAGAGGGTGGCGATGATAACGATGGCAACACGGCACCAAGGGCAGAAGCGCCGATTGAGCTGGTGGCTGAGGCGCGTGACGCGGCTATGGGCGGTTGGAAGTCGCTGGGCGAGTTTATCAAGTCCCGCACCCCGGAAGAACGCACCCTGCTGGATTCGGAAAGCTATGCACTCAAAAAGGCCGCGAAGTCTGCCGATGAAGCGAAGGCGGTGAAGCCATGATGATACAAATAAATAAACAGTTTCCCGCGCTGGAAACTGTCACCCGCCCCACAGTGGACACTAACGCGGCTGCGTACTATCTAAACCGCCGCCCGCAGACTTTAAGAGGCTGGAGCTGTAACGGCGATTTTCCTGATGGCTTGTGCCCTATTAGCATCAATGGCCGTTTGGCCTGGCCGGTTGATGAAATCCGCCGACTGCTGGGGGTGGCGCAATGATTCACTACGATCACGATTCATTTCCGCAGGGCGGCGAGGCATGGATTCAGTGCAGAGTCGGCAAGATAACGGCAAGTCGAGCGAAGGATGCCCGCGACACGCTGAAATCTGGCAAACCGTCTGCCAAGCAAACCGCCTACGCCGCACAGGTGGCCGTCGAACGCATCGCCGGGAAGCCAATCGACAAGACTTTCCAGAGTTGGCAGATGAAGGAGGGCAACGAACAAGAGCCGATTGCGCGTCGAGCTTATGAAGCACGCACTGGAAACCTTGTCGAAGAGGTGGGCGCGATTGCCACTGATGATGACTGCTTTCTTTACAGCCCGGACGGTTTGATAGACGATGACGGCCTGCTTGAAATTAAGTGCCTTTTCAGCCCTGAGCGAATTTTGGAAATCGTTGCAAGCGGCGACCATTCTGACTTTATCGACCAGTGCATGTTTGGTCTATGGCTGACAGGCAGAAAGTGGATTGATCTTGTAATCTGGGTTCCGTCACTTGACCACATGGTCATCAAGCGCATCACCAGAGATGAAAACGCAATCGAGGCACTGGAAGCCGACATGATCGCCTTTTCCAAAATCGTAAAGGCCAACGAGGACGCGTTGCGTTCTGCGCTGGCACTCAATAACCAAAACTGAAAGAAAATCATGGAAATTCGCACTATCTGGCAGACAAAATCAAAGTGGCCGCAATTTAACTTGGAGCTTTCCAGCACTGTAGGTGGTGATGCGTTCCTAGTTGTGAAATCCTGCCAGATCGCCAACGGCAAGAATGGCCCGTTCGTTTCAGGCCCGTCAATAAAAAAGCAAGACGGAGCGTACTTTAATCTGACATTCATGTCCACCGGCTTTCAGGAGGCCGTGCTAAAGAAAGCGCAGGAATCACAGCCAGCGCCAGTACCATCTCAACAGCCTACGGGTGGTGGTGGATTTTCAGATATGGACTCGGACATTCCATTCAGTGATCCACTGAAAAGCAGGGCGTTCTGCTTGGCAATCTAGTTTTATGACGGCAGCCGGTTCGCAGGGGCTTGTTTTTAATTCACCCTGTGCGCTTCCCGATGTAGTGGCGGGGCCGTCACCTCTCTATGTGTAAAAAACGAAAGAGACAACATGACAATCAAACCATCCCACTGGTGTGATGCAGGTCGGCAGCCCTGCCCAACACCTCACTTGTGCAACGGAGGGAGTTGCTACTTCGACGAGGCCACGCTGGACGACGAACTGCCGATCAAGATGCTTCCCGACCCGCCTGAGTGGAGTAATGACCCCCCAGAGTTCCATTGGTCGCTGGTGGCGTGGGCCATCTTGCTTGTTGTCGGCGCGTTTGGGATTGTGGGGTTGGTGCTATGACACACGGTGGAGAGCGCAAGAACGCTGGGCGAGCAAGGGTAGCAGTCGATATGGATCGCTTGCTCTATCTGCATAAGCAGGGTCTAAGTCAGCACGCTATTGCCTTGAAGTTGGGCATCAGTCAGATCACGGTGGGTAGGCGATTGACCCCAGACAAGGTACGGCCACCGAAGGCTAAACCAAAGAAAAAAGTGGTGGCTGTGAAGCTGCGGGTTAATTCAGTTTTTAATTGGGGGACAAGATGAAAAAAGTTACAGAAATCCCGCCGGGGTATTACGACACAGCGCCTAACTACCCTGTGGAGCGCGTCGATGAGATGCAAGAGCTTGGCTTACAACTGGGCGATGCGCATGCTGAGATACGCAGACAAGCCAAGGAGATCGATAGGTTGAAGGCTGATGCTGAGAATCTACAACTTGAACTTGACGGAGCGCACTCAGAACTACGTCGGCAGGCTCGTCACAAGACCGATGACAAGAACAAACACGCGGTTTGGGGTACACCATGAAAACCGAAGTATTGAAGCTAGCCCTCTTACGGCTTGAGCAGCTGAACGAGACAAGTATCGGCGGGCCTTGTTTACCTGCGGAGATTAATGGGGCGATGGATGCGCTGCGGGCTTCCCTCGACACCTCCCAGAGCCACTCCTGCACTTGGCCTAGCTGCAAGTCTGAGGCGTATCAGGATGCGTTGGGCTTAGTTGTGCGTGCTGAATTGGTTGGCTCGGGGCCGCGCGCTTGGGTTGGCTTAACGAAAGAGGAAGCCGCTGACTGTTGGTCAAACGAAGCGGTGCGTACTTGGCACGCTATAGAAGCCGCATTGAAAGAAAAGAATTCCACATGAAAGCAGCATTCCAACTATGGAACCACGCGAACCTCATTAAGTTCGCTATCGAGTCCTACGCACGTATGGCAGAGCAGGATGCGCGAATCCTTGACCTTGAGGAGCAACTCCGCGTAGCCATTAACGGCTACCGGGCGCTAATCAGGCAAACAGCGCCCAGCCAATCACCAATCCAATGATGTAAAATAGGCGAACCAGCAAAGTCAAGCAAGACAGTGCTGGTTCTAACCAATCAGATTCGGAAGGAATCATCATGACTAATTCAATTCTAACCTCTGTACGCTTACGCGAGCTACTAAATTACGACGCTAATACGGGCATATTCACACGGCTTACATCACGCCGTGGGGCTAGAATTGGCAGTGTGTCCGGCACTTTAAACAAGAGAGACCGGTCACAAATTATCGTTGATGGTTGTGCGTACAAGTCTCACCGCCTGGTATGGCTATACATTCATGGATACTGGCCAAAAAAACAGATTGACCACATAAATGGCGTTAATAGTGACAATCGGCTAGTAAATCTACGTGATGTTTCTCAAGCTATAAACCTACAAAATCAACGCAAGCCGCGCAGCGACAATACCACCGGATTCCTCGGCGTAACATGGGACAAAGAAAGAAAAAAGTTTAAAGCCCAAATCTCGCTCGATGGGAAACGTCACCATATAGGGCGTTTCGACTCAGCAGAACTTGCTTGCGCAGCGTACATAAAAGCTAAGCGCGTAATCCATAAAGAAGGATGCACTATTTAACGATTCCGAGGATTAAGAATGCGGCGTAGATTGTCATCGGTCAGTCCCCTTCGTCTTGCCGTACTGCCTAGCCCCAACGTAGCCGAGGTAGCCAGTGCTGAACGTCCACCACATCGGCTCAGGTATGGCAGCAAAGCCAGCAGCCACGTTGACAAAGAACTGTGCCATCTGTGCCGGGTAAAATACCCCAAGGGTGGGGGCAAAAATTACCAGTGCCACGATAACGAAGTAGAACAGGTAAAGAAAGCTGGGTCGTGCCCGGCTCGTCCACGGGTCAGGACTGTTGGCCTCTGCAATGATGG
>Ga0209284_10001913_pt1 | contig 30124 bp, 33 predicted proteins | sample FRY03_FD_187211 | JGI IMG/M metagenome (GOLD analysis project Ga0209284, IMG submission 187211) | Freshwater microbial communities from Lake Fryxell liftoff mats and glacier meltwater in Antarctica - FRY-03 (SPAdes) (version 2) | ecosystem: Environmental > Aquatic > Freshwater > Ice > Glacier...
TTAAATCAATGCACACTTTATTAATAAGCACTTAAAGTTTGGTAAAATACTTAATTAGTATAATAAAATAGGCCGGGGTGGCGGAATGGCAGACGCGCATGCCTTAGGAGCATGTTTCTTCGGAAGTGGAGGTTCAAGTCCTCTCCCCGGCACCAACATAAATAGTGAAAAACAACCTTTAATTTGTTAAACTTTTTACATGTCTTTTTTATTTAATTTTCAAACTCGCTTGCGCGAATATAATTTGGTAAAAGAAGAGCTAACTAATTCTTCAATAAATATTAAATTTATTGTCTTTTTATCTCTTGCAACCTTACTAGCTTCGTTAGGTCTACTAACAGATAACACTCCTGTACTTGTAGGGAGTATGCTTATCGCACCTTTAATGTCGGTAACAGTTGCCCTTGGTGTTGGAATCTCTTTATTTAATAAAAAACTTATTACAACTTCTTTTTTCTCTTTATTTATTGGCTCAGTAATAAGTATTATGGTCTCTACTTTTTTGGTGGTTTTACTTCCTCAGCACATTAATTCAGTTAATATTGCAGAAAGATTTGTTCCTAATGTGCCTACTTTTTTAGTTGCTGTAATAAGCGGTTTAACGGCAGGTCTAATTTTGATCTGGAAAAAAGAGATTCAGATTGTAGCAGGGGCTTCTATTGCTACTACGTTAATACCACCGTTAGCTGCAACTGGTATTGCAATCTCAACTTTAAACACAGAGGTTGCAATTTATACCATTTATATGTATATTCTTAACCTTATAGGCGTAGTGATAGGAGCAATAATCTCATTTTATTTTTCCGTTCCTACCAAAAATCAATAATTATGAAAGTAAATATACAAGAGGATAAAGATAATCAGAAAGTTTTTATAATCACAGAAGATAAGTCTGAGGTTAAAAAAGCAATTGACAAAGTAGTAGGGGATGCGATACAGAATATTTCCGTTGAGGGTTTTAGAAAGGGTAAAGCACCTAAAAAAGTAGCTTTATCAAAGTTAGACCAATCTAAAGTATTAAATGAATCGGTTAATTTATTACTCCCCGAACTATATAAACAAGCAATTATAGAGCTAAAATTAAAGCCTATTACTGATCCTAAAATTGAGTTAATTAAGTTTAGTGAAAACGACGGCCTAGAGGTGGCTGTTACGGTTGCTGAAAAACCGGAAATTGACCTAAAAAATTATAAGGCAACTATTAAAAAATACATACCGGCTATAGCTCCAGTTAAAGTTGCTAATGATAAGACTCCCGAGCAATCAGAAGAAGAAAAGAAACAAGAGTTAAGAGCAGGAATTTTACAAGAGTTAGTAAAAGGTTCTGATATAAAACTTGCGGGATTATTAATTGAGCAAGAAACTGCAAGAATGTTAAATAAACTAGCAACTAGCCTTAATAAAATGAACATTAATTTAGAAGATTACTTAAAATCACAGAATAAAAAGGTTGAAGATATAAGAAAAGAGTATGAAATAGTTGCCGAGCAAAACCTAAAATCTGAATTTATACTTAATGCTATAGGACAAGAGCTAGAGATAAAAGTTGAAGATAGCGAAATTACAGATGAAATTAGCAGTGCCCCAGATGAAAATACAAAAAAAGAGTTGGAAAAGCCTGAAAATAGATGGTATATTGAAGGGGTAATATTTACAAGAAAAGTATTTGATAAAATAGAACAACTTTATAATGAATAACCAATTAATACCTACTGTTATTGAAAAAGATGGAAGAGGGGAGCGAGCTTTTGATATATACTCAAGGCTTTTGAAAGATAGAATTATCTTTTTGCAAGGCGGAATAAATTCCGCAGTTGCTAATACTACTATTGCTCAACTACTATTTTTACAAGCAGAGAGTAAAGATAAAGATATATACATGTACATAAACTCACCAGGGGGCTCAATTTACGATGGAATGGCAATTTATGATACTGTAAAACACCTTTCTTGTGATGTTTCTACAATCTGTGTTGGAATGGCTGCATCAATGGGTTCTGTACTACTTGCTGGTGGTAAAAAAGGCAAAAGACTTGCACTGCCACACTCTATGGTCTTAATTCATCAACCACATAGTTCAGGTGGAGTAGGAGGACAAGCTACCGATATCGAGATCCAAGCAAAAGAGATTATCCGATTAAAAAAGCAATTATATAAAAGACTTTCAATTGATACAGGAACATCAGAAGAAAAAATTGAAAAAGATGCAGATCGAGACTACTACATGAGTGCACAAGAGGCATTAGAATACGGAATAGTTGATAAGATTTTAGAATATAAAGACTAAGGTCGGTTAGCTCAGCTGGTTAGAGCGTTGCATTGACATTGCAAAGGTCACAAGTTCGAGTCTTGTACCGACCACCAAAACTAAATGGAAGAAAATACAACAACAGCTGTTAATTTAAATAATATATACTTTACTCGAAGACATATACTTTTCTATTTATTTCTTATTCCAGCAATTATAGTTAATTATCTAATCTTTAATCTTGTTTTAACAAATTCAGAAAATCTAAATATCTTATTTAACTTTAAAGAGTTAGTTAAGCTAGTGGTAATGTTCTCAATAACACTTTCATTTGCTGGAGTTACCCTTTACTTTTTAAAAAAAATAGCCGAAATAGTTATTGTAAGTATTCTTTTAACAATCCCTATCTTTTTTGTATCTCTCAGTATTGATCAAACACTAATTGCAACATTTGCATCATTTATAACCTTTCTTGTATCTGGCTTACTAATTAAAAATAGAACACAAAAATATATTATTCCTAATATTAAAGAACAGGTAACCTTAAGCTTTAAGCATTCTACAATATTATTAAATTTTTCACTTACATTCATCTTTTTTACTCAGGTTAGTTTTATTGAGTTTGATACATGGATTGGACAGATAAATAAGGTACTAACTCCAATAACCAATGCAGTAACAAAAGAGGTCGAAAGATCATTGTTTCCACAAAAAATGCTCATAGGACAAGCGCAAAACCTTGGTACAAGCCTAATGGAGCTTGATGTTAATCAATTTGGAAAAGCCATAACAATTAATGAAATTGGAGAAGTTCGTAACTCTGAGATGCTCTCAATAGATCAACTTTTAGATACTCCATCACCTGCTGATTTAATAAAAAACGAGATAAAAACGGCACTAACACCATATAGCCAATTTATCCCCTTTATTGCAACATTTTTAGCCTTTATAAACTATCAAATTGTTATTAATATATCAATATTACTTTCATCATTCCTTATTACAATCATTATATTTCTGTTAAAATTAACTAAAGTTATTATAATTAAAAAAGAGCTAAAAGAGGTTTTAACTTATGAAATTTAAAATTACAATATTATTTCTTACTGTAATACTCTTATTAAGTCATACTAAGTTTACTAGTGCTCAATCTGAATATTTAAGTCTAAAAAGAACATACCTATCTAACTTTTCAATTTATCAAGACCAAAGAAATGCATATGAAACTGCAAAGTTAAAATATGAATCATTTGGAACGTTATCAGCACAAACTCTTGCTGCAGGATCTGCTAAATCATTTCTAAATGCTGGTGCAACAAGCACATTAAATTATCTAGACATTTTAAATTACCAGGTTCGAAACTTTACAAACTTTAGTAACGAAGATAAACAAAAAATATTCCAGCTAATTTCTCAAGATCAATTATTTTATAAAAATCTAATTAATAAAACTGCAACAATCACATCACTTTCTGATTTAAATAACATATCTACAGAGGTAGAATTATATTTTAAGTCAACGACTCAGCCAAACACTAAGCTAATTTTACTGTTTATTGAAACTGAAAAAACGATAGATATTCAGAATGGCGCACAAGATATTAGTAATGATATTTCTCGCTTAGCAGAAGATTATTCCCAATCTAAAAAATCTACAATTAATAACTGGTACCAGCAAACTCTTGATACATTAAGTAAAAGCGAAAAAGAGATAAACAGCTCAACTGTGATATTAAATGAACTACTTAATCAATATCTTGAACCTGAAAAAAAGAAACAGAATAATGAAAAGGCAAGTATAGGTAAAGCACAAACAAATATCGATACAGCTCAACAAATGTTAAATACTGTAATAAAAAATATTGATGAGATTGTTATACAGGTAAACACTTAAAAAATGAAGAAAATATTTACAAATAAAATTTATATCTTACTTTTATTACTTGGCTTAGTTGTATTGTTAAGCGTTATTGCTTCAGTTGCGCCAAAAAAAGGTTCAAATACAAATATATTCTTAAACCCCTTTGCACAAAATAATAAAAACACAAATGACTCAAAAGTACTAAACCAGATAGAAGACCCAGTTTTAAAATTCTTTTTAGAGCAAAATAGTAAATTAAAAACTCAGATGGAGCTAGTTAACCAGATTGATCAAGATGTTCCATACCCTAATATAAGCTGGAAAGTTAACTTTAAATAAAATTATCCTTTAACATTAACTGTGCCTTTTCTAAAGTAATAGCATGTTCAATTGAATAATCACCAATACTTACTCTGTTTAATCCAGACAAAACTGCACCAACACCTAGTAAATTACCCAAATCATGTGCAATTGATCTAATATAAGTGCCCTTTGAAACCTTAAACTCTACCTGTAACTTAGGTAAAACACTTAAATCTTTACTACCTTCTTTATACTTATTTATAAAATTTAGTATGTTAAAGCTATATATTGTTACCTTTCTTGCTGGTAAATCAAGCTTAATATGCTGTCTTGCACTTTCATATAGCCTCTTTCCTTTAACCTTAACAGCAGAATATGCAGGAACAGTCTGAGTAATTTCTCCTTGAAAGTTTTCACTCAAAGTAGAGTTAATTATATCTAAGTCTAAATCTTTGATTTTATTAAATTTTTCTGAAAATTTTAAGATAGAATTTGTATCAATATCGTAAGTATTCGAGGTAACTCCAAAAGTAATCTCTGCAATATACACCTTATTTAAATTAAGAAAGGTACTCTGTAATTTAGTTTGAGATCGTCCTACCAAAACAATTAATAAGCCCTCAGCCATTGGATCTAATGTTCCACAATGTCCTATTTTTGTTTTTTTTGGTAATACAGCTTTCAACTGATTAACTGCAGTAAAACTTGTTATACCTTTAGGTTTAATAACTAAGAGTGGGTTTGATTGAAATTCCATAATAGTAATAGCTAGCAAAACCAATACATGTGCCAAGTAATGCCCCCATAACAACATCAAAAATACTATGTCCAAGCATATCTTTTAACTTAAAAAAATCAACCTGATTTGCCTTTTTGTCTAAAATTTTACCAAACAAAGTCTCAAACGCCTCGTAACCCTTGCGTTGATTTAACATTCTATATATTTCATAACTCATAAAAAGTAGAGTTAATAAAACAAAAGGGCTTTCTATCCCAAAAAATAAAATCATCTGTGTAAGAATAGAAAACATAATTGCAGTATGAGTTGAGGGTGCCCCCGAAGCCCAAAGAAAAGTAAACACTAAATCTTTTGCAGAAAATTTTCTTTTATGAATTAATCTGACAATGTACTTAATGTTTTGTGACAAAAACATTGTTAAGATCACGGTTAATGTAATATAAAATGTAAGCATTTATATTAATTTTAACAAAACGCAATTGACATTACTAGGCTATGAATTACAATTTAAAGAATATTATGAATGAAAAATCAGAACTTTATAAAATAAGACACAGTGCAGAACATGTATTAATGCAGGCAATGAAAGAGCTTGGGTTTGAGTTTTATATGGCAATGGGGCCAGCAACTGATGAAGGATTTTACTTTGATTTTGAATTACTTGAGGGCGAGGTAAACGAAACAGATTTTGGAAAAATCGAACAAAAAATGCAAGAGATAATAGAAAAAAAGCTTGCTATTACAAAGCAAATAGTAACAGAATCAGTAGCTAAAGATCTATTTAAGGGTAACCCCTACAAACAAGAATGGATAGATCAGTTTGTTAAAGAAAAAAGTGAGCTATCGGTTTATTACACAGGCGATCCAAAATCTAATAAAAGCTTTGTAGATTTATGCTCAGGTCCACATACAAGTAACACCTCAGATATAAAGGCATTTAAACTGCTTTCTATTGCAGGAGCTTATTGGCACGGTGATGAAAAAAATAAGATGCTAACAAGAATTTATGGCACAGCATTTGATAGCAAAAAAGAGTTAGAAGAGTATTTAACAATGCTCGAAGAGGCAAAAAAGCGAGATCACAGAAAGTTAGGTAAAGAGCTGGATTTGTTTATGTTTCACGAAACCTCACCAGGAATGCCTTATTGGTTACCAAAAGGGTTAGAGCTATACAACGAACTTGTCAGTTATTGGAGGAATGAACACAAAAAATATAATTATCAAGAAATTTCTAGCCCCCTAATTAATAAAAAGCAACTATATGAAACTTCTGGTCACTGGGAACATTACAAAGACGATATGTTTATTTCAGATATGGGAGAAAATGAAGTATATGGTATAAAACCAATGAATTGCCCTAATGCAATGATAGTCTTTGGATCAAGAACAAGAAGCTATAAAGAATTACCTCTTAGATTATCAGATACAGATAGATTACATCGATATGAAAGATCTGGAACATTGAATGGGCTTTTGAGAGTAAGATCATTTCAACAAGATGATTCACATAACTTTATAAGTAAAGATATAATTGAATCTGAATATTTACATGTTTTTGAGATGTGTGAAAATTTCTACTCAATTTTTGGACTTGAATACTACTTTAGACTAGGTACAAGACCAGATAGCTTTATCGGAGACATTAAAGTATGGAATGATGCTGAAAGCTCATTAAAAGAAGTATTAGACAAATCAGGGAAAAAATACATTATACTAGAAAAAGATGGTGCATTTTACGGTCCAAAGGTAGATATTCTTATGAAAGATGCAATAGGACGAGAATGGCAAATGGGAACAATTCAGCTAGACTTTCAACAACCTGCTAGATTTCATCTTAAATATATTGATCAAGAAGGTAAAGAACAAACTCCAATTGCAATACATAGAGTAATTTATGGATCTCTTGAAAGATTTATTGGAATATTAATTGAACATTTTGCCGGCGCATTTCCAGCTTGGCTTAGCCCAGAACAGGTTAACATTATTCCAATTTCAGAGGAACAATTAGATTATGCAAATGAAATTAGCCAAAAACTAAATGAAAAGGGGATTAGAAACTTAATAAGTGCAGAGGCAGAAACAATGCAAAGCAAGATACGAAAGGCGCAAGAACAAAAAACACCTTACATGCTTATAGTTGGTAAAAAAGAGCAAGAGGCAGATACTATTAGTGTAAGACTAAGAACAGGGGAGATACACAACAATATTAGTTTAACGACGTTTGTTGAAATGATATCAAAGATTATTGAATCAAAGTCCCTAAGCCTTTGGGGGTAAACCAACACAGAAGAACAGAGTGCATAAAGTGATGCTGAATTTATTTCAGCATCTAGTAAATTACCTGACTTAAACCCTCGGAGTTTAAGTTGTTTAACGACGTAGAATAGGTTTAAAACTTATACTTCGCTTTATGTTCGGGTTTTGATATAATCATTTTATGGTTATTCCACTTGCAGAAAAGCTACGTCCACAATCACTTTCAGATTTTATTGGTCAAGAGCATTTAACTGCTTCAAATGCTCCAATTAGTAATCTTGTTAAAAATAAATCAATGTACTCAATGATTTTTTGGGGGCCACCTGGAACAGGCAAAACTACACTAGCACGGATTATTGCAAGTAATTTACAGCTTCCATTATATGAATTTAGCGCAGTCAATACCGGGTTACCTCAGCTAAAAGAGGTTTTACAATCTTCAAAGAAAACATTTCAAATTGCACTTGGAGAAACTGAGAACGTAAATAAAACTAAACTATTTTTTATAGATGAAATACATCGTTTTAACAAAGCTCAACAAGATTTTTTACTTCCTTATGTTGAAAACGGCACAATTGTTTTAATTGGTGCAACGACCGAAAACCCTTCGTTTGAAATAATTAACGCACTTTTATCAAGGTGCAAGGTCTATGTTTTTAATCAATTAGCAAGTAAAGACCTTAATCAGATGCTAGAAAGTGCTATAAAAACATTAAAATTTGGTGAATTTACATCTGAAGTAAATAAAAAGATTATTGAGTTTGCAAATGGAGATGGCAGAAAGCTAATAAACACTGTTGAACAGATAAAATATCAAGAAAAAACATTCGATAAGATTACAATTGATGATTTAACCAGAATACTTACCGAAAACAGCCTTAAATATGATCAAAACGGAGAAGAACATTACAATACAATATCTGCATTTATTAAATCAATGCGATTTTCAGATGTTGATGCAACTTTGTACTATTTAGCTCGTATGTTACAAGGTGGAGAAGATCCTAAATTTATAATTAGGCGTATGATAGTATTTGCCTCAGAAGATATTGGCCTTGCTAATCCACAGGCATTAACACTTGCAGTATCTGGAAAAGATGCAATTGATTTTGTAGGTATGCCAGAGGCGCAAATTAATTTATCGCATATTGCTGTATATCTTGCCAAATCACCAAAAAACAGAGACAGCTATAATGCTTACTTTAAAGCCCTAGATACTGTTACTCAATATGGAAATATAGAAATACCGCTACATCTTCGAAATGCACCAACTAACCTAATGAAAGATTTAGGATATGGTAAAGGGTATGGCAAAATTACCAAAAACCTACCAAAACAAATTGAAGACCAAAAATTTTATGAGGAAACATAAATTTTTAACCTAAATACATCTAATTATAGATGTATAAATAAGTATAACTTTCACCCTAAACCCTTGTGTCAGAACGAGGTCTAACCCCGCAGGTTAGACCTTTTAACATTCCATCAATTTATTAATTGACAGAAATTATATTTCGAGGAATTGAATTAATATCTAATCAGCTTGCTCTTGAGGAATTTTAATTGTATCTAATACAAACCCTATTGATATCAAACATTTTACGGTATAATATATTTAAACTTAAAAAGTAAGCAGTATAAAATTGATTAATTAGATATAATAAACACAAGATATAATAGCAAGTTTTTAAAAAATCAGCAGATAAGGGCAAAAGAGGTAAGGTTGATTGATGAAAACGGAGAAAGCGTAGGAGTAGTTAGCTTATCAGAAGCTTTAAAAAGGGCAGAAGCAGTTGGACTTGATCTAATTCAGATAACTGACAAGGCAGATATTCCAGTTGCAAAAATTCAAGAATATGGAAAGCTTTTGTACCAAATTAAGCAAAAAGAACAAAAAGGCAAGATAAAACAAAAAGGTGGTGAATCAAAAACTTTAAGGCTTAGACCAAGTACTAGTGAGCATGATATACAAAGAATGGTTGATCGAGCAAAAGAGTTTTTAGAGGGTAAAAATAAGGTAACATTTATACTAGAGTTTAAAGGCAGAGAAAACGCATATCCAGAGTTTGGAGAAGATAAAATGAAGATAATTCGAAATGAGATTGAAGATTATGCAAAAATTGAAAACGACATTACAAGAAAAGGTAGGTTTATGAATTTAGTACTAGCACCAAAGTAAGCATTGTGATATCATTTACAGCTGTTAATGACATATAGTATTTTTCAGTTAAACACAAATAATGCCAAAGATTAAAACAAGAAAAGCAGTATCAAAAAGAATAAAGATTACAAGTACTGGAAAGTTTCTAAAGGGCAGTATCGACAATTCACACCTTAAGAGGAAAGAAGATAGTAGCAGTAAAGCAAGAAAAGCAAAATATACAGCTATATCTAAAGGATTTGCTAAGAGAATGAAAAAAATGTTACCAGGAGTAAAGTAATTAATACTTATCTATTGATTTATGCCAAGAGTAAAAACAGGGGTTGTTAGAAGAAGAAAACATAATAAGATACTTAAAGCTACAAGTGGGTTTTTTGGTGCCAGAAGTAGACTTTATAAAAGAGCAAAAGAGGCCTATTTAAAAGCAGGTGAAAATGCTTTTGCAGGAAGAAAACTTAAAAAAAGAACAATGAGAAGTTTATGGATAGTAAGAATAAATGCAGGTCTTGCAAAGCACGAAATAAAGTATTCAAGCTTTATAAACCAATTAACAAACTCTAAAATTGAGCTTGATAGAAAGATACTTGCAAAATTAGCTTTAGAAGACGAAAAAGCATTTAGTGAGGTAGTTAAAGCCGTAACAAAAAAATAATAAGGTACAATTTACCTGATTGAAAAATAGTTATCTTAAAACCTAAATGACATTAGCCGATCTAAAACAAAAAATTGATACTCATATACAAAAGATTGAAAAAGACATTAAAACTTTAGAATTAGAAGATTTTAAGAATAAATATCTATCAAAACACTCTCAGACACATAATATTATAAAATCAATTGCTGATATAAACCCAATAGATAAAAAAGAAGCAGGAATGCTAATTAATCAGTTTAAAGAATATCTAAATAATATTACTACAACAAATTTACAAACTACAACTTTAGATAATAATATTTTTGATTTTGATTATACTCTTCCTGGTATAAAGCCAGATTTAGGACACTTACACCCAACTACGCAAACAATTCGAGAGATTAACGCATTTTTTAAACATTATGGTTATAGTGTTGCAATAGGACCAGAGATAGAATCAGACGAATATAATTTTGAAAAATTAAATCTACCTAAAGATCATCCTGCAAGAGATTTACAAGATACACTATATATTAAATCACCTGAAATATTACTTAGAACACATACATCAAGTGTAGAAAGTAGAACAATGACTAATTCAACCTTACCAATTAGAGTTGTTGTGCCTGGTAAGGCATACAGAAACGAAACAGTAAATAAAAGTAACAATGCAATTTTTTATCAATACGAAGGATTAGTTGTAGATAAAGGCATAAACATGGGACATTTAAAATCAACGCTTGTAAATATGTTACAACACCTTTTTGGAAATGATGTTAAATATAGATTTAGACCAAAATATTATCCACAGGTAGAGCCTGGAGTTGGTGCTGATATTGAGTGTCCATTTTGTAAAGGAAATGGTTGTAGCATATGTAAAAATAGAGGATGGATAGAGGCTGCTGGTGCTGGAATGGTTCATACAAATGCACTAAAAGCATGTAATATTGATTCAGATATATACAGTGGCTTTGCATTTGGTTTTGGACTAGACAGATTAGTAATGGCAAAACACAAGATAACAGATATTAGAGATTTATATAGTGGTAACATGGTTTTTGAACAATAATTATGAAACTTCCGATTGATTGGCTATCAGAATATTCAGAGATAAAACATAATAATTCTCAGATTGGAGATATATTCACCTATCTTGAATTTATGCAAGACGGCCCAATAGTAGATAATGTTTTAGATCTAGAGATTAGACAAAACCGACCCGATGCACTTAGTATTATTGGGCTTGCTACAGAATATAGCGCAAAAAATAATTCTAAAATAGAGTATCCAAAACAAATTGATAATCTTAATTTTGAAAAACCAGACAAGTTAATCAATCCAAAAACTACTGATCAGATTAAAAGATTTACTGCAGTTAAAATAGATGGGGTTAAAATTGGTAAAAGCCCTGATTATATTATAAACAGGCTAACTTTAAGTGGTATTAGAACTGTAAACAATATCGTTGATATTACAAACTACGTAATGCTAGAGTATGGAATTCCAATGCATGTGTTTGATGCTAATTTACTAGGTAATAATCCACAACTAACCTTAAGAATGGGAAATACTAACGATGAGTTAGAAACATGGCTTGGAGAAAAGATTAAGATTAGTAAAAACGATATCGTAATTACTAACTCTGAAAACAAGGTTGTAAGTATAGGCGGAATAACGGGAGAAAAAAATACAGGGGCAACAGATACAACAATATCAATAATAATAGAAGCTGCAAATTATAATCAGGCCTTAATTAGAAAAAGTGCTATTGAACATAATTTACTAACAGATTCTGCAAATAGACATACTAAATTTTTACCAAGTAACCTTGTAGAAACTGCGATTAAACGCGCTTGTTACTTAATATCCGAGCTATGTGGTGGAGAAATAACACTAGCAGAGGATTATTATCCAGAGGTACAAGTTAGATTTGAAATTACACTTAACCTAGATGAGGTAGAAAGAATTGGAGGATTTAAGGTCACAGCTAACGATACAGAACAGATACTTAAAAATCTTAAGTATGACATACTAGAAAATTCTAATAATAAGATAACTGTTAAATCACCAAACCACAGAACAGACGTAACTCAACCAGTAGATGTAATTGAGGATATTCTTAGAATAATCGGTTATGAAAATATTAAAGAACAACAGATAAACCTTGCTCCACCTGCTAACTCTACGCCTGAAATTTACACTCTAGAAGACAATGTAAGAGATATTTTAGTAGGTATGGGGCTTGATGAACATATAACAGAACCACTAGTAAAATTTGATGCAGATATAACTAGGATTAAACTAGAAAATTCATTAAACTCAGAAAAAAATTCATTAAGAATTAGTATACAAGAGACACTAATCCCAGTTTTAACCAACTATATTAAACATAAACATAACAGCATTAAGTTATTTGAGGTAGGCAAGATTTATAAAACTGAAAAAGATCAAATAATAGAAAACTCAGTAGTTGGAGTGTTAATTAGTAACAGCAATAGCTATAAAAGTGCAAAAGGAATTTTAGACCTATTATTTAATAAATTAGGCTACAATAACTTTTATCTAACTAGCACCGATGATAAAAAGATTATTAATCTGATGTTAAGAGAAAATAACCTTGGCTTTATTAAATTTGCAAATAATAGGACAATCTATTTTGAGATAAATCTTGATAGACTTTTAAATATAGAAAAAGCTACAAATGAAAAGTTAATTACTAAGGTTCCGTTCGAACACGAACAGATAGTAAACCTTGTTGTAAACAAAAATATCCTATTTAGTGAGATTCAGAAAATTATAGATCAGGTAAAAAGTAATACTAAAGATATAAACGTACTATCAAACTTTCTCGAAGATTATTCTGATGAGATACTTAATAACGCAGAAAAAAAATCCTACCTATTATCTTTAAAAATACAGAGTCTTGTTTCGCCTGTCTCAAAAGAAGACTTTAAACCAATAAAAGAAAAGGTCTTAGACTTACTAAATAAAAACTTGGGTATAACTCTAAAAATTACTTGAGCTTAACCTGAATATCACCACTGCCCTCATTGCCTGCGCTATCTACTGCAACTACACTAACCTTATACTTATCACCTGTTGAACCTGAGCTAATATTTATCTCTTTTGAGTAGGGGATAGAGGTATCGTCACTACCAATTTGTACTCCATCTAAATAAAATGCAACACTGGTAACAGTATTAGGTGTTAATACATCTACCTCTATTGTAAATTTGTTAGAAACGCTGTCATCATTATGTGGACTATTAAATACTATCTCTGGTTCAGAATCATTTTTAACATTTCCGTCCCCATCAAAATATACGTCAGATACCTCGGTTGGTGGATTATATTTATCTTTATCACCGTCTGAAATATTATCCTTGATCCAATCATTAACCACTTCTTGCCATTCTGGTCGTAGAGGTACAAAGTTAAAAAATGTTCTAGTCTCAGTTTTGTCTGCCTTTTTACAAGCATCTGATGCTAGTTTGTCGTCTTCTTTACATATCTCAAGCTCTACCAAATACTTAGAGTTTGAATTTGGCTCGGTCCCCTTAATAAATACCTCAGTTTTTCTTGATCTATCTCCTTGCGGTAAACCACCTAACTGCTTATCTATCTCTTTTTCTATAACATTATCTGGCCTCTCAAATTTTTCTGCAGACTTTCCCTTTAAATATTCTGTCATAACCTTATTAAATATTGGAGCGGCACCAGCAACCCCAGACTTAACGCTCATTGGAGAGTTATCGTTATTACCAACCCATACACCAATTGCAATGCTTGGTGTATACCCAATAGTCCAGTTATCTCGAACATCATTTGTTGTACCTGTTTTTACTGCAACAGTATTATTTGGAAAGGTTAAGTAGCTATATGGTCCAAATGCTCTAAGTCTTGCATTATTATCTGAGAGCATATTAGTTAAGATATATGCCTCTTCTTCTTTAACTGCCCTAGTACCTTTAGACTGTTTCCATTGCTCTATAACTTTACCAGAAGAGTTCTCGACCTTTAAAATCGAAACAGGAGTCATATATACACCATTATTAGCAAATGTTGCATATGCATTTGTAAGCTCTAACAAAGTAACCTCCCCTGAACCAAGTGTTAAAGAAAGTCCATAATACGAGGCAGAAGAATCTAAAGATTTAATCCCCAGCTTATTTGCAGTCTGAATCATACTATCTATTCCAACTAGACTCAAAAGTTGTACAGCCACTGTGTTAATAGAATTTCCAAGTGCATCCCTCATAAAAATTGGGCCTTGATATTTAAGATCATAGTTTTCAGGCTCATAATCAGGTTGACCGTCTCCTCCTGGAAACTTTGTCTTAACATCAAAAAATATATCCCCTGCAGTGTACCCCCTTGATAAAGCTGTTATATAAGTAACAGGTTTAATAGAAGAACCAGGCTGTCTTTTAGCTGTTGCAACGTTAAATTGTCCTCCATCCTCCTCATTAAAATAATCTTTAGAACCAACCATTGCCAAAATTTCACCTGTCCCTGGCTTTATCGCCACCAAAGCACCATTTCCTACACTATAATCAGCTCCAGAAGTTTCAATCGAATCCTTAACAACTTTCTCTGCCTCTTGTTGTAAATCATAATCAAGTGATGTTGTAACTTTTAACCCACCTTTTTCAACTAACTCAGCGCCATATTTATCTTCAAGTATCTTTTTAATATACATTACAAAATGTGGTGCCTTAATATTGCTAAACTTACAATTAAACTTTAACTCTTCATTTCTTGCTACCTCTGCTTCTTCTTTTGTAATATGAATTTTTTGTTTACTACTGTCATACCAACCATTTTTCTCCATTAACCTTATAACTGTAAGCTGTCTACCTTTTGCATTTTCAGGAGAGTTACAAGGAGAATAAGTTGAAGGTTGTTGTGGCAAACCTGCAAGCAGTGCAGCCTGAGCTAATGTCAGATTATCAGCAGATTTATTAAAATAAAGATTAGCAGCCGACTCAATACCATACGCCTGATGCCCAAAGGGTGCCTCGTTTAAATACATCTGCAAAATATCATCCTTAGAGTACTTTTTTTCAATCTGCAAACTTAAGATCAGCTCTTTAATCTTTCTAATAACAGTTCGTTCAGAAGAGAGTAATGCATTTTTAGAAAGCTGTTGAGTTAAGGTAGAGCCTCCCTGACAGCTACTCTTAATAACACAAGAAACTAACCCTCTTATAAATCCCTTAACATCAAAACCATCATGCTTGTAAAAGTAACCATCCTCAGTTGCTAAAACTGCATTTATTAGATTAGGAGAAACTTTTTTGAGTGTAACTAAGGTTCTATCTTCTTCACCAAATACTTCGTATAGTAACTTTCCTTTTCTATCATAAATTTTTGTGGATTCATCAATATCACGATTTGTGAGGGTGTCGGGACTTGGAAGCTTTTTTGCATAATATGCAAAAACACTAAGACTTATTAAAAATAAAAGAACAACACCAACAATTCCAACAACTAAAAAAAAGGTTAGAAACTTTTGTTTGTTAAAGTTTTTTAAAAAACCAAACTTAACCTTTTGTATTTTATATGAACGTTTCTTTTTCGCACGTGGAGGCATACTGTTTATAATTATATAGCATTAAAAAGTTTTATGGTAGACTAAAAATATTAATATGGAAATAAATATTGACCCAATAAAAATTGAAAAAGTTTTAAGTAGAGGGCTAGACGAGGTAATAGGCTTAGAATCGTTAAAAGAAAAGATGCTAAAAGGTGAAAGAGTTAAACTATACCTAGGTATTGACCCAACTTCATCAGAGTTACATATTGGACATATGGTGCCCCTATTAAAACTAAGAGACTTTATGCAACTAGGCCACGAGGTAGTATTTTTAGTTGGTAATTTTACAGCACTAATAGGAGATACCTCTGATAAAACAAGTATGCGCCCTGCAATTACAGAAAAAGAGATAACCCAGCATTTACAATCGTACAAGGATCAGGCATCAAAAATACTTGATTTTGACAAAGTTACACTAGTTTTTAACAAAGATTGGCTAGAAAAATTAAATTTCAAAGACATCATTACACTAGCTCAAGAATTTACCCTAAAACCATTTATAGATAGAGAGCTAATTGCAAAACGACTAACTGACGAACAACCAATAGGTTTGCACGAGCTTCTGTACCCAATTATGCAAGGGTACGATGCATATTTTATGGATGTAGATTTGCAAGTGGGAGGAACAGATCAACGGTTTAATATGCTAGCAGGGCGAGATTTGCAAAGGAAAAAACGAAACAAAGAGATGTCAATTATTACTGTTCCATTGCTAACAGGTCTTGATGGAAAAAAGATGAGTAAATCAACCGGAAATGGGATTAACCTAAATGATACTGCAGTTGATAAATACGGTAAAACAATGAAAATTACAGATCAGCAAATTATTGAATACTTTAAATTGGCAACAAGGCTTTCAGATACTCAGATTAATTTAATCCAAGAAAAGCTAGAAAAAAGTGAAAACCCTATGGAGATAAAAAAACAGCTAGCATTTGAGATTACTAAGCTATACGAAGGCGAAGAACAGGCAAAAAAAGCTGAAGAATACTTTCAACAAGTTGTGCAAGATAAAGTAGCACCTGATAATATAAAAATAATTAATGTTGAAAAAGATACAATTGCAATACTAGATCTAATTGAGCTAAGTGGTTTAACGACGTCAAAGTCAGAGTCCCGAAAACTTATTACACAGGGGGGGGTAAGTATAGATAACAAAAAAATAATTAATATTGGTGAATTAATTACAGTTACAGCTAATGAACAGGTACTACAGGTTGGCAAGAGAAATTTTATAAAATTTATAATTTAATTAAAATGAGATTTATACACAACCACCAAAAATGGATAATGGTAGTAATTGCAGGTGGATCAATTGCAATTGTCTTAATGTCAATATTGCCATATATTTTATAGAAATTAATGTAGTCAGAATAAGATCAGAACTATTGCTAAAGACACCGGTAGTTGAGTAAAACTTGAAATCATAATTTAAAAGTCTCTCACTACCTGCATTCTCGATTGACAAAATACTTATGACCTTAGAGACAAAAGTTAGATTTATAAAAGGAGTAGGACCAAGAAACGAGATTATCCTAAACAACCTGAATATAAATACAGTTAAAGATTTAATATTTTATTTCCCTGTAAGATATGAAAGTTATAAAAATATTACAGATCTTCCAATATTTAATGAAAAAGAGCTAATTGAGATTGAAGGAACAGTTACCTCAGTAAATAAAATTTTTACACGAAATAAAAAAAAGCTTACAAAAATCTCTGTCCAAACAAACTTTGGAACATTTGATTTAGTTTGGTTTAACCAACATTATATTGCAGACAAAGTCCAGATAGGGCAACAAGTAAAAGTAAGAGGAAAGGTCACTAAATTTAATAATAAATTTACTCTTTCTAACCCAGAGATTTTTCCAACAGAAAACTCTAACCAACTAACAGAAACTACCTTAATCCCAATATATAGCTTAACAGAGGGGATTAGTAACAAATATATAAATAAACTAATACTAAATGTAGTAAAATCTATACAAACTAACAGAACAATATTTGAAGACATTATAAAACAAGAAAATTTATTAGAGTTTAAAATCGCAATTTATCAGATCCATAATCCTGAAACATTAGATTTACTAACCCAATCAAGACAAAGATTTGGATTTGAAGAGCTATTACAAGTTCAACTTAAAGCAAAAATTATAAAAAGTGTATGGGAAAATAAAACAGGGATAGCATTAAACCAACATAAACAAAAAATACAAAAATTTATAAAAAAGCTACCGTTTACACTTACAAATGACCAACAAACCACATTAAATCAGATACTAATAGATTTAGAAAAAAGTAAACCAGCAAACAGAATAGTAATTGGAGATGTAGGTAGCGGAAAAACACTAGTAGCACTAATTGCAAGTGTAATGGCGGTATATAATAATACCAACGTTCTATATATGGCACCAACCGAGGTACTTGCTAATCAACAGTACGAGTATTTTAAAAAATTTATTAATGATCCAAAAATCAATATAAGCCTTTACACTAATTCAAAAAAAATTACACACGAAAACAACAACATCACAATTGGAACACACTCACTTTTATTTAACGAAGAAAATTTTAATAATATCTCACTAGTAATTATAGATGAACAACAAAGATTTGGAGTAGGACAAAGATCTAAACTACTAACAAGCCAAATCACACCACATTTAATAACTCTTACAGCAACGCCAATTCCACGAAGCTATGCACTAACAGTATTTGGAGAGCTAGATACAAGCTTTATAATAGAAAAACCAGGAAATAGGGTACCAATAATTACAAAAGTAGTTAAACCTGACAATAAATTAAAAGCATACCAATGGATAGATGAAAAAGTAAAAGCAGATAAAATAAAGGTATTTATAGTATGCCCATTTATTGAAAAATCAGATTACGAAGCACTTAAAAATGTAAAATCAGTAAAACAGCAATTTGAAGAGGTAAAAACATTTTTTAAAGAGCTAAAAGTAAGCCTATTACATGGAAAATTAAAAGCAAAAGAAAAAGAAAAAATTATTGAAGAATTTAGAAATGGTGATACAGATATACTAGTAGCAACACCTATTATTGAGGTAGGGATAGATATTCCAGAAGCAAGTATAATTTTAATAGAAAGTGCAGAAAGATTTGGAATCTCGTCATTACACCAGATGAGAGGTAGAGTTGGTCGAAACGATACACAAGCATACTGTTTACTAGCAACAGATTCAAAAAACACATCTTCAAGACTTAGTGCAATGGAAAAGTACAATGACGGCTTTAAACTTGCAGAATTTGACTTAAAAACAAGAGGCCAAGGAGAGCTATTTGGAACTGCGCAATCAGGATTTACAGAGCTTACAATTGCAGACCTAAGTGACACAATAAATATTGAACGCGCCCAAAAATGGGCAATTGAAATAACTAGAAACACAGCCCATAGTAATATAATTGCAGAAATCAAAAACTCAATTGACAAAATCCATCTAAACTAAAATCCCATTGCATTGTAAGATTTTTACATACCATTACCCACCTGCGGGGTGGGTAATGGCTCGGTCACAGGCTTAACTTGCTATAATAAGAATTATGTTATAAAATAAAACCATGCCTACTCGCAAATTTCCATTCATTATAGGTAACCATTATCACACATTTAATCAATTTATTGACGGTAGGCGTATATTTGCAGATCCATATTTTGCAAAACATTTTTATAATCGACTAGTTTACTATAGATCCTCTAAAACAACCCATGGCTTTGAACATTTAAAAAGATTAAACGAAGAAGTTTTGTTAAATACATTAAAAGAGGTTTCTTATGAAAAATATCACTTAGTAAAAGTATTGGCTTACAAACTAATGCCCACCCACTTTCACCTTGTTCTACAACAACTAGTCGAAAATGGAATCTCTAAATATCTTTCAAATGTAGCTAATTCATTTACTAGGTTTTACAATATTAAAACAGAAAGAAAGGGGCAAGTATTTTTAAAAGATTTTAAGGCAGTAGAAATCCTTTCAGATGAGCAATTACTTCATACAGTTAGATATACACACCTTAATGCTAGTTCTAGTGGATTAATTGATATCAGTCAGATTAGAAATCAGCCTTGGTGTTCGCATAAAGCCTATGTCAGTAATTCACCGGATAAATTAGTAGATACAAAACCAATCTTAGACTATTTTAAAAGAGATAAACGCGAGTTTGAGAAATTTGTACTGGACAATGCAGAGTATCAAAAAGAGCTAGAGATGTTAAAATATTTAGAGGAATTTTAAAAACCAAGCCTGAGCCTTGTCACAAAGCCATTACCCACCCCGCAGGTGGGTAATGGCTTATTAGGAGTGTCCCAAACACTTGTATCACTGCTGAAAAAATATAATACTATTATTAACTATGAGAATTATTACAGGACAATCTAAGGGTAGAACTATCCTAGTTCCAAACATTCCAGAAATTAGACCTGCACAAGATATTGTGCGTCAATCTATTTTCAATATTATTGGGAGTGATATTCAGAATAAAACTGTACTTGACCTATTTGCAGGATCAGGTAGTTTTGGTTTAGAAGCATTAAGTAGGGGAGCAAGCTGGTGTGATTTTGTTGATATTGATCCAAGGTCAGCTCAGACAATTACAAAAAACTTAGAGGCACATAACTTTGTTGAAAAATCGAAAGTATATAGAATGGATTCACAAAAATTTATAGGAGAAACCCCAAATACCTACGATTTCGTATTTTTAAGCCCTTATTATAACGAAGGCTTAGTTAAACATATACTTAAAACTTTATGCATTGTTGTTAATTCTAGTGGAGTAATTTTTTATGATCATTTTAAAAATATAGTTGTTCCAGATTCAGTTGAAGGAGTTGATGGCAGTATTTTGAAAGTAATTGATACAAGAATTTTTGGAAGTACTGCAGTTAGTACCTTGACTAAACAATAACTTTTCTATAGAATTTATCGCCATGCCACTACCAAAGCGAAAAATATCAAAAAGCAGAAGAAATAACAGAAGAAGCCATCATTCATTAACAGGTGTGCAGGTGAAGGATTGTATGGGTTGTAAAGATAAAGTAAGACCTCATACAACATGCCAAAACTGCAATACTTACAATAAGTAATAAATAAAGTAAGTGAATTAAAAATTGAAAAATAACCTGCAAGTTAACAAATCTGATCCTAGGCATAAAGCAAGGGAAGTGACCCTTGCAGCTTTGTTTGCTTATTCATTTAACTCTACTCTAAAACAAGATCTAAATTATTTTAAACAAGAGCTTGAAATTACAAACTCTGATGATAGTTTATCAAAATTTTTATTTAATGGTGTTGTTAGTAATATTCAGTTATTAGATGAAATTATCTCTTTTTGTGCCCCAGAGTGGCCACTAGACCAAGTTTCAAAGCTTGACTTAACTTGTTTAAGACTTGCTGTTTTTGAGATGACGATTGCAAATAATGCTCCACCAAAAGTTGTAATAAACGAGGCAGTAGAGCTCTCAAAATCATTTGCAAACGATTCTTCTGGTAAATTTGTAAACGGAGTGCTTGCAACAGTTCTTGAAAACTATAGTATTACGAAATAAATTAGTAACTACTTGTATTACAAAAAATATTAGTTTAACTTAAACCTTATGGAAATAGAACAGATAATTACAGATATAAAAGACTTAATTTCACAGGTTGCAGCAGTATCAGTCTCTGATATTAGTGTTACAGAAAATTTTGAAGCAGATCTTAATATTGATGGAGTTGAAAAAGCTAAAATATTAAATACACTCGCCGAAAAATACGAAACAGAGTTTGAAGATGTAGATGTACACACTATACATACTGTACAACAGTTAATTGATATAGTATCAGATAACTTAGGAGTAATTTAATATGAATTTTGATAATCACATAGACTGGAAAGAGTTACAAGATAAATTAGAATATAAAATAAAAGATAATAATATTTTTTTAGAAGCATTAACTCACCGTTCATTTTTAAATGAGAACAAAAATTATCCTAACTCTAGCAACGAAAGGCTAGAATTTTTAGGTGATGCAATATTACAGTTTTTAATCTCAGAAGAGCTGTTTAACACGTATAAAAATGAACCTGAAGGAAAGCTTACAAATTTTCGGGCAGCTATTGTAAATACAGTATCACTTGCAGAAGATGCATTAAGACTTAACCTTGGTAAATATCTTTTAATGTCAGTTGGAGAAGAACAAACTGGTGGTAGAACAAGGGAGTATATACTAGCAAATACTTTTGAGAGTATCTTAGGAGCAATTTATCTGGATTCAGAAGATATCTCAATTTGTAGAGAGTATCTTCAGGTCAATTTATTCTATAAAATTAATACTACAGTTGAAAATGATCAGTATCGAGATAGTAAGAGTACCTTACAAGAGCTAACACAAGAAAAGCTTAGCCTAACCCCAATCTATAAAATTATTAAGTCAGAAGGACCAGATCATGATAAAACATTTAAGGTTGGAGTATATATAAATTCAGAGTTACTTGCAGAAGGAAATGGGCCAAGCAAACAAAAAGCAGAACAAGAAGCGGCAAATAATGCGCTTGAAACTTTCAGGTAGATTTACTAATTTCAACAAACTATTGTGAAAATGGCTATATTAGTTTAAAATCTGTAACTGTCCAGTAATAATTTGGTGAAAATTTATGGTAAAAATTAGGTTAACAAGAACAGGTAGAAAAAACTTTCCAAGTTATAGAATTGTAGCTATTGAGCATGCAAAGAAAAGAGATGGGGAAAATATAGAAATTTTAGGTTACTACAATCCTTCAAAAACTCCTGTAGAGCTTGAGATAGACAAGGGTAAGGTTGAAGAGTGGGTAAAAAAAGGAGCACAAGTAAGTGATACAGTTAAAGAGCTGATAAATGGAACATATAAGTATGTAAAATATGAACCAAACTCAATAAGCTCCAAAGAGCAAAGCAATCCCGAAAAAGCAGAAGAACCTGTGGCAACTAAAGAATCAGTTGAACCAGAAAAGGTTACCAAGTAATATGAAAGACTTAATTACCTTTATTATTACAAATATTGTTAAGAATAAGGAGAAAGTTAATATTATTGAAGAAGCTACTACTACTGCAGATAATAGAAAAACTTTTTCTATTAGTGTTGCTAAAGATGATATGGGTACAGTTATTGGTAAGTTCGGCAAAACAATTAACTCAATTAGAAACATTGCAAAAGCAAAGTCAATAAAAGATAATACATTTGTTAATATACAGATTAAAGAAAGTGACTAAATGCAGTTTGATATAATTACTATTTTTCCTGAACTTTTCAATGCTTTTATTACAACCTCTGTTATCAAAAATGCAATATCAAAAGATATTATTAAGATTAATACTCATAACCTTCGTGATTACACTACATTAAGACATAAACAGGTTGACGACACACCTTATGGTGGGGGAGTTGGGATGGTATTAATGGCAGAACCTATTATAAAAGCAGTTAGAGCAATAAAATTAAAAGATAAAAAAAGCCATGTAATACTTTTATCTGCAACTGACAATTTTTTTAACCAAGATAAAGCACTCAAATACTCTAAAAATTATGATCAGATAATACTAATCTGTGGACGTTATGAAGGCGTAGATGAAAGGGTTAAGCAAACTGTAGTTGATGAAGTTGTATCAATTGGTGAATATATTCTTACAGGTGGAGAGCTTGCAAGTATGGTTATTATCGAAGCAACAAGCAGAATGGTTAATGGGTTTTTTGAGAAAGAAAATGTATTATTAGATGAATCATATACTAATGGTAAAATTATCGAGTACCCACAGTACACTAAACCTGAAACTGTAGATAATATAAAGGTTCCTTCGGTATTATTATCAGGAAATCATCAAGAAATAGCAAATTGGAAAGATAAAAATAAGATAAAGTTTAGTTAGAGAAAGGATCTAGCTTACCAATACCTGTATTTGGAACATCTACATTATACTCGTTTTGTCCTTTAAGAAAGTCCAGCACCTTACTAAAATTTCCATCGGTTAGGTTAAAATTAAGTGGTTGTTCAGCAATTGGCTGAGCTTGAATAGCGGCAGAGTAAGCAGTAATTGCGAAAGATAGGTTAACTAGAGCCTCTTTTTTCTCATCAGAGCTTGAATTACTTGCTAATCTAACATTATCTATATTCATAATTCTAAGAGATCCTTCTAAATTGCGAACAAATGTTTTAATAGCATTATAATCTCCAACTGCTGAGCCCTGTATGTATACAAGCTCAATTGTTGATAGACCATTTGTAGCTAAGGTACTTTTTTCACTAGTTGGAGCAGTTCCACTATATGTTAAAGACTTAAGATCTACACCAGAGACTTTAGATATTTCTTGAACTAGTGTCATAAATTGAGGAACTGTTTGCTCAGTTGGAATAGCCTGTGTTAACACTACTGAATTTTCATCAAGAGCATTCTCAACAGATGAAAATTGTTTTAAAATACCAAATTTTTCAGTTAAGATATTATTTTTTTCTTCTTTTTCTTTAACAACTGCAATATTTTTATAATACTCTTGTGCTTTAGGAAAAGTTATAAATATTACAACTAATATTCCTGTTAGGAATAATACTATAGGAATTATCATGAATTTAACCTTATCTAGATTAATACCAGAAGAATTTTTCCCAAGTGTAACATCTTTAAAATCTACATTTTTTTTCTCTTCAGTATTATTAGTAACAGGTTCAGGCTTTTTAATCTCTTTTGCTGTACCTTCAACTTCGATATCACCAATATTATCTTTTATCTCGTTATTACTTATCTTATTTAAGTCTGGTATATTATTTGATTCCATTTTTAATAGGGTCTGTTTCCTGAATATTTTCTACTTTAGGTTTAGTAGTTTGAAAAGCAGGGTTTATTAACCCTAAAGCATTTATATACGAATTTATATTATATGTAACCGTTCCATCGTTACCATTTAACGATATATTACTTATCTCTGCATCGACAAATACCTTGTTTTTTTCTTTCTGTTTTAAAGAACGGGTAAACTTAGTTAGCTCGTTGTAATTATTTGCCGATCCTTGTAACCTTACTGTTTCCCCTTCAATACTAAGGCTAGATATATCAACCTGGCTTGGCACAACTAATTTTAACTCTTCTAATAAATCTGAGTAATTAGCACGTTTTGACATAATATTGCCAATTAACTCTGCTCTAATCCCTAAAACTAATATTCTTTCTTCAGTAGATTTTAATGCTGTTATTTCAGAAATAATCTTAACTTTATTATCTTCAAGTTTATTAATATGAGATTGTTGAGTTAAAAGTAAAGAGTATACTATAGCAATTGAGGCAATACTTATTAAAATAACCCCTAAACTAAAGTACAAAAACCCTTTGCTTGCAGATTTAAATTTTCTTTCTTGGATTATCTCTCGTGGTACTAAATTAATATTAGTTTTAGGCATGGTCAGGTTTTATTTTAAAGCTACTCCGATTGCAGTTGCAATCTCAACTCCAAGTTCATCTCTTTTATTATCAGGGATATTTACACTATAGTCAATCTTTAACCAAGGATTTCCTAGTATAACTTCTACATCAACATTAGATGCTAAGTTATACAGTAAATAAGGCATCTTTGCACTTCCACCAACTAATACTATTCTCTTTACACCTAGAGCATGTTTTGATTTATAATATGCGATTGCTCTTTTAATTTCTGACACTATTACATCAAACATTGGCATGATTGCTTTTGCTATCTTTCCTTCTAACTCTGTATCGTTAAGCCCATAATTTCTTTTATATTCTTCTGCTTGTCCATCTGAAAAATTCATATCTTGAACTAAAGCTCTTGTCATTGCTTTTCCTGCTGTCGTAATTGTTCTTGTAAATCTAATACTTCCTGCTACTGCTATTGTTATATCTGTAGTTGTATTTCCTATCTTTACTATCATTGTAGGAACTGTTGCATCTTGTTCTTGGACAACTGCTCTAACTACAGCAAAGCCTTCAGGTTCAATGTCTTGAACAATTAACCCCGCACCAGATATAATATTTAAATATCTATTAACCTCAACTTTAGATGCAGCAACTATCATAACTTCCATCTCTTTGTCTGTTGTTGAAACTACAGAGTAATCAAAGTTAACATCATCCATTGATAATGGTATGTATTGTTCAGCCTCAAATTTAATAGCGCTAGCAAGCTCTTTCTCTTTTAGTTTAGTAATCTTAATAACCCTTGAAAATACAGCGTATTCAGGTAGTGCTATATTTACCTTATTAGTTTGGAACTTAGATTCGTGAACTATTTGTTGTAAAAAATGAGTAAGCTTGTTTATTTCAGAACTTTCATTTGAGGTAGTATTAATATCTGGAATATCAGCAATCTTATAACTAACCAGTATAGGTTTTCCTTTTTCTGGTTTTTCAAGTTCAACAATTTTAACTGACATTGTACCAATGTCTAAACCTAATATTCTTTCCATAGTAGTTCAAAGCCTGAATTGTGAATTATAAATTTAGGCAGTTTATAGTTCATACCAGTAAGTACTGTTCTCAATAGTTGATACTAACCCAGATGCATTAAAAAGTAAATTAAGACTATAATTAAAAGTTTCAGAAGGGTTATCTAAGTTAGCTTTTCCTTTTAAACTCCTACTTAATACTGTCTTATCAACAACAACACCCCCATTAATAATTAGTGCTTTGTTAGAACTGCCTGTATCAAAAACTCCATCTATTATAAAAAACCCAGATATATTTTCTACACTATTTGATACATTAAGATTACCAGTTACGAGCATTATTAAACAGCTACTACTATCTTTTAAAATTAGATCTTTTGAGATTGTTAACGATCCATCAATTGCTACTAATGTACATATCGTCTTATTGTCATAATTATTAATTGTTTTAATATCTAATGTCATATTTCCCACAAACTTATATTTTCCGTCAGTTTCAGGTAATTTATTTTCAGGAAGCGTAATAAGTGTATTTTCTGATATATAATACTGCGCACTAGTATTTACACTAGAGTTATAATTCTTTATCTGAATATTAGGCATTGAATTTACACCAACAATATCACCACTAGAATGCACATACCCATCAACAAGAGCAGTGCTGTTAAATTGTATCGAGTGATTAGAAGCTACATCAAAATTTGTGGCATATATCCAGGGCGAATTAATACTAAACTCAGGGCTAATTGCTTCATTACCTGCAATATCTTTAGCCTTAAATCTAATTTTTTTATCCTGAATCCAATTTGAGTTACAAAAATTAATTGCTGGAGTTACAATATGTGCTTTAGTTGATAAAGTTATATATGAAACAGTAGGGTTTCTCCATTGATCAAGTAAAAATGGGCTACTACAACTTTTAAGATCTGTATATACACCCCAACCAATACCCTCAATGTAATACTGAAACTGTCCAGAAATTAAGTCAATTCCTGAAGTTACGTCAGTTACATCTATTGATAAAATTAATGTATGATCATTTCCTGATTGGGTATAATCAAAGTTTTGCCAAGTAGAAGGTGGCGCAATATCAATCTTAAATGAAGAATTATTTGTTTGTTCAATATTCCCTGCCTGATCTTGTGCAAAATAATTTATATTATGCACACCCTCTTCTGAAACATTAAATGAGATCGAAGACTCTGAGGTAATCTTTCCTAAATATAGGCTATCAAAGTACGAATCACCCCAGCCTAGGCTATATAAATTAACAAATAGCCCTTGTGTACCACTTGGTGTTGTAAAAGTCTTATTTAGGTAAGTAAAATTACTCTGATTATAGTATGAGGGTGATCTATAAATTAACTGATTTTGACCATTAACTTTTGCCATTATCTCGTAATTAGTACCAAAACCAATTATCTTAGTTTTTAACCATGCTGAAAAAAAATACGTCTCAAATGAGCCTGCAGTTACCATATAACTAGCATTAGTCATATAATTAACTGGCCAGATATTAGATTTAAACCTTAATGAATAAACTCCATCTACACTATAATTTGGAGAAACATAAATATCAGATGAATATGTAGGCCTATCCCAATAAAATGGAATATAATTGTGGTGCTCTTCAAACGAGGGGTTATCAATTAAATTTACACTTGCCTCAACAAGTTTTTCCACCGTAGATTTGCTATCTAAAATATAGCTAATTTTTGCAACACCAGAATCACTATCTGATGAGTTAATAAGTAAATCTACACTCTGGTTATACCAACCATTTTGCCCAGTAGAGGATGGTGGGTCTAAAGTAAGAGTTGAGATTGGAGAGGTAGTATCTGATGCAAAAACCTGATTAACACAAACAAAAAATAATGATGTTAAACATGTAGTAAGAATTAATAAGAACTTCATTGTATTGTTTATTTTGTCAAAGGTACCGTCTCGGAACCTGAGTAAAGAACAAAATCAAAAATGGCTGGTAAATGCTCGCGAGTTTTAATAACCTTAACCTTTCTTACAGAGCTATTTTTCCTTGATTCAGGATCTAAAACATTAGCACAAGTACAGCCTGTAGAATAAATATCAAATCCTTGACCATTAGAAGGGAAGGTTCCTGAACTTGCAGTAATAACTACATCTTTGGCATCAAAGTAAAGTGGTTTTATTCTTATTATTTCTGTTCCAGTTGATAATAAAATTGCAGAAGTAGAAACTATAGCTCCATTTAAACTAGTTACTCCTGGTAAAGCGTTACTGCCTTGTTCAGAGTTAGATTTAGAGCTTGGATTATAGGCATACTTTTTAACCTTATAATCCAAACCATCTTTATATATTTCGGTTACTAAAATTGACGCATAGTTTGTAGATGTACTTCCATTCCAGCTTACAGTTATATTCCCCGTCATATCTTTTGTACTTATCTCTAACACTGTATCTTTTTCAAGAGAATCCATTATATATGTATCTTTTCCACCTTTAGAACTTACCTCTAAATAATAACTCTGAACATAAGGTGCATCAACTTCGGTAGAAAGTTTTTCTTGAAAGAAACAGTCAGGTAAACTACTCTTAACCCCAGCTAAAGTTAATGGAATTGCACCACTGCTAACAAAAGGAGCTCCTAAATTAGGTATAGCAGATTCATTATCCCTTGTTGTTGTAGTTAATAAACATTTTGTAGTATACGTGTTAATTGTGCTCGCACCTAAAACCTTCTCAACTCCTGATTCGGATATTGCAAGTGCTTTTATGCTTGACTCTTGATCGGTAATGTTTCTGGTTGATCTTGTTACAAAGTTAGCTGCAGTAAGCCCCGCAGCAAGTGCAATAACGCCAATAATTATTGATATTATTAAGATTGCACCTTCGTTATTTTTTGGAGTTAATAATTTCATAGCAGGTTATTTTTCTTAATTAATTCTATCATAACTACCACGCAGAACAATAGATGTTCTTAACCTAGCGTTAGCCCCAACCACCTTTAAATCGTTTGGGGTATTCGCATCCTGAGTAAAAGGTATAACAGTTAAATATATTACTAATAACTTAGGTGTTGACTGGGAATTTTTTAAAATAAAAGCTGAATATTTTTCTGATCCCTCAGAAGAAACAAGCTTATACTTTTTAACACCCGAGCTAGTCTCAAATAAATTTTCTGTCGTAATAACTGGTGGTGAGCCTGATATAGTTGTTATTCTAGTTAAACTCTCTCCAGATATTACATATTTAATAGTTTTACCCTCAAGTGTTAATAGTATTTCTTGGTCACCGACTAAAGTAATATTACTAGCATTTATGGCATCTGTTTTAATCTTATTTAATATCGCATTTCCCTCTTCTTGTATATTTACAATAGTACTTGATTTATTAAAAGCTCTAAATATTGTAAAAAGTAAATCTCCTGACACTCCAACTAAAATGCCAATTAAAGATATTGTTACTAATAATTCGATTAAAGTTATCCCTTTGTTATTTATCTTCTTCATCTTGATAGTGTAGTTGTAATTACTACTTTTTTTCCAACAATACCTGTATCATTCCCGTTTTCCCACCAAACTGTAATTCTAAAATCTGTATTCCCGTTATTAACGGTATCAATATTTATTACCTCAATTTTACGTTTAAAATAGGGCTCTACTGCATTAGCACAAGTAGTACTAATAAATACCCCAGTTTCATCATCTTTAACAGGATCTTGACAACCATTCTCCTTTTGAGTGGCAGTTCCTACACCCGCACCTATTACGTTTTTTGTAGTTTTTAACTGCCAACCAGTATCTGGAACTGCACTCATGATTATTATATAATTACCAACTCCTGTATCGGTACTGTTTGTCAGATCTTTAAAACCTTGCTGATCAACATCTCTGTAATACCTTATCGCTTCTACAGCTT
>Ga0209284_10001914_pt1 | contig 30115 bp, 26 predicted proteins | sample FRY03_FD_187211 | JGI IMG/M metagenome (GOLD analysis project Ga0209284, IMG submission 187211) | Freshwater microbial communities from Lake Fryxell liftoff mats and glacier meltwater in Antarctica - FRY-03 (SPAdes) (version 2) | ecosystem: Environmental > Aquatic > Freshwater > Ice > Glacier...
GTAAGATTGATGATGAGTACGGCGACGACTGGTGGTTCAAGGTCTGGGGGCCCGACAAGCTGGTGGAAGAAGGCATTGGCGAGTCGAAAGACTGGATCATCAAGGGCGAGTCACGCAGCGCCAAGACGGCTAAAAACGGGGCCAACAACTGGCACGGTTTTGGCCAGATGGCGACCGGCTTCAATATGCTGGACCCTATCAAGTCGACCATCGTCACGCCGGGGCTGGACCTGAACGGCAAGTTTGCAAAAACCGGTATTCCGGCATCCATCGTGACGAAATTTCTCGCAGAGCACGGCGTGATCGTTGAAAAAACCGGCCTCTACAGCTTCTTCATCATGTTCACCATCGGCATTACCAAGGGTCGCTGGAACACGCTGTTGACGGGCTTGCAGCAGTTCAAGGACGACTACGCCAAAAACCAGCCGATGTGGCGCATCCTGCCCAAGTTTTGCCAGAAGCATCCCAAGTACGAGCGCATGGGCTTGGCTGATTTGTGCCAGCATATCCACACGCTATATGCCAAATACGACATCGCCCGCCTGACCACCGAGGTCTACCAAAGCGAGCTAACCCCAGCCATGAAGCCCAGCGATGCCTACGCCCACATCGCCCAGCGCAAGACCGAGCGGGTCGAGATTGACCGGCTTGAAGGCCGCGTCACGGTTGGCCTCGTCACACCATACCCGCCGGGTATTCCGCTGCTGATTCCGGGTGAAGTGTTCAACAAAAAGATTGTTGATTATTTGAAGTTTGCGCGCGAGTTCAACTCCCAGTGCCCGGGTTTTGAAACTGACATCCACGGCCTGGTCGAGCAGGTGGATGCCAAGGGCAAGTTAAGGTATTACGCTGATTGCGTGAAGAAGTAGGTGAACAGCTATTTTTTAACCTTGCATCAGGCCGCCAACTCGTTATCGCGGGCTATGCCGGTCGTCTGGCTGAAGCCACCGTCCACATAAGTGATTTCAGCGGTGACCCCTGAAGCCAGGTCCGACAGCAGGAAAGCGGCCACGTTGCCGACATCCTCGATCGTGACGTTGCGTCGCAGCGGCGATGCGGCCGCCACCATGCCCAGCAGCTTGCCGAAGTCCTTGATGCCGCTGGCCGCCAGGGTTTTGATCGGTCCGGCGCTGATGCCGTTGACGCGCATTCCACGCTTTTTGCTACCGAGTGATTCGGCCAGGTAGCGCACCGATGCCTCCAGGCTGGCCTTGGCCAGACCCATGGTGTTGTAGTTGGGAACTACGCGTTCAGCGCCCAGATAGGTCAGTGTCAGCACCGACGATTTGTCGTTCAGGTAGGGTAGGGCAGCCTTGGCCATGGCCGGGAAGCTGTAGGCGCTGATGTCGTGGGCAATTTTGAAGCCCTCACGCGACAGGCCGTCGAGAAAGTCGCCGGCAATGGTTTCGCGCGGAGCGTAGCCGATGGCGTGGACAAAGCCGTCAAAAGTGGGCCAGGTTTGGGTCAGGTCAGTCATCAGTTGCGCAATCTGCTCGTCGCTGCTGACGTCGCAGTCAAACACCAACTGGCTGCCAAAGTCGGCGGCAAATTCGGTGATGCGGTCTTTAAAGCGCTCGCCCTGGTAGCTGAAGGCCAGTTCTGCGCCTTGTGCGTGGCAGGCCTTGGCAATGCCGTAGGCGATGGATCGATTGCTCAATACGCCCATGATTAATAATTTTTTGCCAGCTAGAAAACCCATAAACTATCCTTCTTAAAAATCTTGCAGAATTGTCGCATGCGCGCCTTATCGGTTTTTTCGGTTTTATTTGCCCTTGCATCCACTTTGGTAGCTCCCGACGCAACCGCCGCCCACGCCTATTCGCAATTCGGCGACATCAAGTACCCGCCCGGCTTCACGCACTTTGACTATGTGAACCACGCCGCACCGAAAGGCGGAGAAATTCGCATGGTGCCGCCGACCCGGCCCACCAATTTCGACAAGTTCAACCCCTTCACGCTACGCGGTACTGCGCCTTACGGCATCGGCACGCTGATGGTCGAAAGTCTGCTGGTTGGCAACTTTGAGGAACCCACCACGGCTTATGGCTTGCTGGCTGATGACGTGGAGGTTGCACCGAGCAGGCTCTCTGCCACCTTCCGTTTAAATAGCAAAGCCCGCTTTCACGACGGCACGCCGGTACTGGCTGCCGACGTGCTGCATTCCTACACCCAGCTCACCAGCAAGCTCGCCGCACCGCAGTACCGTACGATTTACGCCGAGGTAAAGGGCGTGACGGTGCTGTCCGAGCGGGTGGTGCGTTTTGACTTTGCAACGCCCAACCCGGAACTGCCGCTGGTGGTGGGTGGTATGCCGGTGTTCAGCCGCGCCTGGGGCGGCGGCAAGCCGTTTGACAAAATTGTTTCGGAGTTGCCCATAGGCTCAGGTCCATACAAGCCCGCCAGCAACGCCATGGGGCGCGACATCACCTACGTGCGCGATCCGGCTTATTGGGGCGCCGATCTGCCCAGCCGCAAGGGCCAGTTCAACTTCGATCGCATCACCTTCAAGATCTACCTCGATGAAACCTCCCGTTTTGAAGGCTTGAAGGCCGGCGAATACGACTTCATGCGCGAGTTCATCTCACGTAATTGGGCGCGCCAGTACACCGGCAAGCAGTTCACTTCGGGCGAACTCGTCAAGCGGGCGTTTGAAAACCGCAACCCCGGCGACTTTCAGGGCTATGTGTTCAACCTGCGCAAGCCGAAGTTCCAGGATGTGCGCGTGCGCCAGGCGATTGGTCTGGCGCTGGACTTTGAGTGGATGAATCGCCAGCTTTTTTACGGCATCTACAAACGCGTCAACGGTTACTTCCCGAACAGTGAATTTCAGGCCACTGGTACGCCTAAAGCTGACGAGATGGCACTGCTAGAACCACTGCGCAGCAAGCTCCAGCCTGCGGTATTTGGTGCCGTACCGGTATCGCCTTCGACCCAAGTCCCCAACAGCCTGCGAGGCAACCTGCGCCAAGCGCAAGCGCTGCTGAAATCGGCAGGCTGGGCTTACAAAGACGGTGCGCTGCGCAATGCCAAAGGCGAAGCCTTCACGATGGAGTTTTTAAACGACCAGCCGTCCTTGATACGCATCGTCGGGCCGTTCCAGAAGGCGCTGGAAAAGCTGGGCATCACGCTGATCTACCGTGTGGTTGATTTTTCGCTGTCTAAACAAAAAATGGATGCCTTTGATTTTGAAGTCACCACCCTGCGCCTGCCCGGCAGCACCGCGCCCGGCGGCGAACTACTGGAGCGCTTTGGCTCTGAGGCTGCCAAAACACCCGGTTCATCCAACGTCTGGGGCCTTGCTGACCCGGCTGTTGATGCGCTGCTGCAAAAAGTAGTCAGCGCCAAAACCAGACCTGAGCTGGCCACCGCCATGCGCGCACTCGACCGTGTGCTGACCAATGGTTTTTACTCGGTGCCACAATATTATGGCGATGCGTTCTTAATTGGTTATAGGCCCGGACGATTCGTTCTGCCGACAACCATTCCACCGTATTACCAGGCCGACATCTGGGCGATGAGCACCTGGTCGGCATCAAGTTCCAATAAATAATGACCAGCTACATCCTCAAACGTCTGCTGCTGATGATTCCGACACTGTTCGGCGTGCTGCTGCTGACCTTTGTCATGGTGCAGTTTGTGCCGGGCGGCCCGGTCGAGCAGATGGTGGCGCAGTTGCAGGGGCGTGACTCTGGCGGCGAAAGTGCTGCCGCATCGGGCGCGGGTTACCGAGGCAGGCAGGGCGTGGACGCGCAGCGGATTGCAGAAATCAAAGTGCTTTATGGCTTTGACAAGCCGGTGCATGAACGCTTTTGGCAGATGCTCGGGCAGTTCGCACGCTTCGACCTCGGTAAAAGCTTTTACCAGCACAAGGACGTCTGGCAACTGGTCAAGGAAAAACTGCCGGTCTCCATCAGCCTGGGCCTGTGGACGTTTTTCATCAGCTACCTCATAGCCGTGCCGCTGGGCGTGGCCAAAGCGGTCAGGGCAGGGACGCGGTTTGACTTCTGGACCACACTGATCGTGCTGGTGGGCTACGCCATTCCCGGCTTTGTGCTGGGCGTGGCGCTGCTGGTGGTGTTTGGCGGGCAATTGCAGTGGTTTCCGCTGCGCGGGCTGACTTCGCCTAACTGGGAAACCTTGAGCTGGGGTGCGCGCATTGTGGACTACCTGTGGCACATCACCTTGCCCGTCACAGCCATGGTGCTGGGCAGTTTTGCCGTCACAGCGGTGCTGACCAAAAATTCATTCCTTGAAGAAATCAGAAAACAATATGTGCTGACCGCACGCGCCAAGGGTTTGAGCGAGCAGAGGGTGTTGTACAAGCATGTGTTTCGCAATGCGCTGATACCCATCATCACCGGCTTTCCGGCAGCTTTTATCGGTGCTTTTTTTACCGGATCACTGCTGATTGAAACGCTGTTTTCACTCGATGGTCTGGGTCTGTTGAGCTATGAAAGCATCATCCGGCGCGACTACCCGGTGGTGCTGGGCACACTTTATTTTTTCACGCTGATTGGACTGATTACCAAGTTGATCAGTGACCTCTGTTATGTTTGGGTCGATCCAAGGGTGAAGTTTGATTAATACCCTGTCGCTTAGTCCTGGTAAACGCGCCTGGCAGCGCTTTAGTCGTAATAGGCTTGGCTTTTATAGCCTGCTACTGTTCTCCGTCATGGTGCTGTTCAGCCTGTTTGCCGAAGTGTTGTCCAACGATAAGCCGCTGGTTGTTAGCTATGAAGACAAGCTCTATTTCCCGCTGGTAAAGGACTATGCAGAAAAAACTTTTGGCGGTGACTTTGATACGCCCGCAGACTACCTGGACCCCTTCATCAAGGACAAACTCAAGCAGGGCAACAACTGGGCCATTTACCCGCCCAACCCCTATGGCCCGAAAACCATCAACTACTTCGCCAAACAGCCCAACCCTTCTGCGCCGTCGCGTGACAATCTTTTCGGCACCGACGACCGGGGCCGGGACTTGCTGGCGCAACTGATTTACGGCTTTCGTTTGAGTGTTCTGTTTGGTCTGGCGCTGACGCTGATCGGTGTCGTGATCGGCGTGATAACCGGGGCCATACAGGGCTACGTTGGTGGCAAAACCGACCTGATTTTTCAGCGCTTTATGGAAGTCTGGGGTTCCATGCCCGAGCTGTATTTGCTGATTATTTTCAGCGCCGTGTTTGCGCCCAGCGTCGCGCTGCTGCTGTTTTTGCTCAGTCTCTTCGGCTGGATGGGCCTGTCGGACTATGTGCGGGCCGAGTTTTTGCGGAATCGCCAGTTGGACTATGTACGTGCCGCAAAAGCGCTGGGCGTGAGCAATCTGCACATCATGTGGCGGCACATACTGCCCAACAGCATGACACCGGTCGTCACCTTCCTGCCGTTTCGCATGAGTGCCGCCATTCTGGCGCTGACTGCGCTGGATTTTCTGGGCCTAGGCGTACCGCCGGGCACGCCATCGCTTGGCGAATTGCTCAACCAGGGCAAGGCGAATATTGATGCCTGGTGGATATCGCTGTCGACCTTTGCGGTGCTGGTGATTACGCTGTTGCTGCTGACTTTTATGGGTGATGCGCTGCGCGATGCGCTAGACCCAAGAAAAGCGGATCAGGCATGACTAAACCCCTTCTCGAAGTCAAGGGTCTGAACGTTTCTTTCGCGGGTCAAGAGGTCGTGCGCGACATTGACTTTTCAATCGCGCCCGGCGAAAAGCTGGCACTGGTCGGTGAATCAGGTTCGGGCAAAACAGTGACCGCTCTGAGCCTGCTGCGGCTGGTGCAAAACGCATCGCTGGGCGGCAGCGCTGTGTTTCAGGGACGTGAGGGCGAAGTCGATTTGCTGGCTATCCCGGAGCGCCAGCTGCGCGGCATTCGCGGGCAGGACATCTCCATGATCTTCCAAGAGCCGATGACGGCGCTGAATCCGCTTTTCAGCGTGGGCAACCAGATTGCCGAGGTTTTGCAACTAAAAATGGGGTTGACCCCATCAGAGTCGGCGCGAGAAGCTATTAAATTGCTAGCAGATACGGGTATTTCCGAGCCCGAAAGGCGGGCTCACTCCTTTCCGCACCAGCTCTCGGGTGGCCAGCGCCAACGGGCTATGATCGCCATGGCGCTGGCCTGCAAGCCCATGCTACTGCTAGCCGATGAGCCAACCACGGCGCTTGACGTGACGGTGCGCAGCCAAATCCTTGATTTGCTGGCTGATTTGCAGCAAAAAAATGGCATGGCTGTGCTGATGATCACGCACGACCTGAACCTGGTGCGCCGTTTTGCGACGCGGGTGGCGGTGATGGAAAACGGTTACATCGTCGAGCATGGCGCAGTTGACGAAGTTTTCAGCAATCCGCAGCACGCCTACACCCGCCGTCTGATCGACAGCACGCCGACACGCGATGTGCAGGAGCCAGACCTGTCACGTCCCGCCGTGATGAAGGCCAAAGACCTGCGCGTCAGCTATTCAGTTTCCACACCGGGGTTTAAAGGCTGGTTCAAGGCAGGCCGGTTTGTGGTGCTGCAGGCTGCCAGTTTTGAGGTTCCGGCCGGACAAACGCTGGGCCTGATGGGCGAGTCGGGTTCCGGCAAGTCCAGTCTGGCGCTGGCGGCACTGGGCCTGCACCCGCATGAAGGCCAACTGGAAGTGATGGGCAAGGCCTGGAGCCGTGATGAAGCCGCTAACAAAGCCATACGCCAGGCGATACAGGTGGTGTTTCAGGACCCGTTTTCATCGCTGTCACCGCGCATGACGATTGAAGAAATTGTTGGCGAGGGCCTACAGGTGTACCAGCCCGGCCTGAGCGCTGTAGAGCGCCAGCAACGGGTGTTGCAGTCATTGGCCGACGTGGGCATGTCAGAGGCTCAGTTTTCCGGCCTGTTGCAGCGCTATCCGCACGAGTTTTCGGGCGGACAGAGGCAGCGTATCGCGATTGCGCGGGCGCTGATGGTTGAGCCGCAACTGCTGGTACTCGACGAGCCAACCAGTGCATTGGATGTAACCATCCAGAAACAGGTTTTGCAACTCTTGCAGAGGCTGCAACGAGAGCGCGGTTTGAGCTATTTGCTGATTACCCACGATGTGGACGTGATCGCCGCCATGGCGCACCAGGTTATGGTGATGAAGGATGGGGTGGTGGTTGAGGCAGGGCCTGTAAGCGCCATATTAAAAACGCCGCAGCACCCCTATACTCAGGCGCTGGTGGGGTTAAGGGGTTAGAATACGGAACTTCACGACCAAATGGGCGGGTTTTCACCGCCCATTTTTTTTGGGCGTTTGTTTTTAAATACTGCATTTTTTGATCTGGCATGGCCGCGCAAAGTACCAACGAAACGATTGAGCAAACCGTCACCGGACTGGGTTATGACCTGGTTGAGATTGAACGCACCGGTGGTGGCTTGTTGCGCGTGACGATTGACATGCCGTATGTTGCTGAGGCCGAGAAGTTCATCAATGCTGAAGATTGTGAAAAAGTCACGCGCCAGCTGCAGTTTGTGCTGGAAGTGGACGCTGCGGCGTATTCCCGGCTTGAGGTTAGCTCGCCCGGAATCGACAGGCCGCTGCGCAGTGAGAAAGATTTTGAGCGCTTTGCCGGTGAGTTGATAGACGTCACCCTTAAAGCGCCTATTGGTATAGCGGCAACGGCTGGTTCGACGATATCGGCCAACCAGAAAAAATTTCGGGGAACGCTGGAACACGCTGAATCTGCTGAATCCACTGAATCAGTTAATGCGGCAGGTACCTGGCAAATCGTCTGGAGCGATGAGCCAGCAGTCAAGCCAGGGCAAAAGATTAGCAAGAAAAGAGTGCCTGCACCGCTACAGGCATTGGGTTTCACGCTGGATGAGATTGCTCAGGCACGGCTGGCTCCGGTGGTGGACTTCAAGGGGCGCAAGCCAAAGGGTGCCGAGTTTTTGAAAATTAGAGTGAAAGGCCTGTGAAATGAATCGCGAAATGTTGATGTTGGTTGATGCCATCTCGCGCGAGAAAAATGTCGAGCGCGACGTGGTTTTCGCTGCGGTCGAGCTCGCCCTTGCGCAAGCCACCAAAAAAATCTACCCCGGTGAAGTTGACATCCGGGTTGCCGTTGACCGTGACAGCGGCAGCTATGAAACCTTCCGTCGCTGGCTGGTGGTGCCGGATGAAGCCGGTCTGCAAAACCCTGAAGCCGAAGAGCTGGTGAGCGATGCGCGTGACGAGATCGCAGACATCGAAGAGGGCGATTTCATTGAAAAGCCGGTTGAAAGCATGCCGATTGGCCGCATTGGCGCCATGGCAGCCAAGCAGGTCATTCTGCAAAAAATCCGTGATGCCGAGCGCGAAATGCTGCTCAGTGACTTCATGTCGCGTGGCGACAAGATCTTTGTCGGCACCGTCAAGCGCATGGACAAGGGCGACATCATTGTCGAGTCCGGTCGCGTCGAAGGCCGCCTACGTCGCAGCGACATGATTCCGAAAGAAAACTTGCGCTCTGGTGACCGCGTGCGCGCCATGATTATGGAAGTCGATCACACCCTGCGTGGCGCACCCATCATCCTGTCACGCACCTCGCCCGAATACATGGTTGAACTTTTCCGCCAGGAAGTGCCTGAAATTGAGCAAGGCCTGCTGGAGATCAAAGCCTGCGCCCGTGATCCCGGCTCACGTGCAAAAATTGCCGTGCTGTCACATGACAAACGTATTGACCCGATTGGCACCTGCGTCGGGGTGCGTGGTACCCGCGTCAATGGCGTGACCAACGAACTTGCTGGTGAGCGCGTCGACATCGTACTGTGGAGCGAAGACCCGGCCCAGTTCGTAATCGGTGCTCTGGCACCGGCCAACGTGTCGTCCATCGTAGTGGATGAAGATCGCCACGCCATGGACGTAGTGGTGGATGAAGAAAACCTGGCTATTTCGATTGGTCGTGGTGGCCAGAACGTGCGCTTGGCAGCCGAATTGACGGGCTGGAAAATCAACATCATGACGGCCGATGAGTCGCTTGATAAGCAGTCGCTTGAAACCGCTAGCTCCCGCAAGCTGTTCATGGAAAAGCTCGATATAGACGAGGAAGTCGCCGAAATCCTGATCGCCGAAGGCTTTACCAGCCTCGAAGAAGTGGCCTACGTGCCGCTACAGGAACTGTTGGATATCGAGTCGTTTGACGAAGACACCGTCAATGAGTTGCGCGAGCGCGCCAAGGCTGCGCTGCTGACGATGGAAATTATCACGGAAGAAAATGCCGAAGGTGTCTCGCAAAACCTGCGTGATGTCGAGAGCTTGAGCCCTGAGCTGATTGCAAAGCTCAATGCAGCGGGCATCAACAGCCGTGACGACCTGGCCGATCTGGCTACGGACGAACTAACCGATATTACCGGCCAGTCTGCGGACGAAGCCACTGCCCTCATCATGATTGCACGCGCCCATTGGTTTACCGATGAAGCGGCTGCTGTTGTGGCACCTGCACCCGCAGTTGCCGAAGAGCAATGATCATGAAGGCCAGTCAGGAAAACCAAATATGTCCAGTACCACTACCATCGCTGAATTCGCAGCTGAACTGAATAAATCCACTGCCAGCCTGATCGAGCAATTGACCAGCGCAGGGGTCGCCAACGTAAATGCCAACGACCATTTGTCAGAAGCCGACAAGCAGAAGTTACTTGGGTTTTTGCAGGCCGGTCATGGCACTGTCGCGGCAGAGCGCAAAAAAATCACGCTGGTGAAAAGATCCACCAGTGAAATCAAACAGGCTGATGTCGCTGGTAAGTCACGCACCATTCAGGTGGAGGTGCGTAAAAAACGTACTTTTGTCAAACGTGAAGATGACTCTGGTTTACCTGCTGAAGCAGCGCAGCCTGCAGTGGCTGCTGCATCGCAAGCACCAGTTATTGACGATACGGAGTTGCTCCGGCGTGAAGACGAGGCCAATCGCCACGCCGAATTGCTGCGCCGCCAAGAGGCAGAACTGAGTGAAAAACGTCGCCTGCGTGAAGAGCAGGTTGCCCAAGAAGCGGCTCAGGAAGAAGCGCGCCAGGCCGTTGATGCTGAAAGGGCCAAAGTCGCCGCGCTCTCTGCAGATGCTACGGCGAAAGCCAAGCCAAGCATTGGAAAAATTCAAAAAATACCCGCTAAACCCGATAAACCCGCTAAGGCACTGGACCCAGAGGCTTCAAAAGCAGCACAAGCCGCTGCAGCAGAGCAGGCCGGCAAAGTTGCCGAGGCAGCCGCCGTTCATGCATCGGCTAAAGCCGTTGCAAAAGCAAAAGCCACCGTAGAATTTCAGGCCGATGCCGTCAAGGCAAAAGAATTGCAGGAACGTCGCCAGAAGGCAGAATCCGAGGCCGCTGGCATCCGCGCCATGATGTCTGCGCCCAAGCGCGTACTGGTGCCGCATGTTGTCCCTAAGGCTGCCCCCAAGGAGGCCCTCAAGGGTACTTTGCACAAACCAGTCGGCTCGCCCGGCGCAGCCAAAAGCGCGCCAGGTACAGCTGCGGCCCCAGGTGGTCCGGGTAAAAAAGAAGTCAAGTCCGAGAATCTGTCGTCAACCTGGAAAGATGAAGCGGCGAAGAAAAAAGGCTTGCCCAGTCGCGGCGCTACCCCTGTACCTGGACGCGGCAATTTCCGTCCAGGCGCGCGCGGTCGCCGCAGCTCTGGTCGTGATGTGCGCCCTGAATCCAGTTTTGTAGCGCCGGCCGAGTTCAAAGTGATTGAGGTTCATGTGCCAGAGACCATCACGGTCTCCGAGCTGGCACACAAAATGAGTATCAAATCCGGTGAGGTGATCAAGCATTTGATGAAACTTGGCATGATGGCCACCATCAACCAGCCGCTGGATCAGGACACCGCGATGATCGTGGTCGAAGAGATGGGCCATACGGCCGTCACTGCGTCGCTGGATGATCCGGAAGCCTTTACCGATGATGATGTGCAAGGCCAGCAGGCCGAGTTGCTGCCACGCGCACCTGTGGTGACCGTCATGGGTCACGTTGACCATGGCAAGACCTCGCTGCTGGACTACATTCGCCGCGCCAAGGTGGCATCTGGCGAAGCCGGTGGCATTACCCAGCACATCGGTGCCTACCATGTGGATACACCACGCGGCATGGTGACCTTCCTGGACACCCCGGGCCACGAAGCGTTTACCGCCATGCGTGCCCGTGGCGCGCAGGCAACTGACATCGTGATTTTGGTGGTTGCAGCCGATGACGGCGTGATGCCGCAGACCAAGGAGGCCATCAAGCACGCCAAGGCGGCAGGGGTTCCCATCGTCGTGGCGATCAACAAGATCGACAAGCCGGGCATCAACCTGGAACGCGTCAAAGGCGAGCTGGTCACCGAATCTGTGATTCCTGAAGAGTTCGGTGGCGACGTGCCCTTTGTCGGCGTCTCGGCCCATACCGGCGCCGGTATCGACACCTTGCTCGAGCAAGTGCTGCTGCAGGCCGAAGTGCTGGAGCTGCGTGCGCCGGTCGATGCGCTGGCCAAAGGCCTGGTGATTGAAGCCCGGCTTGACAAGGGCCGCGGCCCGGTGGCCACCGTGCTGATTCAGTCCGGCACGCTGAAAGCTGGCGACGTGGTGCTGGCTGGTTCCACTTTCGGCAAGGTTCGCGCCATGCTCGACGAGAACGGCAAAACCATCAAGACCGCTGGCCCATCGATTCCGGTTGAAATTCAGGGCTTGACCGAAGTTCCGCAGGCCGGTGATGCCTTCATCGTCATGTTGGATGAGCGCCGCGCTAGAGAGATTTCAACCTACCGCGCAGGCAAGTTCCGCAATACCAAGCTGGCCAAGAAACAGGCCGCCAAGCTGGAGAACATGTTTGCCGACATCGGTGCTGGCGAGGTCAAGATGCTGCCCATCATCATCAAGGCCGACGTGCAGGGATCGCAAGAAGCACTGGCCCAGTCGCTGCTCAAACTCTCGACCGACGAGGTCAAGGTTCAATTGGTGTACTCGGGTGTTGGTGGTATTTCGGAGTCCGACGTGAATCTGGCGATTGCGTCGAAAGCCGTGCTGATCGGGTTCAACACCCGTGCCGATGCACAGGCGCGCAAGCTGGCCGAGAACAACGGCGTTGACATTCGTTACTACAACATCATTTACGACGCGATAGACGAGCTCAGGGCGGCTATGTCGGGCATGCTGACACCGGACAAAAAGGAAGAAGTCATCGGCAATGCCGAGATTCGCCAGGTGTTCAAGGTCAGCAAGATCGGATCGATTGCCGGCTGTATGGTCACGGTGGGTGTGGTCCGCCGCACCTCCAAACTGCGCTTGCTGCGCGAGAACGTTGTCGTCTTCACCGGCGAACTCGACTCACTCAAGCGCTTCAAGGACGATGCGAAAGAAGTCAAGGAAGGCTTCGAGTGCGGCTTGAACCTCAAGGGTTACAACGACATTCAGGTTGGCGACATCCTGGAGTTCTTTGAAATCCGCGAAGTGGCAAGGACGCTAGAGACGGCTTGATAGCGCCAAAAGTTTGAGTATGCGTAAAAAATCATCCACCCCCAATCGTGGCTTTCGGGTTGCCGATCAGATCCAGCGTGATCTGACGGAACTGATCGCGCGCGAACTGAAAGACCCACGGGTCGGGATGGTGACGGTTCAGTCGGTTGAAGTAAGCGCCGATTACGCGCACGCCAAGGTGTATTTCAGTGTACTGGTCGGTGACCCGAAGGCGTGCGAAGAAGCCCTCAACCAGGCCGCCGGATTCCTGCGCAACGGCCTTTTCAAACGCCTGATGACGCACACCGTGCCGACTTTGCATTTCCACTTTGACCGCACCACAGAGCGTGCGGCCGACATGAACGCCCTGATTGCCAAGGCGGTCTCGTCTCGCGCGCAAGAGGACTAGGTCATGCCGCAACTCCGCACAAAGGTGCAGAGGCGCCCTGTGCATGGGGTGTTGCTGCTCGACAAACCACTTGGCCTTTCCAGCAATCAAGCCTTGCAGAAAGCCAAGTGGCTGCTGCGCGCTGACAAGGCTGGTCACACCGGTACGCTGGACCCGCTGGCGACTGGAGTGTTACCGCTGTGCTTTGGTGCGGCCACCAAGTTCAGCCAGTTGCAGCTTGATGCCGACAAGACCTATGAGGCCCTGCTGGTACTGGGCGAAAAAACCAGTACCGGTGATGCTGAAGGCGATGTGACTGAGACGCGGTCTGTACCCGCCATCACGCCTGAATTGCTGGCAGCCATGACGACCCGCTTCACCGGCCCGTTGGCGCAAATTCCGCCCATGTACTCAGCGCTTAAAAAAGACGGCAAGCCCCTGTACGAATACGCCCGGCGCGGCGAAAGCGTCGAGCGAGAGGCGAGAAACATCGTTATTCATGCCCTCAAAATGGCTATAGCTGAAGATACACACGCCCGACCAGCTATCAAAATAATAGTCAGCTGCAGCAAAGGTACCTACATCCGCACACTCGGTGAAGACATCGGCGAGGCCATTGGCTGTGGCGCCCACCTCGGCTCGCTGCGGCGCATTGAAACCGGTGGTTTTGTGGCCGACCAGTGCGTCAGCCTGGCTGCGCTTGAGGCCATGACAGAGCCGGAGCGTGAAGCGCGCCTGCTGCCGGCGCAGTCGCTGGTGGTCAATTATCCGTCTGTCACATTGGATGCCGAGAATGCAGGGCGGTTTTTAAGTGGCCTGCGCAGACGAGGCGAGCCAGGCCAGTGGGGCGCTGATGCGCCACTGGTGCAGGTCTATGGAAGCGAGCCGCGAGCGTTTTTGGGCTCTGCACACATATGCGCAGATGAGCTGATTCCGCAGCGTCTGCTCAGTCCGATCGAGATACAGGACATCTTGCAGGCAACCGGAGGGTTATTGGGGTCAGACACCAATTTCATGGAGTTTTTGGGGTCAGAGCCCAAATTCGCCGAGCCTACGGCTCGCCCGGAGGGCGCGGTGCGATGCATCGCAGCGAAATTGGTGTCTGACCCCAATAACTCCGAAGGGCGTGCCAAGGGCACGATGAATTTGGACTCTGACCCCAAAAACCCTTTTCCTTTTCAAGTTTTTAGTTTCAAGTCTCCAGAAAGTTACCCATGAGTCATAAACAAATCCGCAACATCGCCATCATCGCCCACGTCGATCATGGCAAGACCACTATGGTCGACCAATTGCTGCGCCAGTCCGGCACTTTTGCCGAGCACGAAAAAGTCGTCGATACCGTGATGGACAACAACGCCATCGAAAAAGAACGTGGCATCACGATTCTGGCCAAGAACTGCGCCGTGACCTGGGAAGGCACGCACATCAACATCATTGATACACCCGGCCACGCCGACTTCGGTGGCGAAGTGGAACGCGCGCTATCCATGGTCGATGGCGTGGTGTTGCTGATTGACGCGCAGGAAGGCCCCATGCCGCAAACCCGTTTTGTGACCAAAAAGGCTCTGGCCCTGGGCCTCAAACTGATTCTGGTGGTGAACAAGGTGGACAAGCCCGGTGCCCGGCCCGATTGGGTGGTCAACGCCGCGTTTGATTTGTTCGACAAGCTCGGTGCCACCGATGAACAGCTCGATTTTCCGGTCGTGTACGCGTCTGGCATCAACGGCTGGTCATCACTGGTTGAGGGGCCACCCAATGAACAGTGGGGTCCTGACATGTCAGCGCTGTTCAACACCATTCTCGAGCATGTGCCGCATCAGCAGGGTGACCCAGAAGCACCGCTGCAACTACAGATTTCGGCACTTGATTTTTCCACCTTCGTGGGCCGGATTGGTGTCGGCCGCATCAGCCAGGGCACCATCAGGCCGATGATGGATGTGGTGGTCATGGAAGGCCCGGATGGCAAGGCTGTCAAGGGTCGGGTTAATCAGGTGCTGACCTTCCAGGGCCTGGAACGTATGCAGACTGATGATGCCGGCCCCGGCGAAATCGTACTCATCAACGGCCTGACCGACATCGGTATTGGCGTGACCATCACCGACCCGATCAATCCGATGCCGCTACCCATGCTCAAGGTCGATGAGCCGACCCTGACCATGAACTTCTGCGTCAACACCAGCCCGCTGGCGGGTCGTGAAGGCAAGTACGTCACCAGTCGCCAGATCTGGGACCGCCTGCAAAAAGAACTGCAACACAACGTGGCTTTGCGCGTCAAGGAAACTGACGAAGAAGGTATCTTTGAAGTCATGGGCCGGGGCGAGCTGCACCTGACCATTCTGCTGGAAAACATGCGCCGTGAAGGTTTTGAGCTGGCCGTGTCCAAGCCGCGCGTGGTATTTAAGGATGTCGATGGTGTGCGCCACGAGCCTATCGAAATGGTCACCGCCGACATCGAAGAGCAGCACCAAGGTGGCGTGATGCAGGCACTGGGCGAGCGCAAGGGCGACTTGGTCAATATGGACCCGGACGGCCGTGGCCGCGTGCGCCTGGAGTACCGCATCCCGGCGCGTGGCCTGATCGGTTTCACCAACGAATTTTTAAACCTGACGCGCGGCACCGGCCTGATATCCAACATTTTTGACAGCTATGAGCCGCACAAAGGCGACATCGGTGGTCGTAAAAATGGCGTGCTGATTTCCATGGACGCTGGCGAAATTTTCACCTACGCACTGGGAAAGCTGGACGACCGTGGCCGGATGTTCGTCAGAGCCAACGACCCTGTGTATGAAGGCATGATTGTCGGTATCCACAGCCGTGACAATGATCTGGTGGTCAACGCCACGCGCACCAAGCAGTTGACCAACTTCCGTGTCAGCGGCAAGGAAGATGCGATCAAGATCACCCCGCCTATCGAATGCACGCTGGAATACGGCGTTGAATTCATTGAGGAGGACGAGCTGGTTGAAATCACGCCCAAGTCGATTCGCCTGCGCAAGCGCCACCTGACGGAAAGCGAACGCAAGCGCGCTGGACGCTAAAACTTAAAGGGTGGCGCGGGCGCCTGATGCGCCTGTCCGCCTTTTGCTTTTTTGACACCCATGAAACTCACGCACAGCCGAGCCGTCCTCCTGATGATCCTGATCACGCTGATGTGGTCAATCGCCGGCGTTGTCACGCGCCATCTGGAGTCGGCCCGCAGTTTTGAAGTGACTTTCTGGCGTAGCTTTTTCACGCTGTTGTCCTTGCTGGTGATCCTCCCGCTGTTCCAGGGGCGCGCGGTGTTTTCAAGAATCCGGCACGGGGGCCGCTTCCTGTGGCTGTCGGGCGTCTGCTGGAGCATCATGTTCACGGCCTTCATGCTGGCGCTGACGATGACCAGCGTGCTCAACGTTCTGGTGACCATGGCGGTCGGGCCTTTCATCACCGCCCTGGTGGCGCGGGTGTTCATCGGCCACCGCATCCCAGCACGAACCTGGGTGGCCATTGGCGTAGCGGGTGTGGGCATTGTCTGGATGCACGGCAGCCAGGTGAGCCTGGACGCCAGTGCCGGGCAACTCGCCGGCACGCTGGTGGCGCTACTGGTGCCCATGGCCGCAGCAGTGAACTGGACCGTGGTGCAGCGCAGCCAGGCGCACGGCGAAAAAATCGACCTGGTGCCGGCCGTACTGGTGGGGGCCGCGATTTCCTCGCTGCTCACGCTGCCGCTGGCCTTTCCGTTTGCCGCGACGCCGCATGACATCGGCTTGCTGGCCCTGCTGGGCCTGGTCCAGCTGGCGATTCCCTGCGTGCTCTCTGTTGTCTGTGCCCGGGTGCTGAAAGCGCCCGAGATGTCCTTGCTGGCGCTGCTGGAGATTATTTTCGGCATTCTGCTGGCCTGGGTCGGTGCCGGCGAGGTGCCCGCTGCCAGTGTGCTGACCGGCGGCACGCTGGTGATCGGTGCGCTGGTGGCCAATCAACTGATGGGTTGGAGACAGAGAGCATGAATCAAACAACAAACATGCCGGGAACCAGTGACATCCTGAGCGAGGTGCGCGGGCAGGTCGGCTTCATCACGCTGAACCGCCCCAAGGCGCTCAATGCGATGTCGTTGCAGATGGTGCGCGACCTGACGGCGGTGCTGACGGCCTGGCGCGATGACGCGGGCGTGCTTGCCGTGGCGATTCGCGGCAGCAACAAGGCGGGCCGCCCCGGCACTCCCGAAAGCCTGTTCGGCGGCTTTTGCGCCGGCGGCGATATCCGCTTTTTTCACCAGGCGGCGCTTAACGCTGATTCGGCGCTGGACACATTTTTCACCGAGGAATACCGCCTCAACCACCTGATTCATAACTACCCCAAGCCCTACATCGCCTTCATGGACGGCGTGGTGATGGGTGGCGGCATGGGAATTTCGCAAGGCGCTCAGGTTCGCATCGTCACCGAATACACCAAAATGGCCATGCCGGAAACCAGTATCGGTTTGTTCCCCGACGTCGGTGGCGGCTACTTCCTGAGCCGCTGTCCGGGTAGCGTCGGAGAATACCTGGCGCTGACCGGGGCAGTGATAGACGCTGACGAGGCACTGGCGTATGGCCTGGCCGACATCAAGCTGCCTGCCGCCAGCCTGCCGGCGCTGTGGCAGCAACTGGGCCAGCAAGACTTCGCTGGTGCCTCCGGCGTTGATCAATGGATTGCTACTCATTTGATAGTTTCCGACGCCCGTCCAGAAATGGCTGATAGCCAATTTGATCAATATTTTTCGCTGGCCCGGGTGAAGCACATCGTCGATGCCCTCGAAGCTGCCAAGGACGACGAGTGGGCGCAAAAGACCGCCGCCGTGCTGCGCAAGCGTTCACCGCTGATGCTGCATGTGACGCTGGAGCAGATCCGCCGCGCCAAAAGCATGAGCTTGGCCGACGATTTGCGCATGGAACGGAGCATGGTGCAGCACTGCTTTTACCTGCGCCCCGGCGCTGCCAGCGAAACCGTCGAAGGCATACGTGCGCTGGCGATTGACAAGGACTACACGCCCCAATGGCAGCCGTCCCGCATCGAAGACGTCAAGCCGCAGATGGTGCAGGCATTTTTTGCCAGCCCCTGGACAGCTGAAATGCATCCCCTGCGCGATCTGTAGCGCCACCAGGGCGACGTTCCGAGTTCAGCGGCTTCGCGACTTCATCGCCCGCTCGACCTCGCGTTTGCCTTCGCGGTCCTTGATGGTGTCGCGCTTGTCGTGTTCGCCCTTACCCTTGGCCAGGCCGATCTCGCACTTCACACGTCCGGCTTTCCAGTGCATATTGAGGGGCACCAGCGTAAACCCCTTTTGCTCGACCTTACCCATCAGACGCTTGATTTCGTCCTTGTGCATCAGCAGCTTTTTGGTGCGCACCGAGTCTGGCCGGATATGGGTTGATGCAGTACCCAGCGGATTAATCTGGCAGCCGATGATGAAGAGTTCGCCATTGCGAATGACCACATAGCCATCGGTCAATTGCACTTTGCCCTCGCGCACCGACTTGACTTCCCAGCCTTCGAGCACCATACCGGCTTCAAAGCGCTCTTCAATGTGGTAGTTGAACATCGCCTTTTTGTTGTCGGCAATGCGCACGGCAGCCGCAGCGGCTTTGGGCGACACGCTGGTGAGCCGGTTGTTCTTGGATTTGCCTGACGACACAGCGTCGGGCTTTTTGGATGGAGATACGTCTTTGGTGGCCATGGCGTTATGTAGGGTTGCCATCGACCAATACAATCGAGTGCAGCCCATGATTGTATGAAAACCGTTCACAAGTCCGTTCTTATCTGGTACAGCGCTGCTGAAATGTTTGCCTTGGTGACCGACATCGCCAGCTACCCGCAGTTTTTACCCTGGTGCGACCAGGCCCGGGTGGTCGAAGAAGACGCGCAGGGTATGACAGCCAAGGTCGGCATCGCGTTTGCCGGCATTCATCAGAGCTTCACCACCCGCAACACCCATGTGCAGGACCGCCAGGTCTCGCTCAAGCTGGTCGATGGGCCTTTTTCAAAGCTGGACGGCGACTGGGGTTTCACTCCTCTGGGCGACGGCAGTCAGCGCGCCTGCAAGGTGGACCTCACCCTGCGCTACGACTTTGACAACGTCGCGCTGGCCGCGCTGGTGGGGCCGGTGTTTGGCAAGATTGCCGGCAGCCTGGTCGATGCGTTTGTTAAAAGAGCGTCGCAGGTCTATGGCGCGGCCTGATGGCGGTATGACATGGGTACTTCTAGAAATTCAGATTTTCGGGATGAAGTGCAAGGCGCCCGGAGCGCAGGAACCGGAACGTACTTCAGGTACGTGAGGATTTCGAGCACCGCGCAACGCCGCAATTCGCCCAAAAAATGAATTTATAGAAGTGCCCACATGAAGATTTCCGTCATCTATTCCCATGCCGCACGCCAGATCCGCGAATGGACGCTTGACCTGGAGCCGGGCAGCACGACCCTGCAGGCCATAGAAAGTACCGGCGTTCTTGAGGAGTTTTCGGAGTTGCGGTTGCAGCCGCTTCTGCTGGGTATCTGGGGCAAGCGTGTCGGCGCGGGGGAAATGCTGCGGGACAACGATCGTGTGGAGATATACCGCGAACTGCGCGTTGACCCCAAGGTCGCGCGAAGGGAGCGCTTCAATCGGCAAGGTGCAAAAAGTGCGGGGCTGTTTGCCGCCACCAGGCCAGGCGGAAAAGCGGGTTATTGATGGAGTGCAGATCAGCCACTCGAAGGGCATCCGTTATTTGCAGCTCGCGTCTATCACTTCCTGGGTGCGTTTGGTCTCTGCCGCGCGTTTGGCATCGTCATAGACTTCGCGCTCACCCTTGGCATTAACAGACGACATCCGCACACCAGACTGCAGTGTTGCCATGCCGCTTTTTGCGCGATCGCAGTTCTCGAATTTGGTTTCAGCCAATTTTTCTTCTTCAAGCTTTTTCTTGGCGGTTTCTTCTTCTTGAGCTTTCTTTTTCTTGGCTTCCAGCTCTGAGTCCTTACCGGACAACTTGGGGGTTCCAGAATTATCCTTTGCAGCAGACACTGCGAGTGCAGGGCTGGCTGTCGCCGCGCTGGCTGCGTCTGCTTGCGCCGCAGTGCTTGGTCGAGTGCTGACCGGCGGGCGCTTGAGAATGTTTTTCTCCTGAATCTCGGTGGGCGGCGAGCGGTCGCTGAACACCTTGCGACCATCCTTGTCGAGCCACTGTCATTGGGCAAAAGCCGTCAGGGTAAATGCCCCACCGACTATTGCCAGAGTGAGTGTTTTTAAAGTGCGTTTGAAGTCCATCGGTTCAGTGTAATGTTGTAAATGCAAGGGTACAATCGTGTTTTTGGAGCTATCCCTATGCGCCTAATTGGCAAAGCGCTCACCTTCGACGACGTATTGTTGGTGCCAGCGTTCTCCCAGGTCTTGCCCAAGGACACCTCGCTTTCTACCCAGTTTTCCCGCAACATCCGCCTGAATTTACCGCTCGTGTCGGCGGCCATGGACACCGTGACTGAGGCCCGGCTGGCGATTGCCATCGCGCAAGAGGGCGGTATCGGCATTGTGCATAAAAACCTCACACCGCAGCAGCAGGCCGCCGAGGTGTCACGCGTCAAGCGCTACGAGAGCGGCGTGCTACGTGACCCGGTGGTCATCACTCCCACGCATACTGTGCGCCAGGTCATGGCCCTGAGCGAGCAGCTCGGTATCTCCGGCTTCCCGGTGATAGACGGCGGCAAGGTGGTCGGCATTGTGACCGGGCGCGACATGCGATTTGAAACGCGACTGGACGTGCCGGTCAGCACCATCATGACGCCGCGCGAACGGCTCATCACTATTTCTGAAAGTGCATCGCTGGCGGACGCCAAGGCGCTATTAAACAAGCACCGCCTTGAGCGCGTGTTGTTGATCAATGACGATTTCGAGCTCAAGGGCTTGATTACCGTCAAGGACATCACCAAGCAAACCACTTTCCCCAACGCCGCCCGCGATGCGCGTGGCCAGTTGCGTGTGGGTGCCGCAGTCGGCGTGGGCGAGGGCACCGAAGAGCGTGTTGAAGCACTGGTGCGGGCCGGTGTTGATGCAATAGTGGTCGATACCGCCCACGGCCACAGCAAAGGTGTGATCGAGCGCGTGCGCTGGGTCAAGCAGAACTACCCACAGATTGACGTGATAGGCGGCAATATCGCTACCGGCGCAGCGGCTCTGGCACTGGTTGAGGCGGGTGCTGACGGTGTCAAGGTCGGCATAGGCCCCGGCAGCATTTGCACCACCCGCATTGTGGCGGGTGTGGGCGTGCCGCAAATCATGGCGATTGACAGCGTGGCCACCGCCTTGCGCGGTACCGGAGTACCGTTAATCGGCGACGGCGGCATCCGCTACAGCGGTGACATTGCCAAGGCCATTGCCGCCGGTGCCCACACCGTGATGATGGGTGGCATGTTTGCAGGCACTGAAGAAGCCCCCGGCGAAATCGTTTTGTACCAGGGCCGCAGCTATAAAAGCTACCGCGGTATGGGCAGCATTGGTGCCATGCAGCAGGGCAGCGCCGACCGCTATTTTCAGGAGTCCAGCACCGGCAATCCGAACGCTGACAAGCTGGTACCCGAGGGCATTGAGGGTCGCGTGCCCTACAAAGGCTCGATGGTCGCCATCATTTACCAGATGGCCGGTGGCCTGCGCGCCAGCATGGGCTACTGCGGCTGCGCCACGATTGAAGACATGCAGAACAAGGCCGAGTTTGTCGAGATCACCTCGGCCGGGATTCGCGAAAGCCATGTGCATGATGTGCAGATCACCAAAGAAGCACCGAATTACCGGGCCGACTAGTCTGTAATACCTTGATCTGGGCAGCGTTTTCGCTGCCCTTTTTTACTTTTCGACCATGCAGCATCAAAAAATCCTCATCCTGGACTTCGGCTCCCAAGTCACCCAACTCATAGCCCGCCGCGTGCGTGAGGCGCATATATTTTGTGAAGTCCACCCTTGCGATGTGACAGACGACTGGGTGCGTGACTACGCCAAGGACGGCAACCTGAAGGGCATCATTTTGTCGGGCAGCCATGCCAGCGTGACTGAGGACACGACCGACCGTGCCCCGCAAGCGGTGTTTGAACTGGGTTTGCCCGTGCTGGGCATTTGCTACGGTATGCAAACCATGGCGCAGCAGCTGGGCGGCAAGGTAGAAACAGGCTTGACGCGCGAGTTTGGCTCTGCCGATGTGCGGGCACGCGGCCATACCGCGCTGCTCAAAGACATTGCTGACTACACCACGCCCGAAGGGCAGGGCATGCTCAACGTTTGGATGAGCCATGGCGACAAGGTGACTGAAATGCCGCCCGGCTTCAAGCTCATGGCCTCGACCGATTCGTGCCCGATTGCTGGCATGGCGGATGAAGTGCGCCACTTTTACGCCGTACAGTTTCACCCAGAAGTCACGCACACCAAGCAGGGCCACGCCATTCTCAACCGTTTTGTGCTGGGTATCTGCGGCACGCGACAAGACTGGATCATGGGCGACTACATCGCTGAGGCGGTTGAAAAAATTCGCCAGCAGGTGGGTGATGAAGAGGTCATTCTGGGGCTGTCAGGCGGCGTTGATTCGTCGGTTGCAGCCGCGCTGATACACCGCGCCATCGGCGACCAGCTGACCTGCGTGTTTGTCGATCACGGCCTGCTTCGCCTGAATGAAGGCGACATGGTGATGGACATGTTTGTTGGCAAGCTGCATGCCAAAGTCATTCGCGTTGATGCCGTCGACCAGTTTTTGGGCCATCTTGCCGGCGTGAGTGAACCCGAAGCCAAGCGCAAGATTATTGGCCGCGAATTCGTTGAGGTTTTCAAGGCAGAGGCGGCCAAACTGAAAGCTGCCAATGCGTCCTCAAAAGGTGCGAAGTGGCTGGCCCAAGGCACGATTTACCCGGACGTGATCGAGTCTGGTGGTGGTAAAAATAAAAAAGCCGTCAGCATCAAAAGCCATCACAACGTCGGTGGTCTGCCCGAACAGCTTGGTCTGAAACTTCTTGAACCGCTGCGCGAATTGTTCAAGGACGAAGTGCGCGAACTCGGCGTGGCCCTCGGCCTGCCGCACGCTATGGTCTACCGCCACCCGTTCCCCGGCCCGGGCCTGGGCGTGCGCATCCTCGGCGAAGTCAAAAAAGAATACGCCGACCTGCTGCGACTAGCGGATGCGATTTTTATCGAAGAGCTGCACAACTTTAAAGACGCCACAGGCAAAAGCTGGTACGACCTGACCAGCCAGGCTTTCGTGGTTTTTTTGCCGGTGAAAAGCGTCGGCGTAATGGGCGATGGCCGCACCTACGACTACGTGGTGGCCCTGCGCGCCGTGCAAACCAGCGATTTCATGACAGCCGACTGGGCCGAGCTGCCTTACGCGCTGCTCAAAAAGGTATCAGGCCGCATCATCAATGAAGTACGCGGCATTAACCGCGTGACCTACGATGTCAGCAGCAAGCCGCCTGCGACGATTGAGTGGGAGTGACTTTAATAGTGTAAGTTGTTGATTTATATAGGTTTTTAACTTACACAAAAGTTTCACAAGCCAAGTTAAACTGTTCAAGGCACTGTACTGCGAGCATAGTGGTTCTGTCAACAACTGGTGAATTTAGGAATTTTCGTGGGTGTCGGCGGAGATGATTGAGAGGCACTACAGCAAGTTGACGGCGACCGATAAACTGGTTTGAAAAGGATGGATATGAAAAAACTACTGACTGTACTGATACTGCTATTTGCTGGTATCGCGTGGACTACACCCGCACTTAGTTTTGAATTTACGGAAGCAGACGTTGAGTATTTTCAACCGCCTATTACAGAAACACGGGCTCCTAAGGATGGATACAGTGATTTTCAACCTATTGTGCCTAGCTATAACGGTAAAGGCTCCTTGTTAGCTTCGTGGACTCCCCATCCACTGGGGGTAGCAGGTAGACCAACTTTTGTTCTGGTACACGGGGGTCATGGCATTGGCACTACAGATTTTATAACTGCTCGGTGGCTACGGAATGAGGTAGCAGCTAATGTACTCGTACTCGACAGCTACTGGAGTAGAGGCCAGCGTGAGAACTGGAAAACAACTACAAAGTTTGGCGCCAATATGCGTATGTTGGACAGTGTTGCAGCGGCGCGCTGGCTAAGGACCCAGCCAGGGATAGACACTACTCAGTTTTATCTCATGGGTGGTAGCCAGGGAGGATGGACTGTGCTGGCCACCTTCACTGATCATGCGTGGCAACGGCAGAACGTTACGGGGCTGTATCGTGGGGGCATAGCTCTTTATCCAAACTGTAATAGCAAAGGATGGCGTGAAGATCCTAAGCTAGGACCATACATGACTCCGGTGGCTGTGTTTACAGCAGGAAAGGACACAGCCACTCCACCGGATCGTTGTCCAAGTAAGGTATTCAAAGCGGCTACAGTCTGGCAGCATTATCCCAATGCTACTCACGCATTTGATAGAAGCACAGGTGGTTTTCGACCAGAAGATGGCGCTTGCGGTCGGGCTGCGAATATATACAACAAATTTGAAATGTGTAGGGACAACAAAAGCACCGAGGATATGTATGCCCAAATCAAGAAGTTTATACAAGACCTTGCCTCTAAATAACACATTCACTGTCATGCAAAACCTCCCAACAGTCCGTCTGCCCGACATTGAAGCGCAATCGCTAGACACGCTTTGCGTCGCCACAGGCCGCTCACGTACCGAGATTGTTAGAGACGCGCTTCGCTCATACAGGCTGCGTGAAACCTTGCGACAGAGCTAGGTCGATCTTGGCACCTTTGGCCCGCGCCTCTGGCTGGTTCACTGAAGATGACATCCTCAACGATGTTTCATGAAAGTGTTTCTGGATCCAACGTATTAAAGCCTCGTCTGACAAAACTTGCCCATGTACCTGCCACCCCAATTCAAAGCCAAAGACCCGCAGCACGCATTGACGCTGATGCGCTCGCACCCCTTCGCATCGCTGATTTCAAACGATGACGATGGCCTGCCATTTGTCACGCCGTTGCCCTTGCATTTGATAGAAGAGGGTGGACTAACGCTGCTGCTTGGCCATTGCGCCAGGTCCAACCCGCATTGGAAGTACCTGGCCGCCAGGCCCAAGGCCGTGGTGACTTTCATGGGGCCACACGCCTACATGACACCGCGCGTCTACACCGACCTGGCGCGCGTGCCGACGTGGAACTATATTGTGGTGCATTGCGTGGTGGAGGCGAAGCTGGTGGAGTCCTTCATCGACAAAGACCGCCTACTCAAACATCTGATTGCCGACCATGATCCGGCCTACGCCAGCCAGTGGCGCGCCTTGCCCGAGGACTACCAGCAAAAAATGATGAGCGGCATCATAGCGTTTGAACTCAGGGTTCTGGATATGCAATGCAAAATCAAGCTCAACCAGCATAGGCCAGAGGCGCAGGCGGGCATGAAGGCCTTGTATGAAGTCGGCAATGACGATGAGCGTGCCCTGGCTGCGTGGATGGATAGGCTGTGTCTGGAGTCATGAGCGACGAAATTTTTATGCGCCTCGCGCTTGCGCAGGCCCAGGCAGCCTTTGCTGCCGGTGAAGTGCCCGTCGGTGCGGTGGTCGTGCGGCGCGGTGAGGTGATCTCCACAGGCCGCAACGCGCCGATTGACGGCCACGACCCGACTGCCCATGCCGAGCTCAATGCCCTGCGTGCAGCGGCCCGGGTGCTGGGCAATTACCGGCTGAATGAGTGCGAGCTTTACGTCACGCTGGAGCCCTGCGCCATGTGCAGCGGGGCCATGCTGAACGCGCGACTCAAGCGGGTGGTATTTGGTGCGCTGAATACAAAAACCGGGGCAGCAGGCTCTGTCATCAACCTGTTTGCCGAGGCGCGGTTAAACCATCAGACCGCGCTGCAGGGCGGGGTGCTGGCCGATGAAAGTGCGGCATTGCTGCAAACCTTTTTCAAGCAGCGCCGGGAGTTTTTGGGGTCAGAGCCCAAATTCCCCAAGCCTACGGCTCGCCCTTCGGGGGCGCTGCTTCGTACCGCTGCAAAATTGGTATCTGACCCCAATAACTCATGAAAAAACATATCTACATCTATTCCCCTTCCAGCGCGGTGCGCGACAAGGCCAGCTTCAAGCGTGGCGTGAAGCGCCTCACCGCCCTGGGCTATGAGGTTGAGGTGGACGTTGCGGCCCTGGCCAAACACCAGCGCTTTGCCGGAGACGACGACACCCGGCTGGCCGCCATCCACCGGGCGGCCGCCAGTGGCGCTGACGTGGCGCTTATTTCACGCGGCGGTTACGGCTTGACGCGTATCCTGCCCGCCATCAACTACAAGGCCTTGGCCAAGGCTGCTGACACGGGTTGCCGGTTCGTGGGCTTGAGTGATTTCACTGCCTTGCAACTGGCCTTGCTGGCCAAAACTGGCGCAGTCACCTGGGCGGGGCCCGCACTCGGCGAAGACTTTGGCACAGAAGCTGCGCCTGACGACATCATGCAAGCCTGTTTTGACGACCTCATCACCGGGCAAGGCGAGGGCACTGGCTGGCAATTGCCCAAGGTCAGCGCGTCATCTGCTACAGACGGTTTTATGCTCAAAAATGCGCAGCTTTGGGGTGGCAATCTGTCGGTTTTGACAGCGTTGATCGGAACGCCTTACTTGCCCCAAATCAAGGGCGGCATATTATTCATCGAAGATGTCGGCGAGCATCCGTATCGGGTCGAGCGGATGCTGACCCATTTGTTGCACGCCGGGGTTCTGGTCCAGCAAAAGGCTATCATTTTTGGTCAATTCAGCAACTACAAATTGGTACCAGGGTATGACAGCGGCTTTGGCTTGGCGGCGGTAGCCAGCAGGCTACAAAGCCAGGTCAAGGCCAGGGTGTTAACGGGGTTGCCGTTTGGTCATGTGGCGACGAAAGTGCTGTTGCCGGTCGGCGCCAAAGTGACCCTGGCGGTAGAAGGCAGGGATGCCTTTGTGTTGTGGGGGCACCAGCATTGATGCTGCAGGACTGGCAAAGTGTTCCCCAATTTTGAGACACGCCACAACCTCAATGCAAACAAAATTCACGACAGCCATTCTCTTGGCTTTAGCCTCATTGCTTGCGCTTCTTGGTGGCTGTGGAGGCGGTGGATCTGGTTCTGGCTCAATGGCGCCCGCTCCAGTTCAAACAACAACAACTTTGCAATCGAGTGTGCTAACCACTGCTGAAGGTGTTTCCCGTGGTGATCAGTCTTGGTTGAATCAAATTAAAAAGCCATCTGCAAATCAACTTGGCACCGGCGATGGATCTGGCGTTGTGATTGCAGTGGTGGATACTGGCGTCAAGCTGGACCACCCGATGTTTGCAGGGAAGGATGTCACTACGTACAACTCAATCACAGGCTTAACAGATGTCACTGATTTGAATGGTCACGGCACTAAAGTGGCAAGTACAGCGGCCGGAACAATGGCTGGTGGTGCTAAATATGAGGGCGTCGCCCATGGTGCCAAACTTGCAATTGTGCAGGTGTCAAGTGGTTCGGCAGGAACCATGACCTCCACGACTGTTGGCGCAGGGATTGATTGGGCTGTCAATGTTCAAAAAGCCCCCATCCTTTCACTAAGCCTTGGCAGCGATGGCCCCTCTATGGAGGCAAAGATGAAAAATGCTGTGACACAAGGCACTTTAATTACAGCAGCACTAGGTAATGAAAGTTTAACAAATGCTGCTGTTTACCCTGCAGCTTTTGCCAAAGATGGTTGGGCAAACGGTCAAATCATAGCTGTTGGTGCTGTTGATTCCTCCAATAAAAGGGCCTCGTTTAGTAATTACGATCCAGCTTTGGCTGATTGGACGGTCTATGCTCCTGGTGTTAATGTTCTAACAGGTATTAGGACTTCAGAAGTTTACGGCCTCTTTACCGGTACTTCTGCTGCCACGCCTATGGTGGCTGGACAAGCGGCCATCATCAAATCAAACTGGAACTTTCTTTTAGCAAAAGACATTGCTCAGATTATTTTCAAGTCTGCAACCCGTTTGTGTCCTGTCGGGGTTAGCGTTAGCGATTGCGCAGCACGGACCACGCCAGATCCTGAATATGGCTGGGGCTTGATTAATATCGGAGCTTCGTTGCAACCTATTGGCTCGCTCAATATCCTGACTCAATCCGGTCAGAGTGTTCTTTATGCCGGTACGCTGTTAGCTACCCCAAAATCAGGGCTAGCAACGGGCTTGACAGATGTCAGCACGGTTGCGGTCGATTCCTTTAACCGGGGCTTTATAACCAACATCCCAGCCGTAGCCCTTGCAGCTGTAACAGTTCAGAGCACACCATCCACCCCAGTCGCGGTTACTACATCAGGCGCGTCGAAATTTACTTATGAATTTTCCTCTGAGTCCGGCGTTACAAATAGCGCAGCCATTAACCGATCAAGCCTGAGTTTTAATGAAAATGGCCTCTCTTATGGCCTAGGGGTTGGCGGAACAAGCAATCACTTCTTTGGTCTTGATTCGACGGGCACTACGCCACTAAACCTCACAGGCCAAGGTAGTCGATTCAATACGCCATATTTTGGTCTTGCTGAAAATGCAACGCATGCAGGTTACGGATTCTCGCTGGGTGATGGTGCAACTCTGCGTTTTGGCTCTGTTACACAAGGCAGGGCGGGATCTGTTTCTTTCGGTTCTGCCGCAGCGTTGATCGGAACCAAGTCTTTGACCACGGTTGAATGGCAAAAGAATTTTGCTAACGCCGTCACGGTGATCACGGCTGGAGCTATGCGTGAACAAGATACGCTCATGGGGCTCTCTGCTACTGGGGCCATGGCGCTTAAGGGAAGCTCGCAAACGCAATTCGTCACATTCGCTGGGTCCCAGACTTTGGGCTCTGGCATCAGCCTCTCAAGCATGCTGTCTTTAGGCCATACGCGTGCCTTCAACAACGCGGCAGTCTCCTTGATAGATGGGACGACCGCATCACGCTCCATGGCTTGGAGCCTGGGCCTGGCCAAGATGGACGCCTTCCGCCATGGAGATCGTTTAGGCTTGACGGTGAGCATGCCCTTGCGCACGATGTCTGGTCAAATGAATATCACCACTGCGGTCGGACAAAGCCAGGCTGACGGTGTGTTGCAATATGCAACGCGTTCGATTGGTTTGGCTCCAACCGGCTCGCAAAGGGATCTTGAAATGTCTTACGCTCAGCCTCTTTTGAACAAGGCAAGTTTTAGTGCAGTCGCGCAAATTAAAATGCAGCCTGGGCATGCTGCAAGGGCCGCCACTATGTATGGTGTGGGTGTTAAATATCAGAAATCATTTTGAGCATGAATGGAGGTTTAGATGAAGCATAAATTAAGCCCCTTGCTTTGCGCTCTTTTGATGTCTAATTTCATCACTGCCTGTGCTGCGCCGCAGCCTTCTGACAGTGGTGTAGTTAACGAGGTTTGCCGCGCTCTGGCATTAAAGGTTATTGGTTTAACTGAAGAGAAGGCCTTGTTAATTGCAATTCAAAATAACACACCTGGACGCGTTGTAAGTCGGGATGGAGAGTCGTTCATTCTTACCATGGGCTACCAAGCAGAGCGGCTTAATATAACGGTTCTAAAGGATGAAGTCGTTTCCGCTAGATGCGGGTAAAAGTATCGTGTTACCAGATTTTGAAGCTCGCCCAAATCCTCCTCGAATGCTATGTTTAAATATTATTTAACATAATATACATCGTGGAATATTTTAAATGCAAGGGCGCTTCTAGAAATTCAGGTTTTCGGGATGAAGTGCAAGGCGCCCGGAGCGCAGCAACCGCAATGTACTTCAGGTACATGAGGATTGCGAGCACCGCGCAACGCGGCAATTCGCCCGAAAAATGAATTTATAGAAGTGCCCGCAATCACCATTGTCCAGGCGGACGTTTCGCGCGGATGGACCTAGTGATTAACGCCTCCGCATCGGGTCGGCTGGCGCGCTGTGCAAATTGCAGCGCTGTCAGGCCTTGCTGGTTTTTCAGTGTCGGATCAGCGCCTTCGTCGAGCAGCAGTTTGACCGCCTCGGGTGTTCCATACATGCTGGCAAGCATCAATGGTGTACTGCCGTTGGGTGATTCGGCATCTATGTAGGCGTGGTTTTCAATCAACAGGCGTATGACGGCGAGCTGACCGGTAGTGGCCGCGTAGTGCAGAGGTGTCCAGTTGGTCTTGTTGACATCAGCATCTTTTTTGAGCATCTGGTTTACCAGTTCCAGCTGGCCTTTCAGGGCGGCTAGCATCAGCGGGCTTTCACCTTGGGTATTGAGTGCGTTCAGGTCAATTTTGGGCGAATCGACCAGCACGCGAGCCACCTTGGGTGAAGGCTCCCGGATGGCGATAAGCAGGCCCGTCTGGCCGC
>Ga0209284_10001919_pt1 | contig 30050 bp, 27 predicted proteins | sample FRY03_FD_187211 | JGI IMG/M metagenome (GOLD analysis project Ga0209284, IMG submission 187211) | Freshwater microbial communities from Lake Fryxell liftoff mats and glacier meltwater in Antarctica - FRY-03 (SPAdes) (version 2) | ecosystem: Environmental > Aquatic > Freshwater > Ice > Glacier...
TCAAAGTACCCTAAAAATACTCCATAATAATATATCCTCCAAATTCCATTTCCTAATTCTTCAACTCCAACGTATTTCCCCTTGAGAGCAACAGTTAAATATACCCAGTGATATGACTTCCATCTTACCGCTCCATTCTGTGCAACTTTCATTATTTTGAAGTCAGGATTATATTCAAATTGTCTAATTCTTTCAGGAAAAGGACGAGTAGAAAATTGATGAACTGAAGCAGGAGTTTTCATGTCTAAAGCTTCATGTGGACGAACATGATTATACTCCTTTACAAAGTGATTTAAACGTCTCTGTTGTGCTTTTAAATCTTGTGCCGAAGGCTTGGCGCAAGCAGCCTTTAAATCGCGGTGCATTCGTTCATGTCTTCCGTTTTGTTCTGGGTGTGCCGGATCACTAAAAACAGGCGTAATTCCAAGTTCAATAAACCAGTAAGATAATTGTGTAAATCTTTGAATTGCTCTCACAGATCCAAATGGACTTCCATTATCTGTGTGCATTTGTTTTGGGATGCCATATGTTCTAAAAACCTTTGTAAACTCCGCTTTAGCGTTTTTCAATGTCTCATTATAATGACCTTTAGCGGAGAATACAAACCTGCTTTTTGAGTCAGCAATTGTAAGGGGATGACAGTAGATTTTGTTACCCATTAGGAACTTTCCTTTGTAGTCAGCACTCCACACTTCATTGCATTCTTGAGGGTCAAAAATTGGGAAGACTGGCTTAACTCTTTTACACCGTTTTTGAGGTATAACTAAACCGTTTTTTAGAAGGATATTGTGAACCGTAACTATACTTGGAATATCTTTTTCATTACAAACGTTAAACAATAGAATTCTTATTTTTTTAGCTCCCCAGAGTTTGTGTTTATCTTTAAAAATCAGGATGTTTTTCACTACTTCCTCCTTCGTGCTGTTCGGATGTTTTTGAGGTGCTTTAGAGTGCTCTTTTAGTCCTTCAAGGCCATCTTTTTCAAACCTAGAAATGAGTTTGTAAGCAGTCGGTCGAGAGATGTTAAATGATTTGCATAATTCTGTAATCGAATACTTTTGAGTTCTCCATTCACAGATAAATTCTACTTTTTGTTCCATAGTTGTCGTTTCTTTCCAAGGCATAATTTCTGATTTTATTCAGAAAATTAGTCTTTAAAAAGTGTAAACGATGTGCCTTTAACTTTGTAAACGATGTGCCTTTACCGTACCTAGAAGTTGAAGCAATCTCTTTTTTTGCAAATAGGGTATAAGGAAAAATAATGACCAATTGATAAATGATAGCTAAAATTAGAAAAACAAGGATCATCCATTCCAACAGGTTTTTAGGATCAATAACAAAGCATAAGAGGATAAAAGTGGAACAAGTAATAACCGTTAGTTGCAAATGCGGAAAATCAAATCCTCTTACCCACCATTTCTTGGATGCTACAAAAGGCATAACTGAAGATAGCACACACAAAGCCGCAATAATAAAAAGGGTTATTTTCATTTATGAATTTAATGTAGAATTATTTTGCGGTGGAAAAGATAGCTGATTTAAATTTAATAATGCTTTGATATCATTGCCGGAAGGATCTTCAAACAACTCCAGATCAAAATATGGTACGGAAGCCAAAACATGATCAAACATATCTGACATGATGGCTTCATAATTTTCCCATCTTTTATCACTGCTGAAACAAAAAATCTCCAATGGTATCCCTTTGGAGGTTGGCTGAAGTTGTCTTACCATTAAAAACATTTCTTTGTTTATGGCTGAGTTTTCATTGATAGAGGCATCCACAAATTTTCTGAAAACACCAAAATTAGTCTGGTTTCTTCCATTTATAAGCACAGATTTATCTGCATTAATTTTCTCATTATACTTAATTATTTCCTTTTGCCGATGTTCTATATAAGGTCTAACAAGTTCAATTTTTTTATACTTTTCTATCATTTCCGAAGTGAGGAATTTTATGGAGGATTGCTTTATAAAAATGGATCTTTTTATTCTCCTTCCGGAAGATTCTTGCATACCGCGCCAGTTTTGAAAAGAATCAGATATTAGGCTGTATGTGGGGATAGTGGTGTAGGTATTATCCCAGTTTTGAACTCTTACCGTGGCAAGGTTAATATCTGTTACATACCCATCTGCACCATATTTGCTGAAAGTTATCCAATCACCAATGCGAATGATGTCATTAACAGAAACCTGAATAGAAGCAACAAAACCTAAAATAGTGTCTTTGAAAATCAAAAGTAATACCGCAGATGCAGCTCCCAGGGTTGCAAAGCTCATCACATCTTTTCCGGTAATTTCATAAACCACAAAAAATATTCCTATTCCCCATAGAAAAATCATCATTACCTGCATGTAGCTATCTAAAGGCTTATCCCCATAATTATCAATGGTGCGTAGGTAATTTTTTGATGACCGAAGTAAGCTTCTAATTATTTTTACTACAAGAATAATCCCATAAATATTTATTGCAATAAGGAAAACTTTTAATACTAGCGGAAATTCGTTAAATATTATGGGTATTAAAGTTTTAAGAAGCAACAAAGGAATTATATGGGCCACATATCTGGGAAATCTGCTTTGTACTAAAAAATCATCAAATGTAGTTTTCGTTTTAACGGAAAATGCCTTAAAACCTTCTACAATTAGTCTGCGAAGTATTCTGTCCAGAAAAAATGCAGTTATTCCAAGAACAAATACATTAACTGCTAGATTGATCCAACTTGCCCAAAAGAGTAGCATCCCCTGATCTAATAGGTAATTTTCTACCAGACAGCTGAATTCTTTAATTTTTTGAGTATCTATCATAAATTTAAACAGTAAGGTATTTCTTTTCTACATAAAAAGTGCCAAAGGGAATAATGGAGGCAATCATTACAATTGCTAATGTTTTTAAATTCCATTTCAATACGTTGTACACCATTAAAGCTAATACAATATAGGCTAAAAATAAAATTCCATGTGCCATGCCCACTACTTGAACCATTTGGGGAATTTCCCAAATGTACTTTAAAGGCATAGCAATGAAAAGCAATAAAAGTAAAGAAACTCCCTCAAATAGGGCAATAATTTTAAATAGTTTTATCATAATCTGCATTTAAGGCAAATGTAAATATATATCACATTAAACACATTATTATTGCAATAACATTTTTTTACTTTTTGGGCATTTTAACTTTTGTATATTAGCGGGGGTTTAACAAAATTAATACTATGAAACTTTTAAAATACCTCTTTATGTCTGGCTGTTTACTCTTTATGTATTCTTGTAGTAAAAATCTCTCTCCTGAAGACAAAGGAGACGAATTTACATTGGCCTATGAAAAATTTACACTTGACAACGGTTTGGAAGTAATTCTTCACGTTGACAAAAGTGACCCTATTGTGGCAGTTGCAACAGTAATGCACGTTGGTTCAAATCGTGAAAAACCTGGGAAAACCGGCTTTGCGCACTTTTTTGAACACATGGCTTTTAACGATTCAGAAAATGTACCTGTGGGTGCCAATAGAAAAATGATACCAGAATGGGGAGGAAGCAGAAATGGAGGTACTTGGAACGATGGAACCATTTACTATGAAGTAGTTCCAAAAGATGCATTTGAAAAAATTCTCTGGATAGATTCAGACCGATTTGGGTATATGATCAATACGGTTACAGAAGCTGCCTTGGAAAGGGAAAAACAAGTAGTGAAAAATGAAAAACGACAACGGGTCGATAATGCGCCTTATGGATATACGGATGAAATTATCAGGTCAAATTTATACCCTTCAGACCATCCTTATAACTGGACGGTTATAGGTTCACTTCCTGATTTGCAAGCTGCTACTTTAGAAGATGTTAAAGAATTTTACAACCAATACTACGGCGCTGCAAATGCTACCTTGGTGATTGCGGGAGATATAGATATAGAAGAAACTAAAAAACTTGTTGAAAAATGGTTTGGGGAAATTCCACGTGGACCTGAAGTGGAAAAAATGGAACCAATGCCTGTTAATCTTGAAGCCACAAAGTCACTTTCATTTGAAGACAATTTTGCAAAGCTCCCTGAATTGCGTATGGTATTTCCTACTGTAGAGCAGTTTCACAAAGACCAACAGGCACTTGAAGTTTTGGGACGGTTGCTTAGCGAAAGTAAAAAATCACACCTCTATAAAGCCATAGTAGAAGATAAAAAATTAGCACCCAATGTTTCTAGCTATCAAAGCAGTAACGAGCTTGCAGGTGAATTTGTTATTCGTGTGCGTGCTAATGAAGGAGTTAATCTTGATGCAGTTAAAAAAACCCTAGATGATGCTATTTTAAAATTTGAAATGGAAGGCTTCACAGATAATGAACTGAAACGTATTAAAGCCGAACTGGAAACCCAATTGTATTATAGTGTCTCAACCATTTTAAACAAAGCCTTTCAACTAGCGCAAGACAATGAATTTGGAGGGGATCCTGCATATGTTACCAAACGTGCAAAACTTACCCAAGCTGTCACAAGAGAAGACGTAATGCGTGTGTACAAGAAGTACATTCAGGATAAAAATTATATAATGACAAGTGTGGTTCCTAAAGAAATGATAGAATTGGCAGTTTCAGGAAGTGAGCCTGCAACCGTTTGGGAGGAAGAAGTTACTGCTATGAGCGCCTCAGAAGAAGTGGGGCAGGGGGAAGAAGCAATCTATGAAAAGACAAACACTAAACATGATCGTTCTGAGCCACCTTTCGGTGAAACACCACTATTTAAAATGCCAACCGTTTGGAGCGGGGAAGCATCTAATGGAATGTCGATTCTGGGTATAGAAGATTATGAGTTGCCATTGGTTGCTTTTGAAATTTCAATTAAAGGTGGTCAATTACTCGATACTCCCCAAAAAGCCGGTATAGCTTCCTTCACAGCCCGTATGCTCAATGAAGGAACCACTACAAAAACCGCAGCAGAACTGGAAGAAGCAATAGGCTTGCTCGGTGCAAATATCAATGTACGTAGCGGTCTTGAAGAAATTACAATATCCGGATCAAGCTTGACCAGAAATTTTGAAGAAACCCTCACACTAGTTGAAGAAATGCTTCTAAATCCAAGATGGAATGAAAAGGATTTCGAAAAAATAAAACAGGAAATTTTAACTACCATAAAGGGAAGGGAAGCCAATCCAAACGCAATAGCTTCACTTAGTTTTGATAAATTAATATATGGTAAAGATCATATTTTTAGTTTACCAACCAATGGAACAGAAGAGAGTGTCACCGAAATCACTCTCGATGATTTAAAACAATTCTATACAAATCTCTCACCAAAAGTGGCAACTTTTCACATTGTGGGGGCAGTGAATAAAAATAATGTCACCGGTGCGTTATCAGATTTGGAAAAAAACTGGAATGGTGAGGAAATATCAATCCCAGAGTATAATGTAAATGTAGAAGCCACCCCGGGAACCCTTTATTTTATTGATGTTCCAAATTCAAAACAATCTGTATTGTATATAGGAAAACAAGCACTTTCCGCATCAGATAAAGATGCTGTAAAACTAAATTATGCCAATGAGATTTTAGGAGGTGGTTCCAGTGGTATGCTCTTTCAAACCCTGCGTATAGAAAAAGGCTATACCTATGGTGCGTATTCTTATATACCCAACCGAAGTGAAACAGCACCTTTTATTCTAAGCAGTAGTGTACGGTCTAATGCAACATTGCCTTCCTTGGAAATTGTAGAAAATATGCTGAAAAATTACGGGCCAAATTTTACTGAAGAGGATGTAACCCTCACCCAAAATAAACTGATAAAGCAAAATACACGCGCTTATGAGTCATTAGGTGCAAAACTTAATATATTAAAAGATATCAGCAAATATGATAGATCGCTTAGTTATATTGAAGAAGAACAACACATATTGCAGAATATGGATTTGTCAGATTTTAAAACAATTATTGACAAGTACATTCAAGAAGACGAGATGATTTATATTGTAGTGGGTGATAAAGCAACACAATTAAATGAAGTAAAAAAACTGGGCAAGCCCCTTATTGAGCTTGATATTTATGGCAATTCTCTAAATTAAATCAATAGGTATCTATTTACAAGAAAGCGGTGCATCCATTAAAGGTGCGCTGCTTTTTTTTGGGTAACTGAAATGCCACCATTCAGATTGTATAGTAGCAAATCCAAATGCTTTCATGCCATCCTGAAGTAATTTTCTATTTGCTAAAATTTCTTTCGGAAGGTTAAAATTATCAGTATGAGCTTTTCTTCCGAAGAAATCATAATCTGTTCCCATATCTACATAAGACCCATCTTTTTTAACCAAAGTTAAATCTACCGCAATCCCCCTGTTGTGCGCTGATCCCCTTGCCGGGTCTGCGATATATATTGGGTTAGGCACTTTGGCCCACATTCTTTTTTGGACCGAGAGAGGACGGTAACAATCACAAAACTGAATGATATAGCCGCGATCACAAAAATAATAATTGGCATTATTTATTGCTTCGGCTACTTCCTGCAATAGGTAGCAAGCTTCACATTCATATAATTCTTCCTTTAAAAAATTATTAGTGGTGGCATACCTTATGTCTAAAAGAAATTTAGAAGAAAGCGTTTCTATATTTACCAATTTTTCACCCATTTGAGAAAATGATTCTTTTGAAAATAACATGGTAACTAATAATGCAATAAAAGTTCTGATAGACATCTTTGAGTAATTAATGTGCACAAAGTTAAAAAATAATAGAGAAACCGTTAATTTATAGACATTCCCTTTTCTCAGAAATCAATTTTTATTAATTTAGGCTACTTAAAAAAAAGATATGCAATTTTTAGACAACAAAGTAGCGTTAATCACAGGAGGTTCAAAAGGAATTGGTTTTGGAATAGCAGAGGCATTATTATGGCAAGGAATTCATGTAGCAATAACCAGCAGGTCAAAAGATGCAGCAGTAGAAGCTGCTAAAAAATTGAAGGAACTATTTAAAGGCAAAGCAGAAATTCTTCCTTTAGAAGCAGATGCAAGGAATTTTATAAGTATGGAAAATGCTGTTCACGAAGTGAAAGCCAAATGGGGAAAACTGGATATTCTAGTTGCAAATGCAGGTCTAGGCCACTTTGCTCCAGTGGATGAATTAACAATAGAGCAGTGGAATGAAACTATAGAAACAAACCTGAACGGCGTTTTTTACAGTGTGAAAGCTGCAGTGGAAGCACTAAAAAAATCAAAAGGATATATAATCACCATTTCCAGTCTCGCAGGGACAAATTTTTTTGCCGGCGGGGCAGCTTATAATGCAAGTAAATTTGGCCTTACCGGATTTTCACAAGCTATTATGCTGGATTTACGTAAATATGAAATCAAAGTCTCAACCATTATGCCCGGCTCTGTTGCAACCCATTTTAACAACCACAAACCTGATGTAAGCGACGACTGGAAAATACAACAGGAAGACATAGGTTCTATGGTGGTGGATTTGCTTCGAATGAATCCGCGTACATTGCCCAGTAAAATAGAAGTTAGACCCTCTTTACCTCCTTCATAAAAAAAACCAGTGCAAATTTGCACTGGTTATAAGATTTTTAAAGGCTAATTCAAAATCTTTTCAAAATCGGTATTTAGTTTTGATTAGTAACTATACCGTCTCTTACCGTTCCACACATCCCTTTTATTTGTAAAAGCTAATGAAATGCGTTTTGTCATTTGTAGGGCGTCTTTCTTTTCACTTACCCTTTCGAAAATTCTTTTAACTGTTGTCATCGTTTTTTGATTTTTGATTGATTTGATATTATTTTTAAAGTATCCTAATTGCTTAGTAACTGAACCGTCTTCTAGCATTCCAAATGTCTCTTTTATTGGAGAAACTTAGCAATATTCGTTTGCTCATTAGATCTTCCCTAGAGTCATTTGTAATTCCGTGCATTCTTTTAACTGTTGTCATCGCTTTATGATTTATTTACCTAATAGACGACAGATTAAATTATTTGTTACAGTACTATGCTTTACAAAGTACCTTTTTAACAAATATTTAACAACGAAAGATTTTAAAGAGTATAAAGGATAGAGGTGTAGGGAGTTAAGAAACTATATTGAAAATCGCAATAGCATAGATATAAAATCTTACAAACCGAAGGGTGCCAAATAAAAGCAAACTACCTATGGGATATTTAATTATCCCTGCCGTCATTGTAGTAAGCGAATAGGGTATAGGAAGTAAAGCACCTACGATGATAAGAAATCCACCCCATTTTCTGGTGTTGCGGATGTGTTTTGCCATTTTTATTTCCAAATATTCGTTAACCGAAGGAATATTTGTAATGGCTTTTCCTATGTAATAAGAGACTATCCCACCGGCATAGGAAAGGAATGCCAGTAGCGATAAATGAAAGATGGGAGTCGCAGATTTACTGGACCAAGCAATGAATATTTCGGGCGGAATTAAACCTAAAATAGATTCTGAAATAAAGAATACCGTTAAAATTCCTAAAGCAGGAAAAGTATCTGTCATTTTGTTAAGAAGCACATTGACATCAATAACAAAAAAATGGATAAATAATAATGCACCAATAAAAAGTAAAATAAGAGGAATTGCCTTTAGTAAACTGCTTCCTAAAAATCCATAGAAACCGGTGTATCTGTAGTACTGATGTAGCAGACGTAAACGGGATTTCTTTTTGATTTTGGGCATTGTTACTTTCTATTAGGACACAAAAATAATATTTGTTTTTTAATTATTTCCATAATCCTATGTTATAGTATCCTTAAAATATATTGTTTAAGGATTATTAAAAAATAAATAACCGTAAAAAATTATGGGATAACTTGATAAAGGTGTTATTTTTGCGATTATTGATTAAAAACAGATGATTTTGGGTGTAGTGGAAAAAGAAAAAAATATCGAAAGAGAATTATATACCTATCAAAAAGAGGCTATGGAAACTATATTTGAGCGTTTTAAGAGTTTTCCGGAAAGTTATAACATACTGTATCAATTACCCACTGGAGGTGGAAAAACAGTTATTTTTTCTGAAATTGCCAAAAGATATATTAAAGAAACCGGTAGAAAAGTCTTGATACTTACCCACCGTATTGAGCTAAGTAAACAGACATCAAAAACCTTAACCGAAATAAAAGTAAAAAACAAGGTAATAAACAGCACCGTAAAAGAAATTCCCAATCACGAAGATTTTATGTGTTATGTTGCTATGGTAGAAACACTCAACAACCGGCTTAAGGAAAAACAGCTGGATATGAAAAATATTGGGTTGGTAATTGTAGATGAAGCCCATTATAACTCATTCCGAAAACTATTTAAGTATTTTAGTAAATGTGACATTCTGGGTGTTACCGCAACGCCATTAAGTTCTAATATTAATCTACCCATGAAAAATACCTACAATGAGTTAATTGTAGGTCATTCCATTTCTGAATTGATTGAAAAAGGTTTTCTTGCAAAAGCAACTACCTATTCTTATAACGTAGGTTTAGGAGCCTTACGCATTGGCATCAATGGTGACTATACTGTTAAATCTTCTGAAGTGGTATATATTGATTATGTGATGCAAGAGAAATTAATTTATGCTTATGAAGAGCGTGCAAAAAATAAAAAGACGCTAATTTTTAATAACGGTATCAACACTTCTAAGTTCGTTTATGATTCTTTTAAAAGTGCCGGATATCCCATAAGACACCTAGACAATAAGCACAATGATTCTGAGCGAAAAGAAATTATAGATTGGTTTAGAGAGACTCCCGATGCCATTATCACCTCAGTGGGGATTCTTACTACAGGATTTGATGTCCCAGACATCGAAGCAATTATTTTAAATCGTGCCACAAGATCGCTAACTCTTTATCATCAAATGATAGGCAGGGGTTCGCGGATTATGGATACCAAAAAAACATTTACCGTTGTGGATATGGGAAATAACCTCGCGAGATTTGGTCTTTGGGAAGATTCCGTAAACTGGCAAAGTATTTTTAAAAATCCGGATTTTTATTTTGAAAATTTGACTTCTGACGAAAATATAGAGCGGCTTTTTACGTATGAAATGCCTGCTGATCTTAGAAAGAAATTCAAGAAATCCAGTAAATTTGAGTTTGATGTGGAAGCTGCTTTTAAAGAAAACAAAAATAAAGGGTTAAAACCAAAATTGGCATTGGATATGGCTATTGAGCAACACGCAACTATGTGCCTGGAAAATAGTGAAGATGCTTATGATGCGCTGGAACTGATAAAACTTTTGGATGATTCCATTGCCTATAGAGTGCAACAGTATGCATATTGTTTAAGTAAAACGACAACAAATTATCAGGAATGGTTAGTGGATGACTATAAAAGGAGTTTACGAACTTTAATTCGAAAAAGCATTTAACTTTTATCTTTCTTTTTAAAAATAGAAAATAGGCCTCCTTTTTTCTATTTTTTTACCTCTTTTTTCTTCTCCGGGTTTGTAAATAATCTTTTGAAAAAACCATCTCTTTTTGTATCCTCACAATTTATTTCTTCTCTAATCACTGCAGGAAGGGTTTCAAAATTTGCTTTAGTATACACATCGTAATCATTATTGGCATTCAGTTTTTGATAAAATGAAGCAAAAATGGGCAATGCAGAATTTGCACCCTGACCCATAGAAGTATTTCTAAAACCAATGGCATAGTTATCGTGACCTACCCAAGTTATTGAGGTTAATTTTGGGGTAATAGCAACAAACCATCCATCTTTGTTGTTTTGGGTAGTTCCCGTTTTACCGGCAATTGCATTGCGCAGGCCATAGGTACTTCGCAATCTACTTGCAGTACCTTCATTGACGGTAGCCCTCATCATTTCCAGCATATAATGGCGTGTGTTTGATGAGAATGCTTCTTCCTCTTTTTTTTCTACATTAAATGTTGCAATAACATTCCCATCCCTGTCTTCTATTTTAGTAATAAAAAATGGGGTAGAGGGAATCCCATTGTTAGTATAGGTTGTGTACGCTTTTGCCAGTTCCAGAATCGACATTTCTGCGGTTCCAAGGGCGAGTGAAGTAAATTCAGGCAAGTCAGAAACAATACCCATTTTACGAGCTTGGGAAATAACATTCCCAATACCGGTTTCCATCATTACTTTTACTGCGATAGTATTTACAGAATTACTTAATGCATATTTCAGGGAATAATTTAAATAAGGATCGTCATCCTCAGGTTTTGAAGAATTGGAAGGGGTATAACCTTCCCCATATGTTACTTCCTGAATAGGAAAATAAGAACAATATTCCATCCCGGCTTCTAGGGCAGCGGTATAAACTATTGGTTTAAAAGTAGAACCCACCTGCCTTTTGCTTTGGGCAACGTGGTCATACTGGAAAGTTGCAAAATCAATACCTCCAATCCAGGTTTTAACGGCTCCGGTAGAAGTTTCCAGCGTGAGCATTCCGGTGTTTATGTATTTTAAATGGTGCTTTATACTATCTAAAACACTTGCTTCAATTGTTTCATTTTCTTCGTAATTAAAAAATTGCCTACTAACCGTTTTACTTAAAGAATCCAGAATACCTTCTTCGGAAAAGTTCTGTTTTTTTAATGTTTTATATATATTGGTTTTTTGAATCTCCCCATCCATAAGTTTCTTATTGGTTAACCAGGGCGCATTGTTCCCGAAATATTTTTCAAAGTCTTCCTGCAATTTTGCCATATGTTGCAGCATAGCTTCTTCGGCTAATGCCTGCATGGTATAATCCATAGTCGTATGAATTTTTAAACCATCTTGATACAGGTTATATTTTTTACCGTCCGCTTTTTTGATGGTATCTAAGATTTTAAGCATTTCTTTTCGTAAATGTTCCCTAAAATAAGTTGCAATGCCTTTATTGTGGCTGTAATTTTGATAATCCAGATGGAGACTGTCTTCCATTGCCATTTCAGCAATGGCAGGTTGCAGGTATTTGTATTTTTCCATCTGGTTGATTACTACATTGCGCCTATGTAAACTGCGTTCTGGATGAAGGCGTGGGTTATAAAAATTAGAAGCCTTTAGTGTACCTACTAATGTGGCAGCTTCCGCAATCGATAAATCTGCAGTAGATTTATTAAAAAACTTTAAAGCAGCACTTTCTATACCATACGTATTATCGCTAAATGGAACAGTATTAAAATATAAAGTTAGAATTTCTTCTTTCGTGTAAAGCCGTTCAATGCGTCTCGCGATAATGGATTCCCTGATTTTAGTAACTACAATGCCCACTTTACTTCGGTCGTTTCTTCCGTAAAGATTTTTTGCGAGTTGCAGTGTGATGGTACTTCCGCCACCTGCAGACTCATCTTGTAGCAAAATGGATTTAAAAAACACACGGAATAAACTCTGACCGTCTATACCATTATGTTCAAAAAACCGTACATCTTCAGTCGCTATTAAAGCATCTATGGCGTGTTTTGGTAAATTTTGATAGGAGATAGGTTGTCTGTCAAAAAGGAAGTATTTACCCATTAATTCCCCGCCCTCAGCATAAATTTCTGACGCTTCACTTTGCTGAATTTCCGTAAGTTGTTTTTCCGTAGGAATATGACCCCAAAGGCCAATATATATACTTGTGTAGAAAATAATTAAAATACCTAAAAGACTAGCAAAGACGATAAGACTCCACTTTACATATTTTTTACGCAGGAATATTAAAAGGGTTTTTTTCACGATGCAAAGTAAACGAAGCAAATGGAAAGCATATTGCAATTTATAGGTATTTTAACGCAATAAAAAAACCTTTCTGGATATTTCAGAAAGGTTTTTTTGTCAATCAAATACATTTAATCTAAGCCACCCTTACGATTACCATCTCGTGGTGTAGGCCATTCCATTTGATTTCCTGTTCGTGGATTTATTGGCAAAACAATTTTTTCCCGGGATGTTTTTTCAGGGTCTTCGCTGGCCAGATATGTCATGATTGCTATAAGCGCAATATTATTTTTTACATCATCAAAAACGATTTTATCATACGTATCGAGGTTGGTATGCCAAGTGTAATTCCAGTAAGACCAGTTTAAAGAACTCATCATAAAAGCGGGAGCGCCTTTAGCCACAAAGGAAGAATGGTCTGAACCACCGCCAGATGGGTTGCCAGGGAATGTGGTTTCTATATGTTTACGGATTTCTTCAGGAACGTCTTGCAACCATCTCCCCAAGTAATCATAAGCGTGTAAAAAGCCCTGGCCGTTTATGGTACTAACGCGACCTGTGCCATTGTCTTGATTAAAAAGTACCTGCACGTTATCTACAATTTGGGGATTATCATTTACGAAAGCCCTGGAGCCGTTTAATCCTTGTTCTTCACTTCCCCATAAACCTACAATAATTGTTCGTTTAGGGTTGGGATAATATTTTTTAAGTATACGTGCAATTTCCATCATAGTGATAGTACCTGTACCATTATCTGTTGCACCGCTTCCCCCGTCCCAGGAATCAAAATGTGCAGAAAGCACAATATATTCTTCCGGCTTTTCGGTTCCTTCAATTCTTGCAATCGTATTGAATGTAGGCACTACACCAAGATCCTTGGATTCTGCAACTATTTTTATTTTTGGTTTTTTTCCATTCTCTGCAAGGCGGTAGAGCATTCCGTAATCTTCCAAGGAAATATCTACTGTGGGGATTTTTTTTGTTCTGGAGCCAAATATTTTATTGGCACCAAACCCTCTTGACCAGTAGGATTGTACAATCCCTACAGCACCTGCTTTTTCCAAAGCTTTATCTATATTTCTTGAGTTGTAACCACTGTTTCGCATATTATCATTCCATTTATTGGTTTGCGTGGTTCTTTCTTCTTTCATTTTTTCAAAAGATTCTGGTGTTGCAAATTCCTCCCAGTTATAGTCAGGTCTTCCTGTCATTTGCGGCATGCTTACCAAAACAAATTTACCTTTTACCGTTAGTAGCCATTTACTGAAAGCAACGGAGTCTTGTATAGTAGACGGTAATTTTGTAACTTCTGCAGTTGTGCCGTTTTTAGGTGTTGGGGCACTCCAGGCAAGTTGTATACCTTCCAACGATTTTATGCGAGGTTCCACCATATCGATATGTGTAATACCGCGATCCCAGCCGCGCCATTCGCCATATTGCTGATTAGAAGCTGTAATTCCCCAGCTTGAAAATTTAGCAACTGCCCAGTCGTGGGCTTTTTGCATTTGCGGAGTTCCCACTAGTCGAGGTCCTATTTCGTCTAGAAGTTCGTAGGCCAGTTGTTCTACTTGCGAATTTTCAAAAGTTTCCTTTAATACATTTTCTATAAAAGCCTCTTTATCTTGAGCAAAGAAAGGCAGGGAAGTTAAAAAGATAAGGGATGTGAGAAGTACGATGTTTTTCATATTTTTTATTTGAAATGATTTTTTCAAATATAATAAAATAGGAGGGTATGAAATCTTAAAATTATTTTTTGTGATTTAAATTTAATTTTGAAAGGAATCTTATACACTTATTTTTTGATATTTAATTGTTTTCTGAAAATTTAGCATAACATTTAACTTTAACTGCTGAATAAATAGTAGTTTTGCCACAAGCAATAAAACAGTTGCTCCTATAATATTTTATGGCAAAATCACAACAAACGTACAACAAGAACGAAAGAGAAAAGCTAAAACAAAAGCGAAAAGAAGAAAAGGACAAGAAAAAACGCGAGAAGAAGGATAACCCCGATAAAGCGAGCTATGATATGTATGCCTATGTAGATGAAAATGGCAATCTATCTTCCACACCTCCAGATCCTTCCAAAAAAATCAAAGTTAAAGCAGAAGACATCGAGTTAGGTGTTCCAAAACGAGAACCTGAAGAAAAAGAAGATCCTATTAAAAAGGGAAAAATATCTTTCTTTAATACAGAAAAAGGGTACGGTTTTATAAAGTTGGAAAACTCTGAAGAAAGTGTATTTGTGCACATCAATGGTTTAATTGACAGTGTAAAAGAAAACGATAAAGTAACTTTTGAAGTGGAACAAGGCATGAAAGGCCTTAATGCAGTAAATGTGAAACTTCAATAAGAGAACATATATAAATAAAAAAAGTTCAGGATGTACATCCTGAACTTTTTTTATTTATCTTCTATTTATTTAATTTCCAACACTTCCACCTCAAAGATTAAATCTTTTCCTGCAAGGGGATGGTTTGCATCTACAATTATAGTTTGGTCTTTAACTTCTGCAACGATTAACTGCTTTTCAGACCCGTCTGGAGCTTTAGAAACTAATCCCATTCCTACTTCTACTTGCATTTCTTGTGGGAGTTGTTCTTTTCCTATTTCATGGAACAATTCTTTTTTTACTTCACCATAAGCTTCAGTGTATGGTACTTCAACTGTTTTTTTTTCGTTCACTTTCATATTTAAAATGCCTTGTTCAAAACCGGGGATAATTTGTCCCTTACCTAATGTGAACTCGAGAGGCTCTCTTTCCACTGAACTGTCAAAAATTTGTCCATTTTCTAATTTCCCGGTATAATGTACTTTTACCGTGTTATTTTCTTGTACTTGACTCATAATTTACTTTTTTAAAAATTAATTTACAATTTTGCTAAACTAAAGGAATAGGTTTGGAAACCAAAAGGGTTCACTATAAGATTGTTGTATTTAAGACAAGTTTAACAAAATAGAAAGTTTTATGATTTCTATCAGATTCTGGTACTGTTAATTTAAGTACCTTTAAAAGGTAACGTAAAATACCAATAATCATGAAAAAGCGAGTCCCTATAACCACGATAATGACTAAAAATGTAGTCAAGTTAAATCTTACAGACCAACTAACAGAAGCGGAAAACCTATTTAAAAAACATAAGATAAGGCACATCCCGGTGGTGGAAGGCACTAAAATTATAGGAATGTTGAGCTATACAGATCTTTTGCGGATATCATTTGCAGATGCTGTGTATGATGACGAGGAGATTGATGTTGTAGTATATGATATGTTTGATATTGGCCAAGTAATGACAAAAAAGATTGTTACTATTTCTGAAGAAACCACAATCAAAGAAGCAGCAGAAATTTTGGCATCCAAAGAATTTCATGCACTACCTGTAGTAAAAGACGGTAATCTAACCGGAATTATAACCACTACAGATTTAATAAATTACCTTTTGAAACAATATGACAAATTATCCATAGAAGAATAAATTATTGATTCTATTTAGTATTTTTGGATAGTCAATCAAAGAGAATACTTCATGTCTAACACTGGATTTATTATTGAAGAACGCAGCCGGGATATAGGTGACTTTTTAGTAGGTCGTTTATTGCCTTTTCGAAAAAAAAGAATGGTGGGTCCTTTTATTTTTATCGATCATATGGGGCCAACAATTTTAGGGTCTGAAAAATATATGGATGTGGGTCAGCATCCGCATACAGGCTAATCCACTTTGACTTACTTATTGGAAGGCACAATAGTAGCTTGCGGAAATAAAATTGAGAAAGGAAATATGCTAGTTTCAAAAATGGAAGATACTTGTTCTATTTCATTAGAACCGCACACCCACATTTTATTATTTGGCGGAATACCTTTTCCCGAAGAACGGTTTATTTACTGGAATTTTGTTTCTTCCAATAAGGAAAAAATAGAAAAGGCGAGAGAGGACTGGAAAAATAAAAAGTTTCCCAAGGTTGCCAAGGATACCTCTTATATACCTCTTCCTGAACATCAAATATTAAATATCTGCTAAAATTATGTTTAGATTCTTTTAAAAAAAATAAAAACCTTATCTTTTTAAAAAAATAAAATAGGATGAAAAACTACTTAAATTCTCTAAAACACCAACTAATTTATGCCTTTGCTTTTTTAGGAGGAATAATTGCATATGGACAGCAGCCTACTCATGTTCCCGGGCCACAAACTAACTCACCAATTGATCTCAATAATTGGTTTGATATTATTGTATTTATAATCTTGCCTTTAGGTTTGATATTTTTATACTTTTTCTGGCGAAGACAGGTTAAAAAAGACAAATAAAATAATTAGGTATTAAAAGCATTTGCTCAATAAAAAAAGAGGTATTTCCATTTGAAATACCTCTTTTAGTTTTAAAAATATAAACTCTCTAATCCCTGAAATTAGCAGATGTTGCTTGTTCAGAGTCTAACAAAGCAAAAAACTTATCTAAATCCGGAATAATAACAATTCTGGTTCTTCTGTTTTTAGCCATATTCTCTTTATTATCATTGTCTACTAATGGAATAGAACTTCCCCTGCCTGCAGCAATCAATTTATTTGGCGCCACATTATATTTATTTTCCAATAAACGTACGATAGATGTAGCACGTTTTACACTAAGGTCCCAATTATCTTCCACCACAGCAGTATTAATGCTCCGTGAATCTGTATGTCCCTCGACCATAACTTCTAGACTTGGTTCAGAGTTAATTACATCTGCAAGCTTTTGCAATAAATTATCTGCTTTATTGCTTACACGGTAACTACCGGTATTAAAAAGCAATTTATCAGAAATAGAAATCATCACCACCGTTTTATCAATATCGATTTGTACATCCTCACTATCTTCTTTATTAGTAAGAGATTGCTTGATGTTATAAGAAACCGCAAGATTGATAGAATCTTCTAGAGTTCTTGCATTTTGTAAAAGCGTTGGGTCAACTTTTGTTAAGGTTTTACGCATATTATCCTTGGTGGTTTTATTCATCAGGGCAATATCATTCATTTCAAATTTCTGATCATTGGATACTTGCAGGGAATTGATTTTTGCATTATAATTTGCTACTCTTTCTTCAATAGCCGCAAATTTTCTCTCTAATTCCTCTTTTTCAACAGCGGTGCGCTGTAAAGTAGTTTGGGTATTGGACAATTGATTTTCCAATTCCACGTACTTTTTTTTCGAAACGCAGGAAGCAAAGAGTCCTGCTGCGATAACAGTTAAAATTAAGATTTTTTTCATTTTGGTATATGTTAATGGTTAAAATTTTGCTCTTTAGAGCTTTCCAAATGTAACGGGTGGTATGGCTCATCGTATTATATTAGTATGCTTTACACCTTCTTTTAACAATAGTTTATAGTTGAAACCTATTTTTTCCTAAACAAATCATAACAATTAAATAGATTATGGATATTGTTTAATAGGATAGAGATTTCTTTTTTTTTAAATAATTAACCACTAATTTGATATCCTTCAAATATTTTTTTAACAAAAGTTTATTGGTTTCCGTTAAAAATTATGCCCAATATGCTACCATATATTAGTACTTTAGAATAATTTTGAAAATTAATTGTCAGAAAAACAAATTGGATAAAGAAAAAAAGAAAAAAGGAAAAGGAAGAATCTTTCGGGTTTTGGCTAGGATTTTATTGGGGATATCCATCTTTTTTGTCTTGCTCATCCTTTTTATAAGAAGTCCCTGGGGACAAAACATCATTGTAAACAAAGCAACTTCATACGTTTCCGATAAAACAAATACGAAAGTAGAAATTGAACGTCTCTTTATAACATTTGCCGGAAATGTTCATCTGGAAGGCCTATTCATGGAAGATCAAAAAGGAGATACACTCGTTTATTCTAAAAATCTAGAAATAGACGTACCTATCTGGCCAATAATTAGAGGAAAAGGAATTGCTGTTAGTAAAGTGGAATGGGAAGGTCTTAAAGCAAATGTTATAAGACTGGATTCCATTCAAGGGTATAATTTTCAATTTTTAATAGATGCCTTTGCCGCAGAAGAAGCAGAAACAGTTGTACAAACAGACACGACTTCGTCAATGACACCATTTCGGCTGGACCGCATTAATTTTTCAGATTTTGATCTTGTTTTTAGAGATGCTGTGATGGGTATTGATAGCAGGTTAAAACTTGGGGAATTAAATCTTAGAATTAAAGAAATGAACCTGGAGGAAATGCAATTCCATATTGCAAATGCAGAAATCAAAAATTCTGATATTTATTATTTACAGACACTTGCTTTCTCCGAATCAGAAGACAGGGAAGATTCTGCAATGCCGAGATTAATTGTGGATAATTTTGAGATTGTAAATGTTACCGCAGATTATCAATCCATCACTGACGGTCTTGCAGCTATAGCAGATATAGGGAAACTAACGGTTAACCTGCCAAAAGCAGACTTAACTGATAAAACCATCGATCTAGAATATCTGGGTTTACTCAATTCCAATATTTCCTTAAAAATGACTTCTAAAATCGAAAATTTACAAGAAGAAGTAACAGAAAATACGGTAGTAAAAGATACCGTAACTTCTTTTACCTGGCCGGATTGGGTTGTGGGTGCTAAAGAAATTGCCATATCCAATATTAATTTGGAGTATTCTTTAGATGGTGCTCAACCGATCACAGGTACATTTAATGCCAATGCTTTAACGTTGCAGGATTTTAATTTTGAAGCAAAGGGTATATATCTTCAAGAACAATCTCTTGGTTTAAATTTAGAAACTTTTTCTTTCAAAGAAGCCTCAGGAATTAACCTAGAAGCTTTGGCGATGGATTTAAAACTCGACGAAAAAAACACAACTATTGAAAATCTGGATATAAGGATTAATGAAAACAAAATTTCAGGGGAATTATTTTTACAACATGAAAGTATAGATGCATTGATAAATCGCCCTGAAAATCTTATTGTAAATGCAGATCTTCCTGGGTTTGAACTCTCTTTAAAGGATGTTTTCCGGTTTCAGCCGCAGTTAAGACAAAATGAATATATGAGAGCTCTCAGCAGAAAAAAAGTCTCCGGAAACCTCAAAATCAATGGTACTCTTGCTGCTCTTGAGATACCATCCTCCACCATTAGATGGGGAAATAATACCAGAGTAACAATGCGCGGAACTGTTTTCAATGTTACGGATACAGATAATATGCGCTTTGATTTTCCGCAGTTAAACATCGTTTCCACACGATTTGACCTACTGAATTTTGTAAAAGAAGAGGATCTTGGTATAAGTATCCCAAAAGATATTTCTATTGCAGCCTCTTTTAGTGGGGATGTTGAAGATATAAATGCCACCGCATTAGTAAAAACAACAAACGGGGACATTAGTATAAAAGGTGATTATTTTAATAAAAATGAGCTGGCTTTTGAAGTCGATCTGGATGTAATGCAATTACAATTAGATAAACTGCTCGATAATGACCGATTTGGCGAAATAAGTCTAACTCTAACGTCTTCAGGAAGTGGTAACAATGTCAATGATCTGGATGCTATTTTTGAAACAAATATAAGTAGTCTTCAATTGCAAAATTATGCCATTAAAGATTTGTCAATTACCGGTGATATAGAAAATGGACAAGGATTTATAAATTCTTCCTATAAAGATGAAAATATTGATGTGGTTTTAGAAACTTTAGTGCAACTGGATTCTGTATCCCCGAGATTTTTAGTGGATCTTAACTTAAAAGGCGCAGACCTTTATGCATTAGGGCTCACCAATAAAAACGTACGTGGGGGAATGGTTTTACGTGCAGATTTCAAAGGAAATGCAGATGATTTTGAAATAGAGGCCACAATTATAGACGGAATTGCAATTTATAATGAGCAAACCTATCTTTTAGGGAATGTAGATATGTATGCCTTTGTGGAACCAGACACAACTTCTGTAGTTGTTTTCAACAAAATGTTGCAACTCGATATGCATTCCAATACAAACCCTACTGAATTTACCAAGGCATTGCAAAGACACCTAGACACCTATTTTTCTGAAAATGGTTATCTAGCGAGGGAAGATACCCTTGTAACTCCAGTAGAGTTGTGTTTGAAATCAAGAATTAGCAATGCGCCAATTTTAAGGGATATCTTCTTACCGGGGTTACAGGAACTGGATACCGTAAAAATAAATGTTGATTTTCAGGAAAGGGTACGCAATCTAACGGCAGACGTGCGATTACCTCATATTAATTACAACGGTAATTTGGTCGATAGTCTCTCCTTTAGGTTAGATTCTGATGCAGAAAATTTTGATTTTGTTCTAGGATTTAATGAAATTAACGCAGGCCCACTCTCTGTCAAAAAGACTTCTTTTATTGGCGAAGTGGAAAACAACACATTATTCCTCGATTTTAATTCCATCCATAAAGAAGAAACATTTATTCAGATAAAAACAGAAATTTCCAGGGAAGAGGAAATAATTCGGTTTCATGTAGATCCATCAGAATTAATTTTCAATAAAAATAAATGGATTATTCCGCAAAACAACGAAATACTACTTAGTGAAAGTAAGATAGATTTTAACGATTTCAGGTTAAGTTATGACACGCAGTTGCTGTCCTTTCGCAGTGACCTTCCCAATATAGAAAAAGAACACATGGCAATGGAATTTGATAATTTCAGGCTTTCAGGATTGTTGAGTTTCTTAAATCCTGAAGAAAATTTAGTTCGTGGCGTTGTTAATGGGGATATCATTCTGGAAGAGCTTTTTGGTAGCACCGGTATCGTTGCAGACATTGTAATAGATAACTTTGAGGTAGTGGAAGTTCCTTTAGGCACTTTGAGTTTAGATGCGAGTTCTCTGAGCGGTGATGCTTATGATTTTAATCTTTCTTTAAAAGGCGGGGACATAGACCTTGACCTTACCGGAGATTTCCAGGCAGATGAGATAGCTGCAGCAATAAATTTAGACCTGAATATCAACGAAATAAAAATGCAAGCATTAGATGGTTTCACAGGTGGTCAAATTACAGATGGGGAAGGAAATATTTCAGGCCAGGTAAAAATAAGTGGAACCACAAAAGAACCTATATACAATGGGGACTTTAAATTCAATAATGCTGCAGTAAGAATCGCCCAACTCAATTCACTTCTTAGAATGCCTAATGAAGATTTAAGAGTAAATAATGATGGTATATATTTAAGCAATTTTACCATTCAGGATGAGAAAAATAATAATTTTACTATAAGTGGCGAAATCTTGACAGAAACCCTTATCAACCCAACTTTTGATCTTCAATTGAAAGGTTCTAATTTTCAATTACTCAATTCTACACGGGATGATAATGATTTATTCTACGGAAAGGCAACTTTTGACCTGGACGCAACGATTACCGGCAATTTAAATATTCCAAAGATTAACACTACCATTACCATTAAAGACGATACAGATGTAACGTATATCATACCAGAATCAGAACTCGATATCATAGAAAGGGACGGTGTAGTACTATTTGTGAATAGAGAAGACCCAGAGGATATATTAACCAGAACCTCCGAAGAATCTGTAATTCTGTCCGGTTTTCAGATAGATGCAATTATCAATATTGAGAAGGATGCTGCCTTTAACATCATAATTAATGAGAGGACAGATGATAATTTAAGGGTGACCGGAGAAGGAAATCTCAATTTTAATTTATATTCTAACGGAAGAACTACGCTTTCTGGAAGGTATCTTGTAAATGGAGGTCATTTTGAAATGAATTTATATAATCTGGTCAAACGCAGATTTGAAATTGCACCGGGAGGAAGAATAACCTGGTCAGGGGATCCTATGGATGCAGATATGGACATTCGAGCTATTTACAGGGTTGAAACAGCAGCAACTCCATTAATGGCAGCCAGATTAGCCGGAACAGATGCATCTGTAAGCGGAAGATACCGCCAGCAACTTCCTTTTCTGGTTTATTTAAACGTAAGCGGTGAGTTTATGGAACCCAAACTTAATTTCAGTCTGGATATGCAGGAAGATGAACGCGGTGCACTAGGAGGTGAGGTTTATGGAAGGATACAACAAGTTAATCAGCAAGAAGAAGAAGTCAATAAACAGGTATTTTCGCTCTTGGTATTGAACCGTTTCTTTCCTGAATCTGGAAGCGATGGAAGTGCCGGCGGTGCTGAAGCAATTGCCAGGGATAATGTAAACCAAGCACTTTCGGGACAATTAAATACGCTTTCAGATAAGCTTTTAGGTAAATCAGGAATTGAATTGGATTTTGGATTGGACAGTTTCACAGACTATCAAGGCGACAGTCCGCAGGACAGGACGCAATTAGATATCACTGCCCAAAAGAAACTATTTGATGATAGGCTTGTCGTTAGTGTGGGAAGTGAGGTGGATATTCAGGGAAGCAATCAACAACCCGGTGAAGCAAGCCCTATTATTGGTAATGTAAGTGTGGAATATCTTTTAACAGACAATGGAAGATTTCGCCTGAAAGCTTTTCGCAAAAATCAATATGAAAACGTTATTGACGGCCAACTTATAGTTAGCGGGATAGCACTTATTTTTACGCGCGAGTTTAACCGCTTTGCAGAATTGTGGCAAAAAGAAATAGAGCAGGAGCTTCAAAATCAGGAAGACCTTGATAATGAAAATGAAGACGCAGAGAACAATGACAATTAATTTTATCTGAACATGCAAAAATATTTATATATATATAGTATTCCTTTTATTCTACTGCTTCTAGTTTTTCAAGGATGCAGTGTGAAAAAATTCATTCCTGAAGGGGAATTATTGTATATCGGTGCTGAAATAGAAGTAGAAAGTGACACTATTGTAAAAGATATCAAAAACCTCAAATCAGAGTTAGAAGATGTAATACGTCCTGAACCTAATTCTAAAATTTTGGGTATGCGGTTAGGGTTGTATTTTCATTATAAAGCACAACAAGAAAAACCGGGATTTATTAACCGGTTCTTCAACAAAAGAATGGGAGAGGAGCCTGTGTATGCATCTTCTTTACAAACAACAAGATCTGAGGATATCCTTACTAACAGATTGGAAAACAGGGGTTTTTTCTTCAGCACTATTATATCAGATTTAGAAGAAGATGAAGATAAAAAAGAAGCAAAAGCTTTTTATGATGTGCGCCTTCCGGATCCATATCTATTAGAAAGCTATGTTTTAGATAATGATTCTGTTCCTGTTACTAAGGCAATTGATTCCATGTTAGCAGATAGCCGTTTGAAACCTGGTGACCGTTTTGACTTTTATGCACTTCAGACAGAAAGAAATCGGCTGGATTTTGAATTAAAAAAAATGGGATATTACAATTTTAGTTCTAATTTTTTAATTTTTGAGGCAGATACTAACAGGGTAGATAATAAAAGAGTTGAGTTATTTTTACGCCTAAAGAAAGATGTTCCATCAGAGTCAACGGTGCCTTATAAATTAAGAAACGTTACAGTGTATCCTAATTATTCAGTAGGAATGGATAGTATTGCTCAGGACACTGTAAGGCTTAGAAATAAAAATTTTATCCAGAGGGAATTGTTTTTTAAACCGAAACGTTTAGAGCCTTTTATTGTATTGGAAGAAGGACAATTCTACAATCCTGAAACTTCCCGAAGCACCAGCAGGAGACTTACTTCCATTGGGGCTTATAAATTTGTAAATATCCGCTATGACGAAGTGGATTCCCTCGCGACAGACAGTATAAGGTATCTGGATGCAAACATTTTTCTATCCCCGTTAACCAAAAGAGCATTGCGTGCAGAATTGCAGGGTGTTACTAAATCCAATAATTTAACCGGACCCAATCTTGCTATTTCCCTAATCAACAGGAATCTTTTCAAGGTAGGGGAAATTTTAAACATAACAGGGAAAGTAGGCTATGAATTTCAGATAGCAGCCGGTGAACAAGAAGGACTTAACAGTTTACAATTAGGACTTGGTACAGATCTTATATTTCCCAGATTGTTATTTCCTATATCTATTGATAAAAACAGATTTGCTTATGCCATTCCGAAAACAAAAGTTAGCCTTAGTACAGATTATTTAAGACGAAGTAAATTATACAGTTTAGGGTCAATATCCTCCACCTTTGGTTATATATGGCAGGCAAACCGTTTTGTAACACACGAGTTTAACCCTATATCGCTTAACTATGTAAACCTGGCTAATACCACGCCAGAGTTTGAAGCTATTCTTGATCAAAACCCATTTTTAAGAAATAGTTTTGAACAACGTTTCATCGCCGGTTTTACCTATTCTTTTTTATATAATGGCTTGGTAGATCAAAATCAAAAACACCAATTATTTTTTAATTCTAATCTGGATGTGGCAGGAAATTTATTGAGCTTGTTAAGTCAGGGTGGGGAAGAAGGTGAACCAAAAACCTTTTTGGGATTGGAATATGCCCAATATGCAAAAGCAGATATGGATATTCGTTATCATTTGCGTACAGGATCTGATCAGCGGCTTGTTACCAGGCTTTACGCAGGGTGGGGAATTCCTTATAGTAATTCAGAGATACTGCCATTCAGTAAACAATTTTTCTCTGGTGGACCTTATAGTGTTAGAGCATTTAGAATACGCTCATTGGGGCCTGGAACTTTTAATTCTGAAGAATCAGGAGGCAGTAGCTTTTTTGACCAAACAGGAAATCTCAAATTGGAAGCAAATATAGAATACCGTTTCCCTATAATATCGTTTTTAAAAGGAGCAGTTTTTGCAGATGCCGGGAATATTTGGAATACTACAGATGTAGCAACTATTCCGGATGGAAAATTCACTAAAGATTTTATGAAAGAATTAGGCATAGGTGTGGGCTTAGGCCTTAGGATAGATATTCAAAGTTTTGTAATACGATTTGATCTTGCAGCACCCATGCACAAGCCGTGGTTAGCTGAAGGTGAACGGTGGGTCTATGAGTTTGAAGAGCCAATACTTAATTTTGCAATAGGATATCCATTCTAATTTTTAAATGGAAGCTGATTTAGAAGCAGAAGAAGTAATATTATTTTTCAAATACTTCATTTCTTCTAAAAGTTTATCTGCTTCAAAATAAAAAACATCACTTAAACTATCGTCAGATTGTCGCAAGTTGTATGCTCGCTCAATTAATTCTTTGTATTTATGTTCCATTTTTTTAAACAGACCTAGACTAGGTGCGGAATTTGTTGCTTTCACAATTAAAAGTTTTAGTAGCTATTCTATAAATATCGTAAATTATTTTATATAAGTGCTTAAAAAACAAGTTATTAACACTTAATTATATGTTAATATTTTAAAACCTAAAATTTAATTAAAAATAAAGCAATATAATTTTGTAAATTTATTTCCTAAAGTAAGCCTTAAACTATGGGAAATAGCTATTCTACCATTTTGAACCTAAAAAATACAGACATTGCATTGCTTTTTTTGAGGATAGGCATTGGGGGCTTAATGCTCACTCACGGCATTCCTAAAATGATGATGTTATTCGGAGGTGAACCTATCATCTTTGGAGATCCAATTGGATTGGGCGTGGAGACAAGTTTAACATTAGCCGTTTTTGCAGAGTTTATTTGTTCCATCCTTATATTAATAGGGCTAGGCACACGGCTGGCGGCTATTCCGTTGGCTCTTACTATGGCCGTTGCTTTTTTTATTGTTCATGCTGCTGATCCTTTCCAAAGAAAAGAATTAGCGCTTCTTTATTTAATAGTATTTCTTTTCCTTTTTCTTACCGGAAGCGGAAAATACTCTCTGGATCATTATATCTTAAAGCGAAAAAAAAGGTAAAAGATTACAATCTAAAAAAGTAGGTTACGGTTAGGAGTAATTTCTAAACTGGCTTGATATTTGTATAATAATTAACGTATACTTTTAAAGCAAGTATAGAAGAAAAGCTACTTTTACCCATAAATTTTTTATAATGAAGTATTCCATAGTTTTAATTTGTTTTTTTCTGTTTCAAGCATGTACCTATGCACAAATTGATAACTCAAGTGGTCTTGGCACGCCTATTCCTGCGACTGAAAATAAACCCAATTTAAATTCTCCCTTTTCAACCCCTGCAAAAAAGCCCAGTTTATCTAATAATGATAATTTCTTTTCTAGGGAAGACACTAAAAAACCGCTTTCTGAAAGCAAGGAAAAAAACTTTGATATGAGTACAGATAATGGTTTAATGACTAAGAAATTTGACTATAAACCTAGTTGGTTAACTAAAGACAAATTGGTAAAAGAAGAATATTATAAAGGGCAGCTTTTAGGAACATTTGGTACAGATAGTAAAACAGTAGAAATATTATGCAGGGACCATCAATATGTAGATGGGGATAAAGTACAAATAATAGTAAATGACATTGTAATTGTCCAAAATGTCAACTTACGATCTGACTTTCAAAGTTTTATAGTGGATTTAAAGGAAGGAAGAAATGTGATTCAATTTCTGGCGTTAAATCAGGGAACATCAGGACCCAATACTGCACATTTCAAAGTGTATGATCAAGCCAATAACCTGCTTACTGAAAATGAATGGAATCTTGCAACAGGAGTAAAAGCAAGTTTAGTGGTCATTCAAAAAGAAAAGTCTTTTTAATTGACAAGGTTTTTATTAATAGCAAAATCCCGAGAGCATAGAAAGTTCTATATTCCCGGGATTTTATATTTAGTAAGTAAAAAATTACATATTTTTATTTTCTGCTAAACTTTCTAATGTTTTAGTCTCAGATAAAGTATTTCTTATTTCAGTCAAATGACTTTGTAATACATTTTCTATTTGTGGTGGAAAATGGTTTTTATTTAAAATTGCACTGTATTCATCTGCACTGGCTTTATCACCGCGAATACATTCTTCTAGCACAGCCTCATCATTGTTTCCAGAAACAGAGCTTTTTATGTCCATCCAGGTTCTGTGGAGGGAGCCGGTAACACTTCCACTTTCTTTGGGTTTTTCATTTAAACTGTGAAGTTCTTTGTCTAATTCTGTTGCAAAGCGATTACGGATAGCGGACTGATTTTTTAAGTAGTTTTTTAGATTTTCATCTTTAGCATTTGTAATTGCATTTTTAAAACCTTTTTCAGCATCATAGTTTTTTTCCAATAGTGACTGAAGGCTATCAACTAAATTTTCCCTGCTTTCTTCTCTTGCTTCTTCTCTTGTAGTTTTCATAATTTTTTTTTATTAGTTTATTTCGTAAATTAAACTAGATAAATTTACGTAGAACAATATATAAAACTCTTAATCTTATGTGAGTTGAGAAAAGTTTAACAAGTCATGGTATAAAGATGTTAAGAATAGGGAAGATTTTTCAAAAACCTGGGGGTAGGGGGGCTATACCAGTTTCTAAATTACCCATATTTACCGTTATACTACTTAATGATTTTGCAATAAAACCATTGCGATAAATAATGAGGTTTAGAAACAAATCTATTGGGTTTTCCAAAAAATTGGCCCCGCTTCTAAAGGTTGAATTATTAACAAATGCTCTCAAAAACCAGGTGTTTGTTACCTCATTAGGGTAAGCATAAATTTGGTAGCCTTCTATATTTTCGTTAGCATTATTACTGCGTAAAAGCACATTGGTATTGTTGTTTGCTGCTGTAAAATAATATCCTTGCACAGAAACTATATAATCTCCGGTAGAAATTTTAGTATCATAATCGTGCAAACCGTAAGTAGAGGTGTTTCTGAATGCAAATCTTGCATAATTTATAGGGCCATATTTACTTTGTGCAATATCATATTCTAAAATTTCTTTAGTTGTGGAAAGTATCAAAAGTTTTGAACCTCTTATCTCTTCAAAATTCCCTGGGTTTTCTAAATATAAGCTTTCATCCATTTTTACATTTCCCTGAACATCTAATGTAGCTTGCGGATTATTAGTATTTATTCCCACTTGACCTGAAGCGGTAATATAAAAGAAAGCTAACGTTATAAATAATAGTAGTCTCATAATAGGTAAATTAATATATATCAGGCACCGAAGATGCGGTACCTGAATTTGAACCTCCTAGATTAGTTGTGATAGGGGGTAAATTTCGATAATAGGATTTATCATACACTATTAATGTGATAAAGTATTCTAAAGAATCCCCAACATTTAGGTTTAAATCCCGGTTTCTAATTTCTAAATGCCATTGGCCATTGCTAATGAAAGTCCTTAAAACAAAAGTTCCTATTGAAGTGGTGTTACCAACCGGAATTTTTTTAATTGCATCTCCTACATATCTGAAGTTAGCAACTCCCACTACATATTTATTGGCATCATACTGCAAATTTACATCCCGAAGATTGTCCAAACTGATATTGGTAAACCTGTAGTCAATGACATTGATTGGGGCTACAGTCAACGAATCGACATTTAATACTGTAATTTCCCCGGCAGGGCTGGAATTATATACCCGTGTGAGAAATTTAAAGTCCTCATCAACTAAACTAACAGAGGGCAAAGGTTGTATTTCAAAATTTTCTTGTACAAGCATTTCACCGGCTACATGAAGGTCTGCCTGTGGGTTTTGCGTTCCAATGCCTACTTGGTTCCAAGCGGAGTTAGAGAAAAGTAAGATTAAAAAAAATAACGTAGTTTTATATAGCATACATAAATATTTTTAATCAATTATAGGATTTATTGCACTGCCGGTGGTTTGATTTCCCATTGGTATTTCTATGACCCCTAGTTGTTTGGATAAATCTTTTGAAAAAATAAGGGTAGTTATAGTCCAAGTGCCTATCGCATTAGTGTCTCGATTTGCAGCAGATGGAAAATCGGCAATAATTCGCCATGTGCCATTACTTATAAATGCTGCAGTATATGGTAAGCTAAAGTTTTCTGGTGCGCTACTCAAGACAAGTTCTTTGTCATAATAAGCAGATATACTTATTAGGTCAAAATTAGCAGCATTTATTTGCGTATTAAAGTTCAGAACCCAGTCCAGCCTAGCATTTGTGATTATGTATTCCTGAATATAACCTAAAGCAGCTCCTGTGGGATTACTTACATCTAAAGCTTTTATTTGATTTTCAATATTTTGTATAATAAATGTAGCTTGGTCTTCATCATTCAATAAGTTGATAACACCAATATCTAAATCACCGGAAATGAGCATATCCCCGCCAACTTCCAGTGTTTTTCTTGGTTCAGTGGTATTTATACCTACTTGAGAAAAAGATAAAGTTGCGGCACATAAAAACATAGTGACCAATAGGCTAGCCTTTGTTTTGTAACTGTGCATATTGACAATTTTGTTTGCATAAGGGACTGCTAAACTAGTAAAAAATATCATAACTTCCTTCATTGAAACAACATATTTACGTATTTCATCCTAAAAAAGTTTACTTTCATCGATATTATTATATAAAATTATTGAGTTAGTCATTTAATTTCCGTATCTTGTTATCAATAAAAATAGGGTTTATGGAAGTATTTAAAGGGCAGAATATACTGAGTTTTGTAAAAGAATTACCTGATGATGATGCTTGTAAAGCATATC
>Ga0209284_10001920_pt1 | contig 30046 bp, 23 predicted proteins | sample FRY03_FD_187211 | JGI IMG/M metagenome (GOLD analysis project Ga0209284, IMG submission 187211) | Freshwater microbial communities from Lake Fryxell liftoff mats and glacier meltwater in Antarctica - FRY-03 (SPAdes) (version 2) | ecosystem: Environmental > Aquatic > Freshwater > Ice > Glacier...
GACATTGGGACAATCAGGAGCCATGAAAATCGCGTCAACCGCATTGGAAATACCTTTTAAAAAAACAGTATGCCTGAGCCCGCGACAATGCAGCATCAGAATAAAGACACACCTCACATGTCGCCGACGAACTGGTTGACAGACAACAGTACCTGATGTCAGTGCTTGTGCTCAGGGGCTCCCATCGCACAGATGGCAGTCGGAGTTCCTCCCACAATGGACTTCGCACGGACCGTCAAATCCTTCAGCGACATGACCCAGATTGTACCATCTCCAGGGTTTGTGAAACATGCAAGCCGGCCTTCGGAATCAAAACTGACAGAATGATGCCCGTGATGCCCGTCCACCTTGCTGGCCCCGACCGGTATTGTCTTTGCAATTCGTGCATCGGAAAAATTTCGATCGCCATCTGGATCCAGGTCCACAATTGTTAATTGTTCTTGAATTTCACCCTCTTTTCGGTCCTGAAACAGAAACGCATACCGCTTTCCTCCGGAGGCCAGCACGACTTCCGGAGTTGTCAGTGACAATCCGTCCGCAACATTGATCGGAAGTTTAATCACCGAAGGCTGGGCGGCCTTCGCATCAATCATGCACAGTGATGACTTCCCCTCGGGTCCACCAGTAGTAAACAAAACCCAGTTGCGTTGATTAACAAACGCCCCGGTGCGATTAGACTTCTCGGCACCTTCTTCTTTGCCCAGTGAGATATGGTTCACCACGACAGTCTCTGCCGTCTTCGTCAACGAGGTATCCGCATCAACCCAGCAGACGCCGTCAGCAGGCGCAAAGAAGACTCGACCTGAGTTTGCAGTGGCTCCATGAATCACGCCCGTTGGCAGATTGAACGAATAGGCCAGTTTGTCGCCATCCGTTTTCTTCAGATTGACAACATCGACGCGTCCCATGTTTGGTCCGCCTCCGTCGATCCATGTGGAATAGCAGACTTTGTTGTCCACCGCCGCCATCGTGATGTGGTTGCCGCCGCCAGTGAAGAAAGCTCCACATTGCTCAGCTGGCCTCGCGGCGAGATCCTTCGGATCCAGCTGAGTAAAGCCATTCTTCTTATCATTCGCCATATAAAAATTGCCGTTGTACAGGTAAAGGTGCGCCGGATTGCCCTGTTCGGTATCCAGCCGACTGCTCTTTACAGTGGGCGCTGAGACAAACTTCCAGTGAGAATGATCCCCGTGTGGTTCTTCTCGCACACCAGTATCAACGGTGATCCAGCCACTCTGAAACTTTCCATCATCGTTGTCACGCACTCCGATGAGCAGATGCCCGCCAGCATGCTCCATCTGGACGAGATCCTGCTTTTCCACATCGAGTTTCGGAAAACCCTTGACCGGCGATGCGGAGACAATCCACTTTTCACCCGCATGAACCTCGCCATACATCAGAACATCCTTGTCCCGATCCTGCCACAACAAGCGAGCGACCCGAGGACCTCGATCGTCGGCCACTGAGATGGTCGTTGTGCCGAAAGCACATCCCAGAACCCATGCAGACAAAAACGTTTGCATTTTCTTTTCGAACAGAAATTTCATCATTGGATTTCTCAGTCAGATGAGATCAAACACGAAACCGGTGAGCAATCAACTACGGATCTCTACTCAAGATCTTCGGTTTTCGCAAAGTATTCTTCTGCAATTAAAGTGTCGGGAAATTCGAGAAGCGATTCCTTTCCCGACGCCATTGTTTTCAACACTTGGCTTCATTTGAAAAATGGATCACCGTTTCCCTCGGACGTTCGGAATTTTCCTTTTTCGAAATGAATGCAGGACCATGACAGGGATTCTGTTGTCCCGCGACGCCAATAGAATCGTCGATCCGATTTCCCCGCAATCATCATCAATGGTGATCCTTCAAAATCCGAACTGCCCTGAACGCTGGAATTGAGCTGAAAGAATTTCGTCAGCAGCTCCTCATCCGCTTTGCTCATGGAGGCCTGATACTGCCACGTCCGACCGTCGGCGATCCACGAGGCTGGAGGCTCAGTCGAAACAGCTTGAACCGTTTCGCCCGATGTTCCTCCGCATCCGGACAACACTACACAGGGAATCACAGCCCACAATAGGAACCACAGTTTCATAAATCATTATCCTGTACTCAAGCCAAGCCAGAATGACTGACATGGCAATGAAAAATGTGAAGAACTACTCACCCCGGACACAGTACAATCTCGTGCCGGTACGAATAACGAAGGCTCCGTCCGCGGCGGCCACGCCGTAAACGATGGGATCGCGAGCGGAATCCTTCGATCCTTCTCGACGCTGTCTGAAGCTTTCTTCCATAGCCTTCAGTTCCTCGGCGTCGATCACGGCGTCCTTGTTGAGATCCACGCGAGCCATCATTTCTTTAAACTCTGCGGGCAGTTCGGCTTCGGAAATCTTTCCATCGCCGTTTGCGTCACTTTTCAGAAGCATCGCGGCCATTCCTCCGCCGGATCCCCCACGTCGTCCGGACGGTGGCCCTCCCTTAAAAAGCTGCGACTTAGCCTCGACTGCCGGCTCACCCTCAGCCGTGTTCTCATCTTGCGGCGAGACCCTGTCAGCGTTCTTCACCTCAGATCCGGCACGGGATGACCCGTGGGCATGTCCGCCGTCCTGATTTTCCGTGTACGACTCCGGGGCCGGTGCGTTCTTCGGATCCCAAAGCAGATTTATCGAAACCCTCTCAAAGGTCGGACCACTGCGGATGACCTGTGTCTTTCCGTCCTTGCCAAAGAAGAAAACATTCTCCCCTGACACAACCGGCGTAGCCCAGCATGTGGTCCCCAGTCGTTCGGTGTAGTGAGTTTCTCCTGTGACACTATTCACGCAGAACAGCACACCCACATTGTTCAGATAGTACGCACAGTCACGATCGATCACGGGACTGGCGTAGTCGCACACCGCCTTGTTGGCTCGCCAGACCACTTCGTGCTGACCGTTGCTGGAAGAATCGAGCCTCAGACACAGATTGGATCGCGATGCCTCCTGAGCCGATCCAAACTCGGGAATTCGCGCGCCGACGAATAGATAGGGACCAACGGCTGTGGGCGAAGGAACGGAATTGCCAGACAGCCCGCCAACGGTCCACAATTGCTTCCCGTCGCTGACGGCATAACTGTTGACTGTGCCTGCCGAGCTAACCACGATTTGTTCGTTCCCGTCATGGTTGACAACAATCGGCGATGTCCACGAGCTTCCGGACGGTCGATCGACTTTCCATAGAGTTTCTCCGGTCGACTTTTTAACAGCCAGCAAATACGACGGACCTTTATGCTCGATGTTGACGATCACAAATTCGGTCGTCTGAGTCGGCGAACTGCCAAGTCCGTGGTTGTTCTCAAACTTTCCATAGTCGCCAGTCAGGCTGCGATGCCACTTCACACTTCCATCATGATTTAATCCGACCAGGTCACCGCCTTCAAAGAATGCAAACACTCCAGAGGCATCCACCATCGGAGTTGGAGCCGCTCGGGATGCCATGTAGTTTGAGGCGGCTTTCGCCGACGCCTCCTGCGACCATATCCAGATCTGCTCACCGCTGTTGATATCCAGACAGAGAATCTGACATTCGTCTTTCATAGGCCCCACAACCGACGTCACATAGATTCGGTTATTAAAGATCACAGGACTGGATTGCCCATAACCGGGCAGTTCTTTTTGCCAGGCAATGCCTTTCTCAACAGACCATGAAACTGGCATCTGTCCGGCCGAATGGGATGATCCTCCATTGCGAAACTCAGTCCATGAAGACGCGGATGGTTCCCCAGCAGAGCAAACAGTAACACTTGCGACAAAGACTGCGATGATTATCGATCGCATCAAGACACTCCTGAAGATCGTGCGAGGAACAATGTTCGTCGCACGTTTTGAATTGGAGAAAATATGCTGGCGCGCAGCGATCCGGCATGATCAGTTCGCCAGACTTCTGACAAAATGGATCACTAACGATACCTTCAATTGAAGCTCATCAGAACTCGCCGAGCACCTGGCCATCGTTGCGAGAAAAGATCGCACGGAAGGTGGGCAGGTGAACGTTCTCGGACACAAACCGAACGCTGCCGTCACAAAGTGACAATTGCGCTCCGCCAACATGCAGGCTTCGAGGCCCCGAAACGATCTCACCATGATTTCCGAAGTCCGGGTTCCGCGAGTTTGGTGGGTAATAGCCCTGAACCAGAGTGTGGAAGCCGGTTGACGAAATCCAGATGCCGGCTCGATTGCCGTTGAAGTTGGTCGACGCGGTTGTCTCCATCACTTCGGCCGTAGGCCCACAGGAAGACCCCAGACTGACTCGTTTCATTTGCCGCTGAGGATTGACCAGAGTTGTGGTGGCTGGCTGACGATTTCCAAAAAGAGTCTCCGCCATAAACGCGGTGTTGCTGGTGCCGTCGGTGATATCACGGAATTTCGTGTTTGAACCTCGCCAGAACAGCCCATCATTGCCGCCGGAACAGTAATTGAGATTCGCTCCCGAGCCTCCATTGACCAGATAGTTTCCCCCGGCCCATGCAAAGCCAAAACCATCGGTGAACATTGCATTTCCTGAATCACTAGGGCACATCAGGACCGGAACGCGTGTGCTTGCGACTACTGCGTTTACAGGATTGACCTGAGGATTCCAGCCGAGCCCAATCGTCAGCGGAAGACTAAAATTGATTAGTCCGTGCAGGTTACCTTGCTCATGAAATGGCAGCAACTGAGCCTGCGCTGAATAGCCGTAAAGCGCGGCACTTGCCTGTAGGGGAAAAGAATTGTGGGTGTCGGCGTAATTGTGAGCCGCCAAAGCCAGCTGCTTCAGATTGTTTTTACATTGCGTCCGACGAGCCGCCTCGCGTGCCTGTTGCACAGCGGGCAACAGCAGTGCAATCAGAATTGCGATGATCGCGATAACCACCAAAAGTTCGATCAGTGTAAAGCCACGTTGCAGTCTGGTGTTCGTTTTTGTCATGAGAGAATCTCCGCATGGAAGCGTAAAAAAATGTACGGTTGTAAATAATTTCCTGGAGACGACGATCTCACTCGATCGCCTTCTCAACTGATGTTTGCGGGCAGATAACGTCTGAGTTTGCGCACCGCGTGCGCACAGACAGCCGGCGGCTGAAGGGTTCCTGCTGCTCCGTGAAAAAAATACCTCGCCGCGGCCGCGCTTCGCACGGACTGGTCGGACCCGCATAACGCGTTGTGCAGGCCGCAGACGAGATGAATCAAGAAGTCAAAAATTCACGCAGAGCAACGGTGGCACAACGCGGTCGAGCGTCAGCAAAATCTGTGAATCACAGACTTCGATGGAAAACGAAACGCGATGTGTGGGGGAAAGATCGCATAGAGACGCAGTGAATCACGCCGAGAGCCCGCTCGTAACTGCTGCCAGCACGAAGTGAACTCTACGAAGCATCGAATCAGCGCGCGATCCGCCTTTATTGCCTCCCTGAATTGGCGAGCGATCAAGCGACAGGCGGCGCTCGGCATTGCGGAGGCAGACAAAACCCAAGCAGTGGGTCTGCACATTCAGTGAAGGTCAGATGCTCAACCGTTTCGATCGCCGCAGCCACTGCCAAGACGACGTTCATCATCCGCGGGGCTGCAATAGCCTGACAAATCGCACAATTGGAACAGTCATGCGGTTGCAACGGCGGTGACTGCTGTGGGCCTGCCGGATCACTCAGATCCTGATCCGCACTGCAGGGATGCGCGTGGCCGCAATGGGCGTGCACGTCCACGTGATCGTGCAGAGAGCAGGCTGACTTGCTGGCGGAATCTCCGCACGCGTGAGCGCAACAGGTACCATCAAGCAAGGTGTGCAGCCAAGGCGCACCTGACGGAAGGAGAAGCTGCAGAGCAATCAGCAGCTTGATTAAATTTTGAAAGCGATGCTGAGGCATGCTTCCTGGGCCAAGGAGAAAATGGAATGACCTCGAGCCCGACCAGTGGGTGCGATTCTAGCGATCCATACGCAAAGTCAACGGCCAATGTGAGGGCAAAGCCTAAAATGGATGAAAGCAGATCTGAGTATTCTAAAGCGCCTGCTTCACGGCATCGTTGAGCATCCCGACATAGATCATTGCGATACGGAAGATGAAGAAAATCACTATCATCGCGACGCCTGCCCAGACAACACCGCTGAAGATGGAAGTCAGGCGGTTCATCGAACGTTGAGCCTCCTCTTCGAACAGATGGCTCATGCGATCCAGTTGCTCGGGAACTGTGCCGGTCTCTTCCGCGGTGGCTACAAACTGAAGATAGTCGCCGGGAAATAATTTCGATGCGGTCAGCGCGTCCACAAATGTCTCGCCGTCCGCCAGCTCCTGCCAGATCAAGGGTTGAGCCATAATGAATGCTCCGTTCGCTGTGGCCTTCAGGCTGCATTCCAGTGACGGTTTGATGGACATCCCGGCCTGCTGAGTCAGCGCGAAGCACCACGAAAAACGGGAAATCGCAAACGATCGCATGCAGGGACCCAACACCGGCAGGCCGAGCAGCACGGGATGCAGTGCCATCTGCCACGCCGTGTTGTTGCTGGCCAGTTTCCAGATGACGAATCCTGCCGCGGCCATGAACAGCCAGAAGAGGAACCAAGTGATGGCTCCGGTCGCTCCGTACAATCCCAGACCAATCACATCAAAGGGCTTTCCGCCTTCCCCAACCGGCAACATGCCAAGAATAAAGACCAGCAATCCAATAATGCAGATTGCCGCGACCAGTTGAATGACGGGCCAGGCGATGGCGGCTCGAAAATCCTTCACCTGCTTGATGCGAGATTCATAATACTTCGACAGCGCTGCAAACACCTCGGGCACTGATCCCGTCTGTTCGCCCACATGCACCAGGTCCAGAAACAGCGGTGGAAAAAGCAACCCTTCTTTGCGAAACGCTTCGGCCAATGTTCGACCACCCGCAACGTTCTGAATGACTTTTTCAATCGCGCTCGTGAGTCTGCGATCAGCCGACTGTCTTGAGGACGTCTGAAGCGACTTTCGAACTTCAACGCCCGCCTCCATCATGCGGGCCATTGAACGACTGAAGGCGGCCAAAGCTGGCCAGCTGAGCTGAGGATTTCGAAGCATTGTGATCTCAGGTTCCGGGATCTGCGAGCAGAAGACAGGCCGCTTTCAGAAGACATCTGACCGCCGGCAAGTTGTTCAGCAAAACGACTCGATCGCTGCATTTCCAGCAAGGATTTTGTTATCTGCAAAACCCTGTGGCAGCTACTTCCTAAATTGTACCGGCTGGAAGCAATGGCTGAGAGTCAGTTCAGAAAATCGACCACAACGCTGGAATGAAGGCCGGGTTCTGCAATCTCAAATCTCAAATCTCAAATCTCTTACCTTTCTCGCAACGCGTTGATGATATTCATTCGCACGGCGCGAATCGCGGGCAGGATACCGCCCAGAAGGCCCATGATCACGGCCAGCATGACGCCCTGCATCAGCACCCGCGGTCCGAAGCGAAAGGAAAACGTGATCTCGCTGAACTGATTCATGGTTCCGGTGGAAAGTCCGTTGAACGGCAGTGTGGCCAGACAGCCAAGCGCACCGCCCATCAGGCAGAGCACTACAGATTCAAACAGAAACGACGACAGAATGCTGCGGCGAGAAAATCCCAGCGCGCGCAGCGTGCCAATCTCTCGCGCCCGACTGGCGACCGCCGCATACATTGTGTTGGCCGCCGCAAACATTGCACCAAACATCAGAAACCCGGCAATCACATAACCGATAATCTGAATCGCATTCGATTGCGTCATCTGATCTTCAAAATATTGCATCTCCGGAATCGCATTCAGCTCGAACCGCTTGTCATCCGCAAGGAGTTTCACCAACGCATCCCGGGACATCAGCGATTCGGCTCGCAGGTTCACTGACGAAACGGCCGCTGGAGTTCTTCGGGCCAGAGTCAGATCGCGAAGATCGGTCCAGACTTCCGACTCCGCAGCGCTGCCGCCCGCTTCAAAGTATCCGACAATCTGAAACATTACATTGTTGATCTCCAGCTGCTCGCCGATCGCAAGGTTTTCAAATCGTTCGGCCATCCGCCGACTTGTGATCGCCTCGTTAATGCCCGGATTGATATCTCGCCCCTCAGTCAGTTGGTAATCAGGTCGCAGTTTTCGCCCCTGCGGTTCGAGCCCGCGCACGATCATATTCACGGTCCCTCCGTTGTTGCGGCGAGGCTTTGTCAGAATCGTTGTGAACTCAACGGAGCAAAGCGGTTGCCCCGACTCATCTTTAGCGATGCCCGGTAGTGAAGCAATCTGACTGGCGACACGTTGTTCGATGCCACTGCCGGTTTCGTCGGATGAGCCTTTTCGGAGCACGATCAAATCCAGCTCATCCCCTGAGACGCGCAGCGCGTACTGCAGTCCATCGGCCAAACCAAAGCAAAGCACCGACGCCCAGACTACAAGGCCCGTGCCAACCACCGTCATCAGCGTCGTCACCCAGCGAACACGCAGGTTTCGAAAATTGTATTTGGCGGGGATCATGATCAAATCTGTTGAAAGTTGGCCAATGGAAATCACAGCTCAGCAATATGCATGGGCTTAGGCGACTCGGCGGAGGCCATCAATGACAGACAGTTGGGCCGCACGGATGGCCGGTACCAATCCGCTCACAATTCCGAGCACTGCGGCGACGATGAACCCATAGCTCACCCACGGCCCCATCATTTCCAGTACGGTGAACGGAAAGAATTGCGGAGCCATTGCGTTCATGCCCTGCAGAAATGCGCAGCCCATTCCGACACCCAGCAGGCCGCCCAGCATCGCAATCAGACTGGATTCGCCCAGGATCATGAACAGAATCCGTGAGCGAGGAAATCCGATGGCTTTCAAAACAGCAATCTCAGTCACGCGTTCACGCATCGACATCGCCATGGAATTTGCGGTGACCAGGCACAGCGAGAACACGACCGCCAGTCCGATGTTCCGAATCAGCACCTGAACGTTGCCAAGCATATCGACAAACATCTGCAAGAAAGCGGCTTCCGTTTGTGTTCTGGTCGGCGTGTCCGAGCTGCCGAACCGATCATCAATTGCTTTAACAACAGAGGGGATGACATCTGCATTTTCGGTCCGCGCGAAGACCGTCCCGGCATTTCCTGCCCCCGGGTTGTTCAGCTGTTTAAGTCCCTCGTCCAGATATTCCCAGTTGAACCACAATGATCCACTGTTCTTCGGAGGATCGAACGTTCCACTCAGCTCCAGGTCCAGATCGAAAGGATAGATTGTGCCCTTGAGCGGAATTCGCTGACCAACTTTCCAGCCCCGTTCTTCGGCAATGCGTCGATCGATCACGCAGCCCCGGCGATTTTCCTGCCACGCCTTCAGTTCTTCCGGTGCGATTTTGTATTCCGGATAAACATTGAAGGCCTGTTGAGGATCTGTTGCAAACTGAGCAAACGGCATTTCTTCATCCTGGTACTTGCCACCAAACCAGGCGAGCGGAATTGCAGCTGCCACGCCTTTCGTCCTGGCGACCTGCTCGACCGCCGAGATTGGCACGCTGCCGGTGAAGCCCTGAATGTTCATGACGACAATGCGGTGAGTCAGCTGAGCGGTTGCCTTCATGGTGTCCTGAGACGCCATGAAACCGTAGAGCACCGTCATCAACGCCAGACTGAAGCCAACAGACAGAATTGTCAGCAGACTGCGGACCTTGTTGCGACGAATATTGCGCCAGATGTAAACGAGAATTTTCATCGAACGGTCTCCTGGATGCGTGTTGGTTCCGCCACGAGCAGTCCTTTTTCCAGATGGACGATGCGTTTCGCACGTGCGGCCGCGTTCGGGTCGTGCGTCACCATGACGATCGTCTTTTCAAATTCAGTGTTCAGGCGCTGCATCAGATCCAGAATCTCTGTGGCTGATTTGGCATCCAGGTCCCCGGTGGGCTCATCCGCCACAATCAGGGTTGGGTCTGTGACGATCGCGCGGGCAATCGAAACTCGCTGCTCCTGGCCACCAGAAAGCTGACGCGGATAATGATCCATCCGATCGCTGAGCCCCACGACTTCGAGCGCCACTTTGACATGCTCAGCTCGTTCACGCCTCGACAGGGAGGTCAGTGTCAAAGGCAGTTCGACATTTTCGTACGCGGTGAGCACCGGGATCAAATTGTAGAGCTGAAAGATGAAGCCGATATGCCGGGCTCGCCACTTCGCCAGCTGGCCTTCCGATGAAGCTCCCAGATCCTGGTTGCAGACTTCGACCGTTCCCGATGTCGGGCGATCCAGTCCGGCGATCAAATTCAGCAGGGTCGTTTTGCCTGAGCCCGATGGGCCCATCAGTGCCATGTAGTCGCCCGCGTATAGCTCAAGATTGATGCCGCTGAGTACCGGTACGACCAGTTGTTCGCGACGAAATTCTTTGCAGACATCCGTGACAACAACGATCGGTTGATTTGTTTGAGTTGCATTACTCACGCACTGGCTCCTGTGATAGCTGAAACATTGAAATGGCTCAATAACGGGCCAGGCGACTGCGACTGTGCTTTCACATGATAGCGGTCTTGCAGACTGTTGGCTGCCGACAGCAGTTATTGCATCGTTTTGACGAGCCTATCGTCTCGAAGCTCTTTATCCGGCTTCACGATGATTTTTTCGCCTCCCGAAAGGCCGCTCAGGATCTCCGTTCTTCCGTCCTTTGATTCGCCTGCAGTGACAGCGGTCTTTTGCGTTCGATCCTGACTTGTAACCTGCCAGACGAACGAACTGCCGTCGGCGGAAACAATGGAATCCGCCGGGCAAAAGATTCTGACCTGATCCTGTTTGGTCGATGCGTCGGATTCTTCGCTGAGAAAGTAAACGGTGCTGCTCATCTCAGGAAAAAGTCGGCCATCCGCATCCAGAATCTCGACTCGCACTTTGACCGTCGCCCGAGCCCGATCGCCCATCGGTATGATCTTGCGGACTCTACCCTTGAATCGAAAATCGGGCACCGCGTCCACGGCGACTTCGGCCAGCTGTCCTTCTTTAACTCGACTGATGTAATCTTCCTTCACGTCACAGTCGACTTCCAGATGATCCAGATCGGCAATGGTCACAACAGAACCGCGACCGGAGGCTTCACCCATGCCACCTGGCATAATGGATTCGCCCAGTTCAGCGTCCTTGGAGATCACCGTGCCTGCAAATGGAGCGCGAACGAACATGTTTTCGCGCAGCTGTTCGGCTTCTTCTACGCGGGCTTCCGCCAGGGCCAGCGCGGCTTCCATGGAGGCCTTGCGGGCGACAGCCGCGTCATGGTTGAAACGAGCCGCATCGTAGTCAGCAGGAGTCATGCTTTTTGAGGCGATAGCTTTTTCCGCGCGGTCAAGGTCTTTTCTGGATCGTGCAATTTCCACATCCTGTTCCAGCAGTTCACTTCGTGAGCGAGCGGCCGTGGCTTTCACCGCCGACAGGGAAGCGTCAAGGTCCGCGTGCTCCAGGACCGCAAGTATATCATTGGCGCTGACACGACTTCCCTCTTCGACATTGACGATCTCAATGCGACCGGTGGCTCGAGCGCCAATGCGTGCCTGGCGGCGCGATTCCAGATAACCCGTGGCGACGACGAGGGCGTCGGCCGATCGACCTTTTTCGAGACTCACGATGGCGATTCGCACTTCCGGTTTCGGCTGCAGTGATTCCGTCAGCTTCCGAGTGTCCGGCAGCAAGCCACGACTTTGAGCCAGAACAAACAGGCCGGCCACGCCACCGAAGAAAAAACAAAGGATGATCACGAATTTGAACAGGCGTCCGAGGAACGATGGCCGCGATCGTCCCTCGTCTCGCTGAATGCGAAGTCTGGATAACGAATCACGGGAAGTTTCCGGAGCGGCTACTGGCATAGGGCACGACGCAAATCGATCAGAAGGCAGGGAACCGACTTGTGAATTGTAGACATTTTCCGGAAAAGACGGGCGCCGCCGTCAAGGAAATTCGCCCAGGATCCCGCCCTCAGCGCCCGCTGAACCGCAGTCTTTGCCTAAGGTGGGCGACAAAAGCAATCTGTTCAAAATCGTTTTAGTGACATTTGAGGGTTGTCGATTTAATCGTTTAACGGCAAGCCGCAGGCGTCGATACCCGATTTCGCCTGCGCCTGCGGCTCGCCGTTAAACGAAAAGGTCGTGTCTGAAGACTAAATCAACACACTCCGAGCCGGCAAGGGGCGGAAGACAAATAGGCCGCCCGGAAGGCGGCGTGCGGGGGCAATCCCTCACTGACGTGTCGGGTTGGGATGGGCGGCTCTTCATCATAAACGGAAGAGTGATTTTTGTAGTTGCGATAATTGTTGTGTTTCGGGCCAAAGGCCAAGCAATTTGCTTAGCCCAGCCCAACGGGCTGGGCCAGGTAAATTTCCGGGGCGTTGCCCCTGTCTCTATTGCAATTCGTGCAGACGAGAAGTCTTATGTTCGTTGCCTCTTTCCTTGGTCGAGTTCGTGCAGTCGTATCCTCTGTTGTGGCCGGTCTCCTGACCGAGCCACCAGTTGCGACCGAAGGTCTCCCTAGTGCGGTAACGGCAGCGCCGTGCGGAGACCTGCGGTCGGCGACAGAGCGGGTTCAGGAGACTACTGCTGTCAAGGTCTTGTGGGGTTGTGTTTTCTGGCGGCTTGACTGGCCTTGGATGCGAGGTTGGTACTTTTTTGTTTTGCTGGCACTCCGAATAGCAGGCGATGAACTGACGTGTGAGTGCGTTGGCGGTTTGTATGAGTCGAATTGTATACGGACTGAGTCGGGGAAGCTTTCCAGGAATCCTTCCAGCAGTTCTTCAGCAGAGTCCCCAGCCGACGTCGCAATTGAGGCATGGTGCGTGCGTCCTCGAAGTACTCGATCGTTGGACATCAGAGGCACTACCACTGGAAAGGAAATCACCCGGTCATAGCGTCGCCCGCGATGTTTGTCCCAAATCGACGACAATAAAACGTCGTCCGTCATGGAACGAAACAATAACATCACGGCCTCCGCCAACGGCAAACGCCTGATTGCCTGCAGGCTGAAACCTTCCATGGCTCATGCTCCTGCAAAGTCATCCGCTTCATTCAAACACCTGAAACTGCATTATAACCGCCATTTATGCAACACCAAGACCTTTACAGCAGTAGAGTTCGATGTGGTGCTGAGGGCAGTTAGCTGGCAGACTGGGGATTGGTCGGCGATCAAACGGGTTGTCGTGAAGCTGGGCGTGGTGACGAACCTGGTAATTCCTCAGGCTCTTGTGGGTCATGGTGATCGAGTGACCTGGGCCAGGGTTTCCGGTGCGTCTGCCGATTATGGTGTGCTCATCCGGAGGACCGATGGAACCGTTGTTCATCGCGGGACGACGGCTGCGGCGTTCTACGATCTGCCAAAGAATCTTCCTGTGGGACGGTATGAGTTTGCTGTCAATGCCCGAAGCCTGAATGGGAAGCTCAGTCAAAATGTTTCGACGGTCAAGTCATTGAACGTTGCGGATCTGCCGGCGCAGGCGAGAACGTTGGTGGACGGGATCGCGGCGGTTGCTGGCAATGAGCGGATGACGTTGATTGTCAGAGATGCACGGTTGCAGGAACTTGGGCGGTACAGCACTCCGGCGGATCTGGGTGTGAAGCTGGCGAGTTTGCCGTTTAGCCAGTATGGGGTTGTGGTGAAGAAAGATGCGAACCGACTGGGTTACGTTCTGCAGTATGAAAAACGCCGGCCGGCTCCTGCGGCTTCGGTGTCGAATTCTCTGCTGACGGTGGTGTCGCCTGCGACCGGGGTGTTGTCTCGGACGGTTCTGCTTTTCATGACGTCGCAGGGTGGGTCTGGGAAGCAGGTGTCTCCTAAAGGTGCGGTGAGTGGCTGTCGTCTGAGTCTTGCGGCGGATGAGTTTGTGCTGATCCGCCAGTGGCTTGCGGATGGCAGTAGTACCGATTGAGTGCGGCTGCAGGCGTGAGTGGGGTGTGGTGAAACGCAGCTCGATCGATGAAAAAAGCAGATCCCTCGCTGACGCGTCGGGTTGCGATGGAAGGGGGCTCACGGCGTGGCTGGCGTGCGATTGGTTGTTCTGTGCATCGCGATGTTCCGCTCGGTCGCCGTTCGTTCATAAACCACTCGCAGAAGCCTTTCCGCGGCGGGAGTCAGTAGCTGGCCGCGGCGATTCATCACCGTGCGAGCCGTCTCGATGCCGCTGTCCAGCGAATGCTCGGCCCCGAGTTGGCCCCACATGACCGTGCTGAATGACGGAATATGACGCGGCAAAAGCCGGCCTCCGGAAACGACCATCGTCATGACTCCGATGGAGGACCCGGTGTTGAACATGCTGTCCAGGGCCGTCTTGGAATGATCGCCGATAAACGATCCGACTTTGGTCATTCCGGAATCCACCAGCAGTCCGGAGAGAGGCACTTTCACGTTGCTGTAATCATTCTTCAGATCGGATGTGGATGACATCGCGCCAATGTTCACCCATGGGCACACATAGCTGTGTCCCAGGAATCCTTCATGGTATTTGTTCACATAGCTGTGCAGGATGGATTCTTCAATTTCCCCGCCGACGCGACACTGCTCACCAATCGTCGTGCCTTTGCGAATCAGGGCTCGAAAAACCTGAGTCCCCCGGCCGATGTGGCATGGACCTTCGATCCGTGTGAAGGACTGAATCTGAGCATCTCGATCAATGGATACAGGGCCGCTGCGAGCATCGATCACAACATAAGGATCGATCATCGCCTGTGACGAAATATAAACGTCCGGCAGATCCCCAAGAATCTGAACATGATCGAGCGTCGGTCGATGCGACACGCCTTCGTCGGTGAAGTCACGAATCAGCTGCGGCGAGTTCTCACTGATAAGATCCCATGGATACTGCACAAACCGGCCGTTTGCTTCTGTCATTCGGCGACTGCTGGCAAATGAATCCAGCGACATCCGCAGCTCGCCCCTCAGGACTTCGCTCAGTTCCTCACCGCCGCACAAAACCCAAGCGGGATGCCCGTCGACGTAACCGGTCTGATGCGTCAGAAAATCCAGAGGCGTCAAACGACGCTCAGGCAACCAGCGACCATTGATCAGCAGCACCGGCCCCTTGCGGACCCAGTGCTCATCATTGACATGCATCTCCGGATGTTCTTCGCGGTAAACATCCGCCAGCCACGGTCGGACCCAGGCTCCAAACACAGCCGAAGGAAACCAGCGCTGCAAACGCCGACGCAAAGATTCGCGCCCACAGATCAGTTCAAACACCGGCCGCAAAAGCGCGACAGGGCTGAGCTGTTCGGATTGGCCGTCTTCGTAAAGCACGATTCGCATGGAAGGACAACTATTCAATGACTGTTGGCGAAGATGTCTGTTCCACGAACTGTTCAAAATCGGACAGCATGGCGGTCCGTTCGGGTGCCCATTGCGGAGGCCAGTTCTTCGGTGCTTCAATTTTCAGAGTGATCGGAAGTAGTTGACCGTCTCGCTCTACTTCAAGTGCAAGACTTGATCCGTAACTGGACAAAGTGTCCCGGAGCCCACTGAAAGTTAACTCTTCGGACCTTACGCCGTTCATCTTGCGTATGATGTCCTGAGCCTGAAGTCCCTGGCGAGCCTCCGGCAGAACATCACCAAAATCAGAAACCGTCATCCGCCCGTCTCGCAATAAACGAAAACGGGAGACGCATCCCCGTGGCTGGGAATGACTCTCTCGCGGATTCCCGATTACCTCCAGCCACATTGTTTCCTGCGGAAAGTCCGCAGTCATACGAAATTGTCTCAACAGTCCAAGCCCGATCTTGTCCTCATCACCAAGCTGGACGTCTACGTTGTAAAAACGAACACCGCCGATGTCAGCCCAGCGAAGTACGTAGCTTTTAACGGGCCTTGACACAGTCACTCCGTCTTTCATTCCTAACTCGTTCGATTCCAAAAATGTGATCAGGTGTCCCATCCGTTCAAGGGCGCGGATGCGGTCTTCTGTCATCCTAAGGCTACCAGTGTCGAAGGTTTCCATTCGAAACGGCCTCGTTCCGACAACCGGAAAGGTCACCGGCAGGAATGCTTCATCATCCTGAACAGTCATTTTTACTTTCGTGCCACTGGCGGACTGGACTGGAGATTTAAGCATATCAAAGGCCCCGGATTCCCCATCCATGAATAAGGCATGAGCTGAGTAACACGGCAGACCGGCCATTCCAATATGGGGGATGTCCAGGTGTTCTGAGATCTCCGGCCATTGAAACGTCATCAAATTGAGCTTTGACTCTGGCAGATCGCTCAACCGATAAGGGACGTTTCGATAAAGTAGGAAAGGTGTTTGCGGCAGTTTCTCATGAGAATACACGCGAGACAGCTTATCGTCTCCTTCGAACACCTGGACGGCAGCAATGTTCGAACCCGTCGCCAGGATCGCCATGTTCGGTTCGCCGCCAACGGTGACCGGAATTGCCCATACGCCGAACCTGCGATAATAGTGCGCTATATCAAAACCTTCACGTGGAACGGCATCATCCGCAACGCTCTGCGAACAACTCACACAATAAGATGCCATCACGATCACAAGAAGCCGTAGAAGCTTATGTGAAACACCTTTGCCATGAAGCCGTTTCCGGAGGATCAGTGTTTGTGAGTACTTCATCAGATGTGTGTCCTCTCTTTTTACTGGTGTCGATCGCTCGTCGTTCAGGCCGTCACTTGCTGCAAGCGTCCTGCTGCTCCTGACGGAATCACGCACGAAACGGAGGTCTCGCAACTGGAACCCATCGGCGTTTGAACTAGGGAACAAATCATCGCGCGTGGATTTCAGTCGTAAGTATCACCGGGGGTCAGGACTGAGGCTAGAGCGGATGTCCATCACTGTTGCCGGAAGTGTTCGCGACAGCTGGCCTTTTGATCAGATTCAGTTGCTCATTCGGCGAAAACTGCGAGTCTGCTATACTTCCAGGCCAGTGCCTGCATTTTGAGTTTTGTGTGATGATTGTCACGTGTTTCCGGAGAGAAATCTGAAATGACACGTTTTTCGCGTTCTCTGCTTCTTCCTGTTTTCGTCGCTTTCCTGCTCCTCTGCTGCGCACCGCAACTCACCGCCCAAACACGGTCGGCCGGGCTGATGAATTTCAGCAGCGACGGCAGTCTCGTCGCCTGCTCAAATCGTGACAGTGGAACAGTCACCATTGTGAGCTGGCCGGATTTGAAAGTTCAGCATGAGATTTCTGTCGGCCATCATCCGGAGGGCGTCGCATGGCTCGGCACAACGAAGCAGCTGGCCTGCTGTGTTTACGGTGACGACAAGATCGTCCTGCTGGATGCCGAAACTGGAAAGATCACGAAGACCATTGATGTCTTCGATGAGCCGTATGGAGTCGTCAGTAGCGCAGACGGAAAGACGTTGTATGTGACGCTCGAATACCCCGGTCAGGTTGTGGCCATCAGTCCGGAATCGGGAAAGGTTCAGGCGACATGGGAAGCGGGCCGGATGCCGCGCGGACTGGCGATCAGTTCCGACGACAGCTTTCTGCTCGTGACGGAATACCTCAGTTCGAATCTGCTGAAGATTGCGACAGCCGATGGCAAGGTTCAGAGGGTATGGGAAGCTGCATCCACCGACAATCTGGCTCGTCAGGTCGTGCTGGCCCCGGGTGATCAGAAAGCCTATTTCACTCACATTCGTTCGCGCGTCACGGCGGCGCACGGCAACGGTTCGATCTTTCCGTATGTTTCTGTAGCTCGACTGGCGGGCGAGAAAGAGGGAACTCGTTTGCGAGTCCCCATGGATTCTCTGCGCGGTGCACGCGTCACTGCGAATCCCTGGGATTGTGATATCGCAGCCAGCGGAAAACAGCTGGCCGTCGTCTTTGCGGGCACGAACGACCTGTACCTGTGCCGGATCGTAGGCGATGACTTTGTGGAACTGGATTACGATAACGGAATGCGGCTCGGCAACAATCCACGGGCTGTCCGATTCACTCCGTCCGGCGAAACCGCGATCGTCTACAACGCTCTGGATTTTGAAATCGTCGAATACAATCTGGCTGATGGTTCCGTTGTCGGCACAGTGGCGGTAACCAAGAGCCCTCTATCGGATGAATTGCTGCTTGGCAAGACGCTGTTCTACACGGCTCTTCAGCCCATGACGGCGCGGGCATGGATTTCCTGCTCCAGCTGCCATCCGGATGGTGATGCCGATGGCAGAACCTGGCAGAACCCGGAAGGACTTCGCAACACTCAGCCGCTGGCCGGTTTGTCCTGGACTCATCCGGTTCATTGGTCGGCCGATCGTGACGAGGTGCAGGATTTTGAACACACGGTGCGAGGCAAGCTGATGCAGGGTCAGGGCTTGATGAAAGGCGCATTGCCGCAGGCACTGGGCGACCCGATCAGCGGTCGCAGCAATGAACTGGATGCGTTGGCGGCCTACACAAATTCGCACAAGTATCCGAAGAGCCCCTATGCGAAGAACGGATTAAACGATTCCGCAAAAAGCGGCCGCGAACTGTTCTTTTCTGAGACCACCAAATGCGCGACCTGTCACTCGGGTCCGCTTTTCTGTGGAGCCCAGCCAAAGGGCATTTCGGAATTCCTGCTGCACGATGTGGGCACCGGCAATGCCGACTCGTCCGAAATGATGGGACCGAAATACGATACACCAACATTGCTCGGCGTTTACCGTTCGGCTCCGTACCTGCATCACGGAAAAGCGACGACTCTGGAAGACGTATTGACCACGGCAAACCCAGGCGACAAGCATGGCATGACGTCTCAGCTGACGTCCGAGCAGGTGTCGGATCTGGTCCAGTTCCTGAAATCGCTTCCCTATAAAGATCCGGAAGCGGCCGCCAAAGCCGCCGGGTTAAAGCAGGTGTCTCGCTAAACGTCCGCTGCGTTGTTACCGATGCACCGTGACAGCTAAAAAACGAGGTCTAGTCTGTGCAGCGACATTTCCATCCCGTCTCGCGCGGGGGAGAGGGGACAGAACAAAAGAACATCATTCTTCACGTTTCTGTTGCCGCTGTTGCGCGGGTCTCGGTTTGGACGGGAGTTTTCTGCTGACGGCGTTTTTTTCGGCGGGGAAGAAGCAGGTTCCGGTGCGTCGCTCACGAAGTTTTCTCTGACCCTTGACCTGAAGGCTTTACCAGGTCACTCTCATAGAAAGAATGCGGCAGATCTGCGCCGCCCCGCCCTTGTTTCCCCGCCCTCAATGCAAAGGTTGCTCAATATGGACACATCCAGTCTGAACTCCGCCAGTTCCAGGCGAGAATTTCTCACAACATCTGCCGTCGGGGCCGCGGCTTTGGCAGCAGTTCCTTCCAGCCTCAGCGCCGGAGCCTATGCGGGCGGAAGTGATCTACTGAAAGTCGGCCTTGTCGGCACCGGCGGACGAGGCACAGGAGCGGCCGAGCAGGCTCTGAATGCCGATCCAGGAACAGAACTTGTTGCACTGGCCGACGTTTTCGAAGACGCCGTGCAGCGTGGTAAACGACAGCTCAGCCGGATGTTCAACAAGGACGGCCAGCCGGCGCGCGTCACCGCAACAGACGATCAGTGTTACGTCGGTTTTGATGCCTACAAAAAAGTCATCGACAGTTGCGACGTCGTCCTGCTCGCCTCCACGCCCCATTTTCGCCCTGAACATTTGCGGGCCTCCGTGGAAGCCGGCAAGCATATCTTCTGCGAAAAGCCGGTCGCCGTGGACGCGCCGGGTGTGCGATCGGTGATCGAATCGTCGCTGAAAGCTAAGGAAAAAGGACTCTCTTTGGTGTCAGGCCTCTGCTGGCGTTACCATCCGGGCAAGCGAGCCACTTTTGAGCAGCTTCAGAATGGCGCGATTGGTGACATTGTGGCCATGCAGTGCAGCTACATGACGGGCGGAGTTTGGGATCCGCGTCGTCAGCGTGACGAGTGCAAATCCGAAATGGAATACCAGCTTCGCAACTGGTACTACTACACATGGTTGTCCGGCGACTTCAACGTCGAACAGCACATTCACAGTCTCGACAAAATGATGTGGGCGATGAAGGACGAGGCCCCGGCGACAATCAGTGGTTCCGGCGGTCGTCAGGTTCGTACAGACGAGAAGTACGGCAACATCTACGACCACTTCGATATCGTTTATCAGTGGGCCAACGGAGTCAAAGCGTTCGCTCGCTGCCGTCACTGGTCAAACTGCGAGAACGAAGTGGAAGACTACATCTTTGGGACCAAAGGCACGATCGACGTAATGGGTCACAAGATCACGGACCATCAGGGCAACCTGATCTGGAAATACGAAGGGCCGGACGGTGACATGTATCAGCTGGAACACAACGAGCTGTTCGCCAGCATTCGAGCGAAAAACCCGATCAACAACGGCGACTACATGAGCAAGAGCACGATGCTGGCCATCGCCGGTCGGATGGCGGCTTACACCGGGCAGAAACTGACCTGGGACGCTGTGATGAATTCGAAAGAAGATCTTAGCCCGTCAGCCTATGAATGGGCCGAAAACCCGGTTCCGTCGGTCGCCATCCCCGGCAAGACTCCTTTTGTCTGACAGACTGATCAGACCTTTCGATTGCCTCCAAAAGGGCCCGGCCAGAATCCACCGCCGGGCCTTTTCGTTTGCTCCAGTTGAAGGGATCCAACAACTTAAAAGCCGCACGATCTCTTCGGGAGGATCGCCGCGAAAAAAAGCTACAGGACTGGCGTTAGCGTCTGTGTACGGGTGCTGCTGTCACCGGCGAATGCGTCCGTGAGAACCCACTCCAATGAGCGTGTCGACGTCAATGGACTGGAAATGGTGCTTTTGTAAGGAATCCGTCGGCACAGTGCAGTGACCGCAGCGATTGTGGCTTTGCTGTTGAATGTGATTTTGAGAACTGTTGCGCCGGAGCCACCCGTCCAGGTTCCGACCACGACTCCACCATAAGAGACCGGGCTCCCGGAGACTCCGATCTGCCCGGCGTTAGTGCCCCGATGCCAGATGAAAACCCGATCCGTTGACTGACTGTTGAGTTTGATTCTGACGGAAAGAAATCCACCGGTCAGAACAGGCGAATCCGCGTCCGAAAGGGCAGCGGAGCCTGAGAGAATGATTCCGGCAGTTCCGGCGCGGTAACTGACCGAAGTCGGAAGCACGCTGAGGTCTGGCTTCGCCGCATTCCCGAAATCAAAGTTGCGAATTGTTTTCCCTCCCAACACGGCGGCCAGCCACCCCAGACCGCCCGCCAAGCCGGGAGATGTTTGTCTATATCCTGCTGGAATGACTTCCCGCACGATGTAGCTGCCTGGCAGGACATTATTAAAGCGATAAGTGCCGCTTTCGTCGATCGTTGTTGTGTCGAGGTCATCGGCGAGGGACAAGACGGATGGTTCATTGGTATCCAGAATGCCATCGTTGTCGAGATCAAGGTAGAGTCGAACACGCGGCGTTCCGCGTTCGCGGGCAAAACCAGAGGGATTATTCAGCTGCATCACCGAAAAGATGCTGATCGCTTCTTTCAGAGCGGCCTCGTAATGTGTAGCGCCGCCGAATCGAATTGCCTGAAGTGCTTCGATAGCATCGAGCGAACTATCTCTGTCGGTGTTGGAATTGACTTTAATGAACGCGACGGTCCCAGTCTGAGTCCCGTTCATATCGATGCGGTGTCCTGTACCATCGAACGTGACGATTCCGATCCGAGCAATGTTGCCATACCCCGCGGTGTTCAGTTGCTGGATCAGTGAGATCCCCGCCAGAATCTCGGCGTCCAAAATAGTGTCCGCCAAACCATCCCCGTTGGCATCACCGATCATGGTTCCGGCGTAAGGTTCACTGGTACTTCCGGAAATGTCGATCGCAAGCACAATATCCGGAGCATCGCCCTGAAACAGACCTGCGTCGCGAACCTTGTTCCGATTGGCATCGTTCCAGACGGTTCCTTCGATCTTGCCGCGAAGCGGTACCAGCCCGGCGGTCACATCGCCCGTCTGGCCCGGATTCAATGTCAGAATGTCGGTGTTTCCATAGCCATTGCAAAAGTAAATGATATCGCTGTCTGTTGTTGCATTGGTCGTCCGGTTAGCCTGGCTGAAGCCATGCCCCTTTGGCAGTAGCACACAGACATAGTAAGAACCGGGGTGCAGGTTGGTGAATGTCACAATTCCGGAGGGGTTCGTTTTCCCTTTCCGGACGAAGACTTCGTTACCGCTTCCGGGGATACCACCGCGCGGATCATAGACAAGGACTTCGATGTTTGGTGCATTGACACCGGGCACGATGACGTCGTCGTTGTTATCGTCGTGAATGCGGAACCCACCAGGACATTGGCCGACGTAAATAAACGAACGGTTGCCCCAGCAAGCCTGGTTTCTCCGGCATCCTGGACGCCGTCTCGATCCGTGTCTTTCCAGACGAAGTTGCCAATGGAACCTGTACCGGCGACAAATCCGACATCCACGCTGGAAATCGCCGTCCCGTCCGCGATGGTCATCAGTGCTGAGTTTTTGCTCACGGGATTGAAATCACTATCAATCGTGTCGTTCGTCCCCTGATTCTGAAGTGTGACCACATGGTTTGAAGGAACCATGGTGCGCACGTAGTAACTTCCAGGAGCAATCTTTGAAAACTGATAGTTCTGCGAAGCATCGGTTGCGGTGCTGTCGACGAACTGATCGTCTGCGTTTCCAACAAGGGTATCCGTAGATTTATAGAGTCCGATAACATGGATGCCTGTCAAAGAGGTCTCCAATGTTTGCCGAATTCCGTCCCCGTTATCAAACCACGCATGTCCGGAGATACTGCCGATGACCTGCCCGGGATCCACGAAGCCCGCGTCGATGTTTGTCGTGGTCGAACCGGGCGTCAGGGTAAAGTTCACGGTATTTCCGGTGACCGGATCCGCATCGCTGTCTGTAGTATCGTCGCCGCCCTGATCCTTCAGCGTTCTGTCAAGTGTCGAATGAGAAAACCCGAGTTGAAAGAGGCCCGGCCTGACATTCCGGAATGTCACGAGACCATTACTATCTGATTTCAACCCCGTCGCACTGTAGAATACTCCTCCTCTCGGCGTGAGCGAGACATCAACATCTGCAAGGCCAATGGCTTCAGGATCGCCGACATCCTGAAGCCCGTCGCCATCGGCATCTCGCCAGCTGAAAATTGTCAGATTGGCTCCCTGCACGACTCCGGCGTCCAGGTCCACCGTGGCTCCGTCTGCCACTCTGACAAAGTCAAGGTGATCACGAGTTGCCTCGGCAACGCTGGTGACATCGAAATCATTATCGGTCGCATCATTACCGAGGTTTCTCGGACCCAATGTGAACCCAGTGGGCAGGTCAAAGTACAGATCAAAGGATGTATCTGCTGGTAGATTATTCAGGGTGTAAACCCCGTTCACAGTTGTCGCCTGTGCGAGGATGTTGGGGAATTTAATCGCAAAGACCGTCACTTCTCTGGTCAACGTTTCATTTGCGTCCTGCTGCCCATCGGAGTCTGAATCCACCCAGACCCGCCCTGTCACGGTACCCGTTGGCAGACATCGTGTCTCGAGGACCTGAAAGGACTCCGGCAGCGTTCTGCGAAATCGCCGAGCCCCCCGATTTGAACGAAAAAAGCTCGCAAATTTCGAAGAAATCCTGTTTATGGTGGTAGCCCAATAGTTTTTGAATAGACAAGAGTCTTGCGAACTATGTGGAATTTTCGTCCGTCGTCCACAAATTATACAATGTTGGGCGAATTTCGGCAGTGGACGCCGTTGGCACAGTCCGCATCAAAAGCCGCCACGATGTTGGGATGGCTGATCTTCGCTCACTTCTGCTCCGACTGGATTGAGCGCCCCAGCGCAAAGGACCCGTCCAGAAACCTGTCCGTGATTTGGAGCCGCGCCCGTCAGGAAGTGGTGTGTCGACTCCGCTGCCTGACGGGCGCGGCTCCACGGATTTGTTTTTGGACAGGTTCTAAACATTGCCAGCACCACCGTTGTGTTATCCTTGCCCCCAGCGTTGTTTGCTTCGCAGATTAGCTGACGACACATTTCGAAGCGGAGAAATGCTGATCTCCTTTTCGTCCATCACCCCGGCATTGACCAGGGTCTGGTCGTGCGTCAGTCGAATGGCCATGAGGCTTGCACGGTCACCGGATGAGCCCCCGCCAACTCCGTCGGCAACCATAAACACCTTGGCCTGAGACGCACCCATGAGAAGTGTTTAGTCGTCATAAGAGAGACTTGTCTGATGAATGACGACCGATTTTTTCAGATCGGCAATCAGGAACGGGTGATCTCCTGCAACGTTCCTCAAGAAACTCACTGCCGGTCTGTTGAATTCCTGTCAAACCGCTTGGAATCTGGATTGGCTATCGATTACTCTCCATCAGAGTCGCACATCACTGAACTGTACCCACGTCGCATGGGAGGTCCCGGTACCGACGTCATCTTTTCGCCCACCTGATCACATCTCCCCAAGGTGCAGACAGCGCGAATACCGGCGATGGATAAGGGCCGAATCCTTTCGGCAATCTATTTTAACATCAAAGGGCAGGTGACACTGTATGGCTTTAGCACTTGTCGTGGATGATGACCGCAGCCTGCGGTACATGGTTAAGGTCTCTCTCGAATCCGTTCAGATCGATGTCCTAACCGCGGCGACGGCAGAAGAGGGTCTTGAACTGCTGAAGCAGCATGCTCCGGACGTGGTTCTGTTGGACATTATGCTGCCTGATCGGTCAGGTCTTGAGATTCTTCGTGATATTCAGGAGATTGATCGTCGCCTGCCTGTCATCTTTGTGACGGCCGACAACGGCAGCAGCACGGCCATCGAAGCCATGCAGTTGGGAGCGTATGATTATGTCTGCAAGCCCCTCGACCTGCCACAACTGAATCGGCTCGTCCAGAACGCGATCAATTCACACCAAATGATGAATGTACCGGTCGCATTGACGGCCGATCTGGAGGAAAATTCCACGGCCCGATCGTTTGTCGGGCACAGTCAGGAAATGCTTGATGTTTTCAAAGCGATCGCCCGCGTGGCCGCTCAGGACGTCCCTGTTCTGATCCGTGGCGAAAGTGGCACTGGCAAGGAACTGGTCGCTCAGGCTTTGTATCAGCATAGTCATCGCCGCAATCAGCCATTCATGGCGATCAATTGTGCGGCGCTTCCGGATACGCTTCTGGAAAGCGAACTGTTCGGGCACGAGAAAGGTTCGTTCACCGGAGCCGATCGTCGTCGCATCGGTAAATTCGAACAATGTCATGGCGGCACAATTTTTCTGGACGAAATCGGCGATATGGCGCTTATTGTTCAGGGAAAAGTTCTGCGTTTGCTGCAGGATCAGAGATTTGAACGCGTTGGAGGGAACGAAACAATCAGCACGAACGTGCGAGTCATCGCGGCGACAAATCGGCCGCTGGAACAAATGGTGGAGGAAAAAATATTTCGAGCGGATCTGCTGTATCGGCTCAACGGCATGACCATTTTTCTTCCTCCCTTACGCGAGCGCCGGGATGACGTGCCGCTGCTGCTCAGGTACTTTCTGGCTCAGGCCCAGCGAGCCCTCAACAAGCCCCACATTGAGGGACTGTGTCCCGACACTCTGGAGATTTTGACTCAGTATCGCTGGCCCGGAAATGTTCGCGAAATGCAAAGCGTCGTTCAGCAGGCCGTTCTGAACGCCAGTGGCCCGATAATCGTTCCCGAGTTCCTTCCACGAGAACTAACCGAAGGTCGGGACACGAGAAGTGAGCCGCGACCGCTGCAGGTTGCCCCGACACCAATACCTGCCGAACCAGAGCCCGGGATGGATGGCGAGCGAGCAAGAATTGCGGACCTTGGGCAGTTTATCGAACAACGCCTGCAGGCGAATTCCACAAACCTGGCCGCGGAGGTGATCGAACGCGTCGAACGTTATCTTTTCGCGCGCGTGCTGGATGTTACTAACGGCAACCAAAGTCAGGCAGCCGACATACTTGGAGTCACTCGCGGCAAAATTCGCGATCGAATAGCGGCGTTTAGTATCTCGATGGAACGAAAAGTGCGTGTCGAGAAGGCTGCCGATGCTTAACATTCCAATTTGGGAATGTAAGCAGGTCAAATTGTCAGATGGATCTCTTTTTGGGACTGCCTGGACGTGGATGCCTTTGCTGAATTGATTTGTCACGACCATGAGACGAAAACCGACCGTAAATGCCCCCTCCATGAATGCCGACATTGCCCTTAAGAGGCTGAACGGCAATACGGCGCTGCTCGCCACTTTGGCGGGATTCTTTCTTGAGGACGCGCCGCAGCTTCTTGAAGATCTTCACGCAGGCCTTAGGAAGAATTCGCCTCGTCAGGTTACCGAGAACGCTCATCGTCTGCGAGGACTGGCGTCTTCGTTTGAGGCCAGCCGGGTGGTGGAGCTAACTTCGGAAATCGAAAATCTCAGCGGCTCGGAAGCCACCACGCGCATGCAACATCTGACTACGCAACTCGATGAAGAGTTCGCTCGCCTGATTGAAACTCTTCAAAAACTGAGCCACTGATTTTGCCTGGGCTGAATGCAGTTGACGCGACGCGGCTTATGCGCCCGCGCTGTCTAACCGTCCGCGACGCGTAGTTCTTTTCCCATCCGGGTAAGACACAACAGCCCAATGTGCCGAGTCTCTCCGAGGGAAGAGATTGCTGCCGCGTTCATTCATGCGTGGCGAGCGAACAGCGTGGAAGAAAAGGATTCATCACTCTCCCCGGATCCGCTTTGACCCTTGTTGAATAAAGCAGTCCAGAATCCTGACCAGACTCGTGCCCCAAAAACTCCTGAATTAAATCCAGATGCCTCGCAAAGCGATGAGCCATGAAAAATTAGGACTCCGTCCGCGTTATTGACACCGCGAATTCATGAGTCTTGCGGTCTTAAAGCGGCTCTAAGCAATGCCTACGCTCCTCGGTGGGATTGAATTGCACGGCTTTGCGGAGGTGTGGCTTCGGCGATCAGTGGATGTTCAAAAACAATTGGCGCGCAAAATGCCTGTCTGATCCCTGTCGCTCACATCAGCCACATGGCTGTACCGAGACGCGGTCACACAAATATTGTGGACCTGTGGGCGAGACGACATCGCTTCAAGAAGGAGTGTAACCATGAATTGGGATCAGCTGGCAGGAAATTGGAAGCAGTTAACCGGGTCAATGAAAGAAAAATGGGGCAAGCTTACCGATGACGACCTCACTGCCATCGCAGGTAAGCGAGACCAGATGGCAGGTCTGCTTCAGGAGAGGTATGGATACGCGAAAGAAGAGGCAGAGCAGGAAATCGACAACTTCACCACGAACCTGCGTACGAAATTGTGATTCAAAGTGACGTCGTTACAAATAGTGTTTAAACAATCCCAGTAATAGCATATTTGAAGAGAAGTTATAAAAAGGAAATTACAATGAAAAAGGTTTTGGCAAGTGTTATGGGTCTGACCCTGGTGGTGTCTTCCGGATGTAATCAGGGTGAACCTGGCGGCGCGGTGACTGACAACACGGTAAACGATGCCTCCCGCACGACTACCCCCGACATGACGGACTCCACACCAGGAAATCACACGGACGCGGTCCGCAACACGACCAGTGACACGGTCGACCATTCGGCCAGCAAACCGCTGATCGGAGAAAAGGAAGGGACCTTTACTTTGGATATGCCCAACCTTTCCACTGACATTACTCAGGGCGAAACTCAAAACGTCACGATCGGCATCAATCGCGGCGACAACTTTGACCAGAACGTCACCCTTCAACTGACCAACATTCCGAAAGGCGTGACGATCACTCCGGAACAACCGGTTTTGAAGGCTGGTGATGAGGAAATCGTCCTGGCTGTGGCAGCGGCAGCCGACGCGGCCCTCGGCGATTTTACGATTGCCGTGAGTGGTCAACCATCGGCCGGCGGGGCAAACGCGACGAACGAGTTTGCGATCACGATCGAAGAGAAATAAGTTGTAAACATCGACCAACCGGACGACCGGCTGTCGCATATCTCCTGCTAGAGCCAACCAGCTATGGGAGTGCTTACGTAACCCGGATCCGCTGCGACTGAATCGGTCGCCGGTGTAGCCCGGACAGAGGTCGAATTCGCGGCACCCATGGCCAGCAGCCACCACTGTTGTCTGTGGGGCGTCGCGGCCTCTTGAATCCATTGGAGTCGGCAGAGCGTCCAGGACGCTTGACCGATATTTTCGTTTATACCTCGTTCAGAATCATTAGTTTCAAAGGAGCTGCTCGATGCGAGCCCATCTTGTCATCTACATGGCGACCTTTCTTTTCGGTGCAGCATGGCTTCAGCCGGATGACGTTGAAGCTCGCCCGAAAAACGAAAAATTGCGATGGCCCTATTTGACAGTTTCCTTCCAGCCACCCGCTGCGAATGAAGCGGCTGACAAGCTCGAAAAATCAGGTACGGACGATCAGAAAAAGTCCGAGGCCGATCAGCCGCAGAAAGAAAAATCCGAAGCCTCCCCGGAAGAAAAAGAACTGGCGCGTGAAAAAGAAAAGTCAGCCAGCGAACCGGAATCTGAAGAAGACACTGAGGACATGGCGGAAGAGCCGGCCCCGCTGACCGAGAAACAGCTGGCTGATGTCGCAGCGATGCGGACGACGGCCGAACAGTTCGCCGTGGCTTATGCCAAAGGCGAAGCGGCGGCCGCGGCAGCTGTGTTCACCGAAACCGCTGAGTATGTCGATGAACAGGGGAATATTTATCGAGGACGGGAAGAGATTCAGCAACTACTGGCGGAATACTTTATTGAGCATCCCGCATGTTCTCTGGAGATTGATATCGAATCCATCCGCTTCATCAGTGAGGGCGTTGCTGTGGAGGATGGCACGACCATTGTCACGCATGGCGAACACGCCAATGCTGAACACACCCAAGTCGGCGATTCTGACGTCCCTCATTCTGAGCCTGCAGATCCTGAGGCTCCAAACCCTGTTGCCGCAAACCCTGACGCAGAGAAGAGCCCTGACGCCGGGAACAAGGACGATGAAGGCAAGCAGAAACCGGCCGGCGATGAGACACCCGCTCCTGATGAAGAAGAGGCAGAGTCGGCCATGATTTCCCCTTCAGAACTTGACGATCCTCAAAGCGGTCACTCGGGTAACAATCCCGATCGCATTGAGAGCCGATATTCGGCCGTTTACGTCAGCGTGAATGGAAAGTGGTTGATTGCGAGCGTGCGCGATTTTCCACATGAAGGACGTCGAGCCCACAAGTCTCAGTTGGCTGAATTGGACTGGCTGATGGGTGATTGGGTGGATGAGGGCGACGATGCATTGGTGCATTTTTCCTGTGAGTCCGCCGACAACGGGCATTACCTGTTGAGAACATTTGCCATTGTTATGGATGGGCAGGAGGCATTCAGCGGAACGCAACGCATCGGCTGGTGCCCAGTGACTCGCAAGCTGCGAACATGGATCTTTGATTCGGAAGGTGGCTACGCGGACGGCTTTTGGCACCGCGATGGCGATGACTGGGCTTTGAAGTGCAATGGCGTCACGGCTGATGGAGAAAGCGTCTCTTACACCACGCTGTATACAATTATTAATGAACACACGATGACATGGCAGTATGTGGATCTGGAGATCGACGGCGTCCTTCAGGGCGATAGTGAAATCTTCTCGATCGTCAAACGGGCACCTGCTCCGACACCCGCTGTCGCTTTGAATGAAAAGTAGTAATCGAAACATTCCATCCCACTAAGGGATCTTTAACGACCGCGTTTTCGAAACGCTGGTTTAATGGAGAATAACATGATCCGGATATCATGGAAAACAGCTCTCGCCTTTAGTCTGGCGTTGGGACTGTCACTTGCAGATCAAACGATAAACCGAACCGCCAATGCGGCGACGCCGTCGGTGGAGCCGCAAAAGGGCGGTGGTGGTGGTCAGAAAGGCGGCGGCCAGCGTGGCGGTGGTGGCGGTCAAAAAGGCGGCGGTGGCCAGGGCGGTGGTGGTGGCCAGAAAGGTGGCGGTGCCGCACCGCGTGGCGGTGGCGGGCCTACACAGGGAGGCCAGAGGCAGGCGCCTGGAACTTCGCGTGCACCAGGTCTGCAACGTGCACCAGGTCTGCAACGTGCACCAGGTCTGCAACGGGCCCCGGGGACTCAGAGGGCTCCTGGTCGCCAGTCGAATCCCGGTCGTGGCGCGATTCATGTGCCTCCATCCAATATAACGCG
>Ga0209284_10001921_pt1 | contig 30042 bp, 18 predicted proteins | sample FRY03_FD_187211 | JGI IMG/M metagenome (GOLD analysis project Ga0209284, IMG submission 187211) | Freshwater microbial communities from Lake Fryxell liftoff mats and glacier meltwater in Antarctica - FRY-03 (SPAdes) (version 2) | ecosystem: Environmental > Aquatic > Freshwater > Ice > Glacier...
GAAGGAACTCCCTATCCGCATGGCGGCCATCACCGCGTCAGACAAACCACCCGACCTGAGTGACCTCTTGCCCGACGCCTGGCTCAAGAACAACCCGAAACACCGCTGGCAGATCGACGACATCCGAAAAGTAGAAAGAAAACGCTCCCGCCTCCAAAAATCCTCCAAGCGAAAAAAACAAGGCGGCTAAAACCGACCCTGCGGTTCACCGTGCGCTTACCGGCGAGTTGCATCATTTCGTTGTAGAACGTCCAATTACCGTCTTGTCCTGCCCTGAGCGCAAGTTCTTCGAAAATCCTCCATCCTTCGAAGGCATTATGCATTTGAGCCGTGAACGTGCAGCGTCTAAGACTTACCTCCGTCTGAGATGACATTGCCGTCGCGGCGGCATTGTTCAACCGGACGGGCTGGACTGTAATCAGGAATCTTGTTAGCCACGCTTGGAAACACCGAGGTTAGTGCCGCCCAGCCCGTCACGCGACGAGACATTTCGGACGAGGTGAGCAAGGAGCACACGAAACCAAGTTCATTCTCAATGTCTGCGCCCCGACGTTTCAATTCGAGAAGGACGACATTTAGCGTTATGCAGTCTTCGTTATGCAGTCTTCGTTATGCAGAAGGGTTCGCAGTTCGTCGTTCGTCATTCCTCGAAACTGTCGAACTCTCATCCTGAGCACGAGTAGAATTGGTAACTGTCCGATTATTCCGCCAAGCGTCAAGCCCGTTGCACCGCCGATAATTGCGCCGAAGATTCCATATCCAAGGAAGCCAATTCGTGCGCCAAGCGCCGCGCCTCCAAGGAAACCGAACAAACGCAACATGTCAAACAAAGTGAACATGGATTAATATCCAAAGAGTCTTGAAATTCGTTCCTCGTTGTATTCCCATAAAGAATCTAGACCATGCAGGAGAAATGTTGCTCCAGGAGTGAGTCCCTGCGGCACTGTAAAACGGAACAACCCCGGTGCTCTTGCGCCGAGAAAGAACCCATTCAATCCGAATCTGGCCCAAATCCATTCACCTCGTCCGACCACCGACAAGTGCGATATTTGCGGGAACAATTTCGTCGTGGTTGCACCGAGTTCATAAAGGATTGGGTGCCGTGCCCATGCGGCAAGGTTACCGCCTCCGAATGCCAACAGCAGCGCATCCCTTGAAATTCCCCCAAAGAATTGACTCCACTGCAATGTCGAATCGGTCGGATCGTAAAGCGAATCGAAGGGATCGAAGAACGGAATGAATCCATCGGCCCATGCGGCCAAACCCTGGAGGCCACCAACTCCTCCAGCCCATTGCACGGCAAACTGATTATTGACCCCAGCCATGAAGCCAACGATGAACATTCCTGCGCCGCCGCCGGGAGCCATGCCAGCGAAGGTTTCTGCTGCGCGGGCCTGAAGGTTGCTGATGTTTTGCCAGGCGGCGCGGACGCCCTCGGTGGCGCTTTGCTGAGCGGCGGCGATGGCGATGGGGTCGTCGAGCGCTTCATTGGCGTTGCGTCCCGCGAGATCTGCCGCAAGGTCGGCGATGGCTTTCGTGTAGCCCGCGTTGATGGCACTTCGTTGCGCCGCACTGACCGCCGTGATTCCGCTGTTTTCACGCAGCAAAGCAAAACCCGTGGACGCTGTCGTGGCAACCAGGCCGACTCCGATTGACGCCACGGTGTAGGCGTACACATAACCGGCAAACTCGTTCGCGGCTGCTTTTGCTGCGTCGATACTGGCGTCCGCATTCGTCTTCGCGGCATTCGCTTCGGTGATCGCCAGTGCTTGGGTTGCAGCAACCGCTACGTGTCCAGCGGTCGCTTGGTCTGCGGCAATTGCTTTATTGGCAGTGGTGCTGGCAGTGGTGCTGGCAGAGGCATCCGCCGCCGTGGCTGTCAGGAACTGGTTGACTGCTGACAGCGTGAATGCTTCAGATGCGTCGGCTTGTGCATCTGCGGCGGCTTTACCTGCGGCAGCCGTCGCGTTGGCGTAGGCCGCCCATGTGCTCATTCCGGCATTCGCCGCGACGGCAGCGGCAGTGGAGGCCAGATTCTCATACTGCTGCCATGCGGTGGCGACTGAAATCGTCGCGGCAGTGGCCGAGCCGCCGGAAACGGCCGCTCCTGAGATCGCAGACGATGTGCTGGCCGTCCAGGAAACGACTGCATTCATCAGCGTCGAGACATACAACACCTGCTGACCAACGATGCCATTGATCAATGTCTGATCTGCGGATGAGATTGCCTTCGCCAACACGGTATCAGCCCCGGCGGCTGCAATCAGATATGTTCCTTCCGCCTGAGCCAGGGCATTCGTCAGTGCTTCGTCCGCGTCTGCGATCGAATCACTTTGCGTATGGCTGGCATCAACTTCACCATTCGCAAATGCAGCTCCGGCGTTGATCATGGCCACCGTACGAACCTGAGTTGCGGCGGCGATCGCTTTGGACTGCACGGCAGCGGCAGCGTTGGCCGCTGTGTCGAATGTCTGTTTCGCACCGGCCCTGGCGATCTACACGAGGGCTCGATACCCCGCGATCGTGATGATGTATGTCGCGTTTTCTGAAGCCTGAGCGTGGAGCCAGGCCGCTTTTGAATCCACATCCCGCAATGCCTGAGCTTTGCTCGCCCCGGCACCGGCGACGGCCAGCGTGTTGTCGGCGGTATTGACGGCGATGTCGCGAGTTGTATCGGCACCTCGTTCGCTGGTCACAAACGTGACGCCTGCGGCACCGCTGGCTGCGGCGACGGCGACACCCGCAAACGCCACATCAATGGCGTACTGCTTGGCGGCGTTGTACAGGATCGATGAATCGCCGGGCGTCATTCCGGTCATTGAGGACATCAACGACAGGTAGTACGCCGACTGAGCGGACCAGTAATCAGTTGCGGCCGCATGTTCGCTGGCCGCAAACGCGGCATTCTGCGTCTGCTGAAATCCGGCGACAGCGGTGTTGTACGCCGCGTCTGCTCCTGCGACCGAAGTCGTACGTGCCGCGTTCGGGCCGTGCATGTCCGTCTGATATTGAGCCTGGGAACTCTGCAGATTGGCTTGATACGCTGCCAGCAGACTGGCGACGGCGGCGACATGGGCCTGACTGACAGGACCAGTGCTGACATTGAATGTGGATTCTGCCGCAGCAACTGCCCCATCATAGGCCGATTGAGCGGTCAGCATCGCAGCCGTATAGATCGAACTCGCTGCCTGGGCCGCCGTGTTGTACGTTGCCGTCGCCGAGAGTTCCGCTGAATCGTACGTAGACTGCAAGCCTGCGAGCGCAGCGTTGAACGCTGTTGATGCCGCCTGGACAGCCGTGGAATAACTTCCGTTCGCAGCCGCTTTCGAATCAGTTCGAACCGTGTCCGCAGCACTGATGGTCTGCGTGTATGTTGCCTGAGCACTGGCGATGCTGGCGTCATGGGTGGCGGTGAATGCTGTGACGTTCGTATCGTAAGTGGCAGCCGCAGCCGCCAGAGCCGCATCAAACACAGAATTGGCCGCAGTCGTCGCACTTTGTACTGCGGGGTTGCTTGCCAAAGCCGCCGCATCAAACACGGACGCAGGGTTTGCTGCGAGCGCCGCATCACGGACACTCGCGGCGCTGGCGAGGGCCGCATTGTAGATGCCCATTGAACCGGTGGCACTCGTGTTCGTGCTCAACTGATACGCCGTCCATGCGGCATCTTCCGTCGCCGTAAATCCTGTCGATGCGGACTGCACGGCACTGTCGTATACAGAATTCGCAGCCGTCATTCCTGCATCAAACGCGGCATCAGTGGCCGTGATCGCGGCATCATATGTGACCGTGTGCCCAGCGATCGCAGTATTCATCGCAGTCGTTAGAGTGCTGATCGCACTCTCATACGTGGATGTGGCCGCTGCAAGCGTGGCGGTGGCTGTGGCATTTGCCGCCGTGATCGCCGTATTGAACGTGCCCGAAAGCTGCGTGGCACCGGTTGTGAGAGCTTGCTGATTGGCTGCGGCACTTGCAGTCGCCGTTTGATTCACCTGCGTCATGCTGGTGTTGAAACTGGAGTCAACTCCCGTGATCGCAGATTGCAGCGTCGCGGTCGTCGTCTGCATCGAGCGCCGTCTGAGACTGAGCGGTGGCACTCGAAAACGTGGACTGCAATCCGGCGTTGCTTGCCTGCCCGGCCGCTAAGGCCGTCGTGAACGCCTGTTGCGCTTCAAGTGCGGCTGTGGTGGAAAGGGCAAGCTGATCTCCAACGTTGATGCCGCTGTTCGCCGTGAGCAGGACTCGCTCTTCAAGTCTTTCCAGACAGGCCACATGCCCTCCCCCCACTCATCTTGTGTCGTCGTCCATACTTCGCATTTTGGAAGTGTCGCTGAACGTACGACTGAAGCGTGGCTGAAATCATGCCGAAACTCTTGGGTGGGAAAAGGATGTTGAGTTAACGTTACCTGATACGCATCACCTTGCTTGAATACAGAATAGTGACCTTGCACGTTCGGCAGAGAGGATTCGGATTCGTATGTCGCCGATAAGTACTCGGCAAATCGGGACCGTGACGTTATCACGCCACGTGGCAAGTGTCAATGACGCGGTGGTGCGTTTCGGGGGCATCGGGAGACACGGCACGGGTGCGATCTGCTGAGTGCATCAAAGGGGTCAGGCTTCGCTGGCCGTTTAAAAACAACGGCCCGCTGGCGGGCTAAGCTGAGTCTTTGTAGCGGGATTCGAGTTCGTCGAGAAGTCGAGGTCGTTTCTTCGTAGATCGAGCTCTCCGCATGAGGCTGCGGCGTTGGATCGACTGGAGTTGGCTAATATGAGGAGTCGCGTCGCGAAAGGGCAGCAGGTCGGTGGAGGTAAGCAGGTCGGTGGAGGCAAGCCGGCCACATCGCCACCTGAAAACAGGCCCTGTTCAAAACTCAGCAAGACTTTCGCCATCTGCGGTCGCACGGGATCAGAGCTGGCCTGACAGGTGCCATGCACTTCGATGAAGAGGGCGCGGCGGAACTCGCAGTTGCCCTGTGTCGGATCGAGAGTCGCGGCAATTGAACGCACGACTTCCATATGCCCGCGAATCAAGGGCAGTTCCTGAGCCACGCAGTCGAGACCTCGATCGATACAGCCCGCTGAGCCGCCAGCAGATCTTTCTCAATCGCCCGTAAACCACGGATTTTACTCCGCATCCGGACCTTCGCATGACTGTCGGCTTCCAGCAGCGGTTGAGCCACATCCCGCAGAAAATGGTTTTGGCAGAAGCGATGCGGAACGTCGGGGAATTCGGCGGCGATCCCGGTCAGGAAGGCGTCCTGCTTATCCGAGATCCAAAGTGGAACTCGTTTGCCAAGATGCTCAGCTCACTCCCGCGCCCGAGCAATCAGCCAAGACCACCTCCTAGCCCGCCAGCGGGCCGTTGATATTTCTAGCCCCGCACTTCATTTATCGCAGAACCCAAAAAACACACTGCCAGTTTCGGCTTTTTTGTCCCAGTTCGATGGCGCAATGAGCAGGTCGCACCCCTTGGATTCTTTCCGGGACATCATCACGAAACTGTGAAACTGGCGGAGGCGTCTTTTGTCTGATGAGACATCAGCCGCTGGATCAGCGTGCCTTCCGTAAACGGAGGCCGGCCGGTCAGCAGAAAATAGAATGTGCATCCGAGGCTGTACACATCGGCTCGTGCACCACAGCATGGCTGTCAGTGGCCTGCTCGGGGGCCAGATAGGCGGCGGTCCCGATGACGCGTTCGTTGAAATCCCGAGTCAGGCTTTCTTCACTGTCAAAATCCTGAGCGAGTCCAAGATCCAAAATACAAACTGAACGTTCGGCGGTCAGAAAGAGATTTCCCGGCCTGCAGCCGCTTGTTTGCCTGCCAGTCTGTGATGAGTCGCTGACTGACCAACCCGCCGAAAATCTCTTCAGCCGAGTCTCGCGGAGGTTGTCCGGGTCATGCCGTTCGCTGTCCTCTTTCCACTATGTTTTGAACTTCCCACTCTACAGCGAAGCCTTGCTGTGGTACTATGCATCGCTGGTAAGGGAACGAAATGCGAAGGCAAACAGACTCGATGGTTTGTGAAGGAACCCTGCGGCCGATCCGGCGGCAGTTGTGAGGTTTGCCCTGGTAGGTACGGAGGGAGTTGCTGACCATGAGTCCTCAGGAATCAGATCTTCAGGACCGAGTGCAGGCCTGGCTTGGAACAGCCACGTTAGCCGCGGCATCAATCTTTGCTGTGCTGATTTTTTCTGATCGCATGGACATGGAATTTGTCCGTTTCCCCAGCGTCTGGTATTCCAGCCGCCAACTGCATCTAGTCGTTTGCGGGGCCATGTTTTTCGCGGCCGCGTTTTTGCTGAAATCGTCTCCGACAAAGGCAAAGACGTTTCAACGCCCGTTGTTCCAGTCGTGTCGCCTGCTGACTCGCGAGCAATGCCATCTGTGCGATGATGCACTGATGATTCTTCAGACGTTTCAATACGCTCTACCAACGATAGAAGTTGTCCACATCGACAATGATCCGCAACTTGTTCGCCAGTTTGGTCAGTCAGTCCCTGTCGTGGAAATTAATGGCCGCGTCCGTTTTCGTGGAGCAGTGCAGCCGATGCTGCTGAAGCGTATGATCGATGCGGCTGAGCTGCGGTTTGAGCAGGCCGAGGACGTCTCAATGCTTCGTCAGCGGCTTGGCATCGTGGAAGATCGCAGCCCTCAGGCATAGGTCAGCGAACAATCAGACCGGGCATTTTTTCGTTGTGAGTCTGCACGCAATTTGTTGTCGTTAGCAACGTGCATCGCTAAAGCGGAGGCGCCATTCAAACCCGTGTCATGCCTGATTCTGCGGCGGGCGGTTGATTGATGAAGAGCTTGATGGAACCTCCTGCACGGCCGAAGGGGACTTTGTCTGCGCCGACGCTTCGGACCGAACAGCGGAAGTCTTGCCGTTCTGGCTTCCTGAACCTGACGGCCGCGGATTCACTGACTTTGAATGGGACACGCCTGGATCCACCGGAACGGGAGTGGTTGAAGAACCCATGTTGCGTGCAAATGTTGCCGCTGTCATCACGAGGACAGCAGTGATAAGTGACAAAATGGAAGACGCGTCCAGGCGCCGTGCGATCAACACGACAATCGGACGAGAGTCTGTCGAGCGGCAGCTGGCGGCAGCTTGCCCGATTTGTCCGGCTGTCTGAAAGCCCATCAGAAAACCAGCGCGAGACTCCGCCATAATCTGCACCAGGGATTCCTGGGAAGGCAGAGACTCCAGAACATTGCCGCTGGGAGCTGAGTCTGCCGGCCTGGCATGATTGAGACCAACGTTGATATCGGCTCCGTTTGCGGACAGCAGATCTGTGGGCGACAGCACTTGAGATGCATCGGGAAATGAGGGTGGCTCTGCATTTTCGGACACAACTGTCAAAGTGCGGCGCGTTCCGCAATCGGCAGGGTAGGGCGGCAGGAGATCAAGCTGAGTGGACATGGCTTTATTGGCCGCGCGCTGGCTCAGCCAGCGCGTCCGAACGACGGTCACCGGACCGTTGAGTTCCACCACGAAATTTTTGCGAGTCGCATCTTCCCAGCGAGTTGGTTCGTCAGCCTGCAGTTCGGTGATCACAATTCCGTCCGGAATTCGCACCGAGCATTTGGACGGAGTTCGAGCGGCGAAAAGAATCAGCAGTGTTTCTCCCACGGCAGACTGCCCATGGCTGCACCAGACAATTGAATCGGCCACTGCGACAATGTCACGACCGGTTTCCACAGCCGACCGGTCTGTGACGCTGCGCACCGGCAGAGACAGCTGACCCTCTTTCAGTGCTGAAGCCAGAGGCAGACTGATTGCTCCAGTCTGTCGCATTCCGGATTCTTCCTCTGCCGACAATCCAGCGTCTTTCAGCCATTCTGGAATCACCGTCGTAGCCGCCGCCAGTTCAGGAGAAGCGGCCTCGGCATCAAGCGGTACCAGCAGAAGTTCCGACCACTGAATGCCGTCAAAGATTTGGGGCCATCCAAATGTCGCTGCGTCTCCGGAGACATCTGTTTCGCGGATTCGCATTTTCCAGACGACTGTAAATTCGGGACGATCGAACAGGGACTTCACGACATTCTGATCGGCGACAAACTCGGTTGCTTCTCGCACGAGCGGCAGTCGCAGGCCTTCGGCAATCACGATCGGTTCCTGCAGAAACTCGGTCGTCTCAGGAAAGTTCATATGCAGCGGCCCGAGGCTGCCGGACCATTGGCTGATGTGCAGCACGAATGTCACCTGATCCACAGAGCGAACGGCTGCAACGGCTGCAATTGGATCCACAGGACGAATTCGCTGCAGAACGATCGGATCTTCTTCGTTGATGATCTGCATGCGAATCGGTTTTCCCGGCGGCAACAGATCGTTTGGCTTAATCCGTTCATCGGGCTTCGCTCCCCCGAGTCGAACAAATGTCAGCCCCAGTCCGTCCTGGTCCACGAGAGTCATCGATGTTTCGGGAATCTCCGTGTTCTGAAGATGCGGACTATGCAGCGTGACGGTTGCATCATCAGGCCGCAGAATTTGTCGGCCGTCGATCGTAATCTTGTGAAGGCCGGTGGTTCCTTCTTTTAGCTGAATCACCAGCTGATCGCCTCGTCGATGCCATGAGTCCAGGCGATTGGCTTCACCGGCCACCACCTGCACGTCAGTGATCACTATTTCTGAATTGATCTTGAGCCGATGTCGAAAGACGGGCAGCACTGTAGTCTCAATGTCGATCTGACACTTCCAGTCAATCTGGCCTTCTTGAATACTGATGTTCTGTGAGATCCTGACCTCGTTGACACTGCTTCTTGGTGCCAGTCGAATTGTGCAGACTGCATTTACGCTGGGAACGCGAAAGATAATATCGGAACGGCGCAGCCACTGACCCCAGTCCGCCTGCAGATCGGCAAACATCATCGTGCTGACCTGAGTGCCTTCCAGAGGCAAAACAGAAAAGACAGAATTGGCTCGCACGGCCAGCAGCAGACTGGGAGCGGCAATGCAGTCCGCGAACTGCTGAAGCTCGGCGACGGGCACCGGCTGATTCTGGACTGTGGCCGGCGTGAGACAAACCAGCTGAATCGACAGCACAAACTCGTTGCCAATTCCCGCGGGCAGCTGGACCTGAGCATTCTGATCCTTGACGGACCACAGCAAGTCCGTGACCACATCTGCTCCCGTTGTCGCCGACACAGACGCCAGCCGATACCCCTGCGGAACTCGATATCGAACATCCGGCGTCAGTTTGTTCCACCGGGAAAAACGACACACACAAGTCAGCACCTGTTGGCCTGAAATGGTTTCGTTGATGGCAAGAATCTGAACCGTTGCCAGCTGAGGGCTGCCTTTTTCAATGCTGGCCTGAAACAGGCGGATATCAATCCCGTCGGCCATCGCCAGGCTGCTCAGAGGAATAGAACCGTCCGACGGCTTCCACTCCACAACGCCTTCCGGTGTCTGTGCTCGCGCGCCTGAAAACAATCCCTCCGGAGCCACGACTTCGACTGAAGTGTCGGCGCAGGGAAGACCGGGCAGTCGAAACTGAACACCGGAAGCCTGACGTGACGTCATCGGCCTTAAACGGCATTCCACCGTATGAAGTGTAAAAGCCGCACGGGACCCGGCATCGGCGGAAAGTGGGATGGCCGTTGATTCTGACGCCGCTGGAGATTCATGGTCCATCAGTAGACGTTGCGGGACCAGCGTTGATGCCGGCAGTTCCACGCGAATGGAACCTGCACCGTCCGGCTCAGGCAATACTTTTACGCCGTCGACATAGCATTCCACCAGACGTGAACTTTGCAGCGGGATGCGGAATCCAACGGCCTTGTCACTGCTGACCGCTGCTACTTCCAGTGTCAGTCGCAGGTCAATCGAATCAATCGACTCCGCGATAATGCGAGACTTCAGGGACGTGATGACTGCTAAAGGGGCCAGAAGTGTCTGATTTAAATTTCGCTTGCGCCACGTTTCGAGCAAACTTCGGCGGACATAGATCACATCATTCCCGAGGACCTGAAATTCGGGAATCAGCACATCCGCCGGCTGAGTTCCTTCCGATGTGGTCACGCGTGGAATCGCCGGGTTATCCGGAGCATTCTGCGGTGCAGCGATGCCGGAGTTGCAAAGCAGCAGCCAGATCAGGGAAGAGGTCACTGAGCGGAAGAATGGATTTTTGCCAATCACTTTCAGCTTGCGCCATCGTGCAATTATCACCAGCAGCAATCCCAGACTGAGTCCCCAGAAAGCTCCCGTCATCGCCGCGGTCAGGATCTGCGAGGGCAGAGCGTAACTTGCGGCAAGAATGATGATGGTCATTGTTGCGGAGGCCAGTCGATGTTGATTTGCAAACTGTCTGAAGCCAATGCACGCGGCAATAAAAATCAAAAACGATCCAGCCATGATCGCGCGTCGGCGACGCATTTGCGTTACCTGAATGACCAGCGGGGCATCAGACATCACGGTATCGATCAGTGTCTGGGGCTGCCAGCCCTGGACGGCCGCCAGTTGCCAGCGAATAACGAACTGTCGGACCTCCGCGGGAATGGATTTTGTGTCGGGACCCTGAGTGATGCTGCCATTATTCGCCGAATTGGTCAGCAGGCGATCAAGCACTCTGGCAATTTCCGTAGGCTCCGCCGCGACAAACGGGCTAAACGGTGCGTGCAGCTCAAGGCTCGGATCCACAAGAATGTGGTGAGTGCATTGAGGCACCGCCACTTCGCTGAGAAAGAGACGAGGCAACTGTCGGACGCCGGTCACGCGGTCGCGAGGCTGACCGGGCTCGGTCCATGTCAGCAGGACCTGACAGTCGGCCGAAGAGGGAGGCAGAGGAATCCCGAATCCCGAATCCGTTTCCTGTAGCTGAACGCGATGGCCGTTCACCAACACCAGCGGACGCGTATTTCCTGGCAGCGACAACGGCAGAACATTCTTGCCCGCACTTCGCGACACGTTTGCCACCGCCAGAACGTCGCGTTGAAGCCCGCCATTCTGTTCGCCAATCAGATGCAGCATATGCACCTCAATCGTCTGGCCGGACTGAATGCGGGGATTCTGATCGACCTTTACCTGAACCAGATTTGATTCCGCCGGCAGTCGCAGGATCGTTGACCGGCTTTCGGCAATCACCGACTCCTGCACCAGCTGCTCTGTCGAAAGCAGACCTTCGTCTGAAGAAAACAGTTGCAGCGTTCCCTGAATCGGCAGGCCGATCTGAGGCATTGGAATTGTTGCCAGAAAATCGGGACTGACAGAACGCAGGGATTCCAGCCGAATGATCACAGGCGTGCCTGGCTGGCGATTGGCGACAGGAATGATCCAGCTGCGCCATTCCGGCGAAGGTTCTGAAGACGACGCAGTTGATGCCTCAAGGCGTTTTGCGACGACGGATTCTCCGTCGACTGACCAGCGGAGGTCGCTGCCTGCGCCCAACGGAGTGGCCACAATAAGTGGCTTGGCGGCATCCGCCTGGAAAGGAATTAACAGCCTTGAGTTCTCCACGATCAGGCCATCAACAATGCGAACGGCATGCTCGAGCTGAATCGACGCAGACTCCGTTGCTTGTTCGGTAACCACAGCCTTTGCGGACAGAGTTGCGATCTCACCGGCCTCAAAAGCCTGCATCCCGGCTTCGAGTCGTGTTTCGGGGAACCACGCCGCCTGCCGTCGAATTTCCTCTTTTGTCATCAGGCGCCGGCCGACGCTCCAGCGACGCTGAGCATCAGATTTTAGTGACGTTGCCGGCGGAAACATAACGATCGAATGTGTTCGAACGCTGCTCGGACTGACCATCAGCGGCAGGTTCAGCGTCGCGGGATCGGAGCTGTCGGTCTGCTGCAGTTGCAGTTCGAGGACCTGCGAAGATCCCGGTTCCAGAGCCTCGGGCAGGTGCACCGTCAGCGTCGCGAACGGTGCTTCTGGGCCTGCTTCAGGGAACTCAAAAAACAGAGCCCGCAAGTTTGACGCATAGCGCGCGGCGATGACCTGCCATCCGGCAGCCACCGGCCATTTGAGTTCCACGACGGCCGCACCTTCGCAGCGAACGTTAACCAGACATCGCACCGCCGCAAGTCGGCCTGCAGGTTCCAGAAGCGTCACAACAGCATCGCTGATTCTCGGCTGGCTGGTCGATGTGCGAACGACCGCCGAGGCCTCGGGAAGAAACTGAGTCAATTGGTATTCTCGAGATTCATCCGGCCGTGTCACCACATCGCGTTCCTGAATCCCGACCAGCGTCCATTCCTCCAGTTCCACAGATGCTGGCAGCAAAACGGTGATCTGACTGACAGGCACCAGAATCAGGCCGCGATGTTTTTCATCCTCACTTTGCCAGTGAGCAGGTGAGAGCATCGGAAGGTTCCATGTTTCGGCCTGCGGCAGCACGGACGTCGCGGAAACCTGCAGCGATGTTCCGGGCGTTGAGACCGGGACAACCATCTTGAGAAGCTGTTGATGATTCTCCTGCGACAGGGACCATTCGACCGGTCGGCGGTCTTCGAGCATGACTTCTGTGACACGCGTTTTTTCGGGAACGCGTGCGATCATAGTTGTTCGGCGTCTCATTGTCGAAGGCAGACCAATCGTCCAGCGCGAGGCCAGCGTGTCACCCTCAACCGTATGGCTGGCGGTGAAACCTGTGAGTGGCAGAGGACCCTGAATACTCATGTCGGCTTCTGTCCGGCAACTGAATGCCAGACGCGACGAATCGCCGGGAATCAGTTCCCACTTCAGAACGCCGTCTTTCAATTCCGGGCCAAGCACCAGACTGCCGGCGCTCGTCACCTGAATCTGGGGCGGCGTGATGAGCTCAAACCTGGAGAGCGTGGCCGGGGGCAGTTCAAGTCGAAAGGTGACAACTTCGCCAGCGACCAGACCTTCGGCAGCCCATGTGCCTGAGAATTTTTTCGGAAGTCCCGGTCGCAGAACGAAAAGTCGCCGCGACGCATCCGAGCCCAGCGCCACGGGTCCCTGATCGTCGGACAGTTTCAATTGCTGAAGGCTGGTGGTGCCAATCAGCAGCGGTCCGGCGGACTGCTGAGTCGCACCGGAGTACAGATTCAGCTCCAGCGTTCCGGATCGCAGATTTGTTCCGGTCAGTGTGGCCGCGTACCGGGCTTCTCTGATCTGCGACCGTTTGAATACTTCATCAGGAATCGCAGGACGTTGCGGTTCAGAAAGCTGCGGTTGCAGAAGGCTGCGCGGCACCGGGACAAATTCACCATCAGCCACACGATTCCGCAGTTCCTCAAGCGGAACAATTTCTGACTGAATTCCGGATGGCTGATCGCGTATGGCTGCCGGAGAGTTCACCGCATCGGTCGGACTCTGCAGCAGCGCGATCAGCAAAAGATTCCAGATATGCATGGTGTTGACTATCGCGCGGAACCGATCGAAATTTCGGAAGGCCGTGTAGAAGGCTGAACCTGTTCGTCACCCGATTCGTGCATGGGCGACGACATGACACCAGAAAAACCGAATACCGTTGGGAAGTCGTTCACGCGTGCGGATCCTGCAAACTGCGGGCGTCTTTCGGAGAACAGGCGTTGGAACGTCACGGACAATACTCCAAAGACGACGCCAATCGCGACATACGGAGCCAGCATCAGCGTTCGTTCCGGGAAGATCAGCCATGCCACAAGACCAAGGCAGCTTAAGAAAAGAAATGGGACGACAACTGTCATCTGGCGAAGCATAGACATCATAATGAAGAATAGGACGCAACTCAGGGCGCTGACCAGCAACAGGGAAACATGCGGGAGCAGGTACAGTTTCAGAGCGCCTGAATTTCCGGAACCAAAAAAAAGATCATGACGACCCGGCTGGCTCAGCCATTCGTCTGTTCGTTCAATCATCGCCAGCTGCAGATCGCCCGTGTAAGGTGCCAGAACGGCTCGCAGTTGGCGGTCGGCTACAGTTCTGAGCGTGTCGCCGCCAGGGACGATTGTAGCAGCCCGCTGCGTGAGTGATGAAAACGCCGTCGAAGCACTGATGGCCTGAAACTCGTCCTGCGACCCGACGCACCAGACAACAGGCACCGCAGCAGACTCGCCTACAATTTCCGCTCGTCGAAAAATGGTTGTCAGCCATAGTGCCGGGTTGTCCGGCAGTTTCTCTCGGACTCGAAATTCCAGAATGACGGGCCCGTCTGAAGATCCGTGAGCCTTTCGGGCAGAAATTGTCCATCGATTGACCTTTCGGTCTGCCACTCGTTGTTGCTGCAGAAAAGTCTTTTCCGGGTCACTGGAACTTAGGGATTGTGCACCCAGCAGAATCGCTTCTATGCCAGCTCCTTCCGGAGTTTCCACGGAAATAAATTCCGGGACGGAATCATAAACCGCCAGCGTGGAAACCATCGCCTGGGTGCCAATAATTCGAGCCTGGACAAAGATCAGATCGGGGCTTGTGGACGACGTCACAGCAAGACGATCGTCCCATCGCAACGGAACCGCGACCACCGCCTGAGATGTCTCCATGGCCGATTCAAACTGCTCGGAATAAACCGGCGACCATTTGGTTTCATCGCTGATCTTAAGGCCACTCAGGGAACTGGTTCCCGCCTGGACACTTCGGATCTCAGCCGACTGAGGCAAAATGATGGGCAGCTGATAAATGTGGTCTGCGGAGATTGCTGAGTCCAGTGGGGCTGGCCACAGATAGGAAACTTCTATATTCAGAATCCCGCGTTTCGGTTCCGGAAGGCGAAAACTCCAGTTGGACGATTCGATCGTTGCACGCAGCGGTTCGGCCTGACCAGAGACTCGCACGGTTGGACGAATCTCAGGAGGGACCTGCAGAGACAGGCTGGGCATGTCACGATGTTCAATCTCAAACCGAATCAGTTCTTTGACTTCGATTCCATTCTCGCGAGGCTGCATCCGCAGAGTAATCTCAGCGCGCACCGACGGAGCCTGTGTGGGCAGTTCCAGCCGAATCGGAATCGACGGGTCATCATGCAGCCAGGTCTCTGAGATCAGCGTTGTCTCCGGGCTGTCGGTGCTCAACGGCGTGGAGACCGGCACAGTCGGCAACAGTTCACCGTTGCCCATGCTGATCGGGCGAATCGAATAGTCGTCGGATTCAATTGTACGGATAATAAAAGGCTGGCCGCGCCGTGAAAGCACTTCCGGGCATCGAAGCTGGATAGCACCGGAACGCACCGAGGGCAGTGATGCAAACGCGCGGAATTCAACGATGAATTCCCCCGACTGACGTTCGGGAAATGTCAGCTGAAGCAAGTCGACTTCCGTCTCCGAGACCCGCATGGACAGCGGCTGATTTGTCTTGCCGCTGATTAAACGCATGGTGCCTGGGAGAATCTGCCATTCACCACTGGAGTACCCCGGCCAGATGATCGAAAAATCAAGCAACGAACCCTTGAGGACGCTCACTGGATATCTGGCCGTGACGAGAACATTCTGCGGATCAGGCTGCAGGCTCAGTTCAGGGGACACTGCAAACTGGGCCTCGGTCTCTTCCACATGCAGCACAATTTGTGACTCAGGTGAACGCATCCGAAAAGCAGTGGCGGCAACGCTGAGATCATTTTCCGAGGGCACGCGGATGCGTTGAGCACCCTTCAATTCGGTTTGCTGAACCAGAAGTCCCGTTGGAAACAGAATTTCCAGATCACCCGGCTGTTGATTGACGTCCTGAATCGCCGGAATGGAAACGCGAATGTCCTGCGGAAACTGTCGATTGATAAGTTCCAGATCAAACGACAAATTCAACGTTCCTTCCATGGCTGACGTGAGTCGAATGATGGCCGGAACCGGACCGGCAACTGAAGGACTCTCAAAATTGTTCAGCACAGAAACGCCAGCCGCATTTCTTGCATCCGCCTCGACAAGCTGAAAGCCCTCAGGAAACGTGACCCGCACTTCGCTGACCGGGCTGCCGCTGATCTGCAGAACCTGAGTCCCCGTCATCGTCACTGGAATCGTTGTCAGATCCAGCTTCATGCGATTCTGGACCTGGATCACGGGTTTCTGAGCGACGCGTGCGACAACTTCGGACCACGTCAGATTAAAGCCTGTGGGCAGGCCCCAGAATTCGATGGTTCGCACTCCCTGAGCATCTCGAATTGCTTTATCTACGGCGCCCGTGGGAAGCTTCTGAATTTCAACGGGTGACGAAAATGTCAGCACCGCATGAGAAGCCGTTGCTTCCGGCAGATTAATGTTGAGCTGAGAGACGCCCGGTGAAATCGTTCGCGTCTTCCCGACCAGCATCATTTTGACCGTATGCAGGCCCTTGCCCCTGAGATGCCATTTTCGATTGTTCTGCTCGCCCGTTGTCAGCAGTGACTGTCCGTCAGCTGCGTCCGTACTGCTTTCAAAATCCTCGATATAAACGTCGCCAAAAGCCAGCGGGACGGTCACCCATTCGGCATCGAGATTCACACGAATCCGCAGTTCAACGGATAACTGAATTTTTTCCCGGTCGATAACGCCGGTAATTTCCATCTTTGCGATCGTGTAACGCGGCCTGTTTTGCTGGTCCTGAGCGCGTTGCAGCAATTCTTCGACAACATTCGGGCCGAGCAGATCGGCAAGGGGAATCAGCTGGCCCGAACTGGTTCGAAACAGCATTTCCGCGTTCGCGCCGGGCGGAACGCCGGAGTTCAGCAGTTCAGGAGTAACGGGCGCCGGCGACGGGGTGGGGGCGCCGACTGTTTGCGCAGACGCTGTCTGGGAGACAATGCCAGCCAGAAGTTGCAGTGTCAGCAGGCAAATTATGAGCTTCATCAACCTGCGTCCTTTCTGCAGTCCTCGCGATATGCTCTCGCTCGAAACGCCAGCGTCAAAAACAGATGCCGGATCGATGCGAAATCACAACATCGCCACTACTGTTAGTTTAGGCGGAATTTTGCAGTTGGTGAAGCTGTTGCAGGAAATCAGCGGAATGTGGTGACGAGTTCCTGGCCAAGAGTCGCAGTGCTGGCAGCCAATAGGCTTGGAACGAATACATCGAACGAATCACCTGCAAGGCTTGTGATGGATCCACCGGCTTCGGTGACCAGCAGACTGCCCGCCGCGACATCCCATGCATACAGGCTGCTGGACCAGAAGGCATCGATTCGGCCACAGGCGATGTAGGCAAGATTCAAAGCCGCGGAGCCTGTTCGCTGGACGGTCTGACATTTGGTCAGAGCATGCAGGAAACGTTTCACGGCCGGATTTTCCGGGTCAGTGGCGACCGGCAGACTGGCCACGGCCATCGCCTGTTTCATCTCGGCTTCGCCACTGGTGGAGATCTTGTCCCCGTTACGAAACGCGCCGCCACCTTTCAGGGCGGTAAACAATTCATCGCGTGTCGGATCGTAAATGACGCCGACTTCCAGACGACCGCCGACAGAAAGAGCAATCGAAACGCAATAATAGGGGAAACCGTGGACGTAGTTGGTTGTCCCGTCGAGAGGATCAATGATCCAGAAGCATTCGGTCTCGTCCGTTCGATCGTTAAGGCTTTCCTCACCCAGAAAGCCATGCTCGGGGAATCGGTTTTTCAGGCTCTGCACAATCGCCGACTGTGCCGCTTCGTCAGCTTCTGTCACAAGATTCGCGCGGCTCTTTTCTCGTACGGAAAAACGGCCGCGCCAGTCCTGAAGGACTCGGCCACCTACATAAGCCGCGTCGATCGCAGCGGAGAGCCATTGCTGTTGCAGCGTACCGGAAGGTGCTGGGTTATTCATAGAGGTCCGATTGTACTTGTTGTGCGGATGAAATGAATTTGTTCGGATGATCCCGCAGCAGGGATTCGTTTGAAAGAATCAATCGTCGTGACTGGGTTCCTGAAGTCAACAGCACAGGCGTCAGATTGAGGAGAAATCATCTCAGTTTGCCTGGTACTTCGAACAACAATTGTCTTGTCTTACTGTAATCATTTTTTTTGATGCCCACGGTTTGCTGCTGCCTGTTCGTCAGTGCGACGGACGCAGCCCGAATGTTGGCGATATCTGACTGAGATCACACCGATGCCAGACCTGAGTCCGTCCCAGATTGTGTTTTTGATTTCTGTCCTGCTGTTCACCGTCGTGGCGGCGATCTCTGACATTCGGACCCGCAAGATTCCCAACAGGATGACGGTGCCGATGTGTTTGTGCGGGCTTGTGTATCAGATTGCATTCTTTCAGCTGGACGGTCTCTGGACGGCTCTCGCTGGATTCGGGACCGGCTTTGGAGTTCTGTTTGCGTTGTGGATGATCGGCACCGCTGGCGGTGGAGACGTAAAACTGATGGGAGCACTTGGGCCATGGATGGGTGCCATGCTGACACTCAAGGTCCTGTTCTGTGCACTCGTGTTCGTGACTGTAGGCACATTTGGAATCGTGGCCTATGCCGCTCTGTCGAACGGAATTCGCAGGACAAAATCGCAATACCTGCGACAGAAAAATTCTGCCGAAACGAACGGCGAAAGGCAGAAGCGTCGGGTTATGGCTTTTGCAGCACCCGTAGCGCTTGCGACCTGGTGTATGGTTGCACTGCAACTACTGACGGACAGGGGTCTGTAACCCCGGGCTTCAGGATTCTTCGGCAATTTTTTCACGAAGCCAAATTGCTTCAGCCGAAATCACGGATGCAAGTCGTCTTTTCATGGCGATTTGATTTCGTTTCAAGTGAGTGAGGACTATGAAGAGCATCGCCACCAGAACATCCGGACGCCGTGGAGCGATCCTGTCGATGGAGCTGGTGCTGATTCTCCCGATCTTTCTTATGCTGATTTTCAGCATCGTGGAATTTTCGATGCTGATGTCGGCAAGTACTCGCGTCGCCAATGCCGCTCATAGTGGTTCGCGTCTGATGAGTCTCTCCGATACGAGCCCTGACGAAGTGAGAGAAAAGGTGATCTCACTGCTGGGCTCCAGGCTCGCCCAGAACTGTCAGATCGATGTTCAGCCGGCGGCCTTTGCCGGGCATATCGGTCGCGTGACAGTCCATGTTCCGATGGCAAATGCATGTCCGGATCTGCTGTGGATCACGGGCTTCAGTATAAAAGGCCGTTCCATTGATTCCGATGCACCAATGGTGATGGAACGGTCGGCATCAAGAAATGAGATCCAGCGTTTTTGACGCTGGTTGTATCACTTCAGACGTTGTCGTTCAGTTCGCCTGAATGAAGACTTCTGAAGTGCTTTGCTCCCAAAGAATCGAGCGTCATTGAACGACTTTGGGAGCCCCTGCGCAGGGATGGTGCAGAGATGTGATGGACCGAATATCGACACTGACTTCGGTTGAAGTGCGAATTAATTCCCCTGCGTTGAACTGATCGACTGGAGATTCATTGTGAAGCTCACACCCTGGATGCTGACGGCAGCTGCCTTTGGGATTATCTCCCTGCTGGCGGTTGGTTTTCTTTTCAAAAAGCTGATGGCCACACCTGTGACACCTGTGGCTGAAGTAAAACCACCCGAAGCCAAAGTATTGCCGATGGCAATTACCGAGATCGAGCCGGGCACGGTGATTACTCGTGCTCACGTGGGCAATGGGCGTGCGAAAATTGGCGAAGCGCTTCCTAAGGATACCTTTCTGGCCATTGACAGCGTTATTGGACGAATTTCGCGAGTGAAGATCACCGCGGCTGTGCCTCTTCAGGGAGTCATGTTTTACGCACCTGGCGATCATCCGGGCCTGACAGTGGCCGCTGGAAAGCAGGCTGTGGTCGTGCGTGTCAGCGAAACAACGGCAGTACTCAGTCAGAAGCTGAAGCCGGAACAGCATGTCGATGTGCTGCTGACGATTGATGGTGTTGGCAGCGGCGGAAGCAATCGTCTGCCGTCGGCGGGTGGCAGTGTTGCAAGTGCTGCAAACTACGGCGATGCCATGACAGCCACGCTGTTCAAGGGTGTAAAAATTCTGTCGATGAGCAAAGGCTACACAGCGACTTCGCTGCAGGGAGCTGATTCCCACAACGTGACTTTGGAGCTGGATGAGGAGCAGGCCAGAATTGTATCGCTTGCTCAGCGAAAAGGTGAAATCGATCTTGTCTACAATGAAAATGGTCCCGGCAACGGCGGCATTGAGATTGAAGCTTCCGAGAAGGATCGCATCACTCTAAAAGAGATTCTTGGTATCAAGCCGCAGAAGGAAAAGGAAAAGCCGTTCAAGGCTGAACATTATCGTGGCGGTGGCCGTTCCAGCTCGTTCTTCGAAGATGGCGAACGCGTGGGAGGGTTTGGCGGCGACCGCGGTGGTGATGTTGACGGCGATCAATGGCCAAGCACTGGCGGATCTGTTGGTGGCTGGTCAACCGATCCTCGACCTGTGGATCGACAGCAGAACGTGGCTCAGCAGGCAACACCTGCGGCGGCATCGCTTTAACCGTGACTGTTGTTCCTGATGGGTTCAGAACGGATCGAACCATGAAACTGTCTGCACTTCCCAGGCGTGCTCGAAAATCCTCGACGGAATCTCGTCGCGGTGTGCTGATGGCGTGGACAATCTGGATGATGCTGACAGCTGGCATCATCGCCGGCAGTCTGTTTCATGTTCTCTGGCTTTCTGGCATTCGAGCTCAGGCATACAATTGTGCGTCGTCTGCGGCACTCGCTGCTGGCCACAGCTATTTGTCCGACGACATGCTGCGTTTCCGCCAGCCGTCATTTGAATACGATGGCCGAGTCACGCGCTGCCGCAATGCTGCCATCAGTATGGTGGAAAGCTATCGACGCGGAACTTCTCTTCCGCCGATTACCGAGCAGCAGGTTCTTGTGGACTGGAGTGGAGCTGAAGGTCCGGTGATGGACCCCGCCCTGGTTGTTCCGTCACGAATCAGCGTTTCCTTCGACAGCGCCGGCCAATCGACTCCGGTCGGATCCTTCTTTGGGGGACTCACCGGAAAAGTCAGATCTCAGCCGGGCGTACAGGCGAGCGTCTGTCTTGAACATGCCCCGATTGCCTTTCGTCCGGCCCCCAATGCCAATGTGCCTGTGTTGCCGTTTACGATTTGTGATGACGGGATGGTGCAGGCTGCAGGGCAGGGGGCCGCGACACCGGCCTCTGCATCGCAGGGATTCTGGACTTCTGGTATTGAATCCGGAAAGGGTGTGGACAACTACAGCTGGAACAGTCAGTCGAATCGGTTTGAGCGAGGACCCGATGGTTTGCCGGAATTGACCGTGGCAATTTATTCGTCGGGCGGAACCAGTTCGCCTGACGCCTTCATTCCGCTGGTTTTTGGCAACTCCGCATCGCCGGTTGCTGGTGAAGCGATCCCCAAATGGATTTCCGAAGGGCTGACATTGGCGGACCTGCAGAGCCTTGGCAAACAGGAAATTTCCTTTCCGGGAATGATGCCTGTGGCATCTCTGACCGCAAAGGATCTGCAATCGTGCGCGGCGGCACTTCAGGAAAAATCCAGTCAGCCCTGTCTGCTTTGCCTGTCGTCTGCCCCGCAACTTCAAAAAGGACTTACTTCAATTAGTCTGAAGCGTCCGGTGGCCGTGCGGATCGTGCAGGTCAATTCGAGTGCCTCCGGGTCTGTAAAGGTTACGCTTCAGCCGTGCGTCATGGTCACCGCGACCGCCGTGACAGCTGCTCCTTCTGTTTCAAACAATGTCATCAACCGTTACGTCTACAGTGTGCGTCTCATCAACTGACAGGTTGTCAGGACATGAGTCGGTGCCCGTTTTCGAACGGCACCACAATCGTAACAGTAACTTTTTTGTGCAAGCCATGGCAGGCGTTGCATCACTCGCTGATTTTGCCGGTGGATCTTTTCTCGCGGAAGAATCGGCCTGCAACATCATCCCCGGGGATTCTGGATTTTCTCCGGGCTCCCTTCGATAAATGATTTTGGGCCATTGAGTTCCGTACTGGCCTGGCACGTCTCTCACTTTCGCTGTCTGGAAAAGTACTAAGGGCAATTTATGGTCGCTCCCTCTGAAGCAACGGATAATTCCGCCCGTGATTTTCAGCGTCTGAAGACATCGCTGCATCGTCAGATCGTGGATGTGATTGATTTCAGCAAAGCGGAAGCAATGACAGAGGACGAGTTGCGGACGCAGCTCAGATCTCTTGCGGAGTATCTGTGCTCCAAACAATCCGTGAAAGTTGATCATCTGCAGCGTGAGGCGATGGTCTCCGAGATCATGGACGAAATCTACGGATTCGGTCCCATTGAATCGCTGATGGTGGATCCATCGGTCACCGATATTCTTGTGAATGGCCCCGATCGAGTTCTGGTGGAACGAAACGGGATTCTGGAATCCACGAACATTCGGTTTGCAGACTCCGGGCATCTGATGCAGTTTATCCATCGCCTTGTCGGTCGAGCCGGTCGGCGTATTGATGAATCAAGTCCAATGGTGGATGCCCGACTTCCGGATGGTTCGCGATTCAACGCTGTGATTCCACCTTTGGCGCTTTGTGGGCCGACAATTTCTATTCGTCGCTTCGGCAACCGGCGCATTCAGCTGGAAGACATGATCAAATACGGCTCGCTGGCACCCGCCATTGCCGACTTTCTGATTCTCGCGGTCCGCAGCAGAATGAACATCATCGTCAGTGGCGGTACTGGTGCCGGCAAGACGACTCTGCTTAACTGCATGGGCCGCTTCATTCCGGATACTCAGCGAGTCGTGACGATTGAAGAGACGGCCGAACTGAGCCTTCAGCAGCGAGACGTGATTCCTCTGGAAACGCGTCTTCCGAACATGGAAGGCAAAGGTGCTGTGACCCAGCGTGACCTTCTGCGAAATGCTCTGCGAATGAGGCCCGACCGAATTATCGTGGGCGAATCCCGCGGCTCCGAAGTTCTCGACATGCTGCAGGCCATGAATACCGGTCACGATGGTTCCATGAGCACCGTACATGCGAATAACACTCGCGAAACTCTGGACCGTCTGGAACTGATGATCGCACTTTCAGGAGCAGATCTGCCGTCCCGCATTGCTCGCCAGTACATCTCCAATGCCGTAGACATCGTGATTCATGTGACTCGCCTGCATTCCGGTCAACGTCGAGTCACTCGCGTCTCAGAAGTTTCCGATCTGAAGGACGGCGAGTATCGTATGGACGATATCTTTGTGTATCGCATCAGCGGGGAGAATGTCGAGGGCTCGCCACAGGGCAGTTTTTTTGCAACCGGGCATGTGCCAAATGCGCTTCGCAGGCTGGCAATGACCGGGGCGAATGTTGAGCAGTATCATCCTCTGTTCGAAGCACGTGAACTGAAAATGACATGAGGCTGTTGCAGTGCTCCTTGCAATAGTGGCTGGTCGCCCCATTTTTCTGATACCGGTTCTTCCGGACTCCTTTTCTAAATCCGGGTTCCCTCATGATCGCTCCGAACAACACATTGTCGACTCTTGAACGCCGACCGGAGTTTTCAGGGCTGCTGCGTGAAGACACACAGTTTGCTCGAGGTGATTCGGCAGGGATGAGCGAATCCGTCAACGGCTGGTTTGATTCCCTGATGATCCAGTCCGGAATCCGCACTTCGCCTGCAGTCTGGCTTGGTCTGTGCATTGTCTCGGGTCTGGCTCTGGGCGGAGCCGCATTTGTGGCGACAGAACGTCCGTTCGTGACATCGATCTTTGCGGTGGTCGGCCTGGTGCTGCCAGTCGTCTATGCGGTCTACGCACGACTGTCGCGCCAGAAGCGAATCATGGATCAATTGCCGGGCATGGCGGATGAACTGGCTCGCTGTGCACGGTCGGGTCGTAATCTGGAACATTCGTTTATGCTGGTTGCAGCCGACACGCCTTCTCCGCTCGGCGATGAGCTGCGAGTCAGCGTTCGTCGGATGGAAATGGGCATCGACGTCGGAAGCGCAGTCAAGGATCTTTCGTCCCGCACGGGCGTCTCGACTCTGACGATGTTTTCTTCGGCTCTGGCAGTTCATCAGGACACCGGTGGTAACTTGATTTCAGTGCTCGAACGGCTGGCCACTGCTGTTCGCGACCGTCTGCATTTTGTTTCACGGCAGAGATCGGCCACGATTACCAGCCGCATGGGCGCGATCATGATGGTTGTGATTCCCATCCTGGTGATGAGCTTTTACCTGTTCCGTGATCCTGCTTATCTGGACAATCTGATGAGTTCCTTCTGGGGGCGTCTCTCTCTTTGGGGAGGTGTCGTGCTTCAGATCCTGGGTTGCGTGATTGTGTTTCGAATCCTGAGTCGCAGTTCGCGTTTCTGAGTCGTGTTCCGGGTTTGCAGGCTGCAGCAGATAACGTGCTGACTGCAGCAGGTGGCGAGTGTCAATGATGACGTTTTGTCTGCCGGTCATTTCTCACGTTGCGGCAGATATTGTGGAGCACCGTACATGACTTCCTTCTGGTTAATAACCGCAATTGGTGTTTTCTCCGTCATCTATATTTTCGTCAAGATTTTTAAACGGACGGACCGGAATAGTCCTGATTCGTTCCATCAGTCTCGGCCTGTTCCGGATCTTAGAAACGGGGCAGCCGCTGACGAACGACTGCACAGTCAGGCCGGCCTGCTGAAGATCGCCGGTGAAGCTTCGAGTGACTCGCGTCCAATGCCGCTGAATGATCCGGCTGCCGTTCGGGCTCCGTTTCAAGTGACCGCAACTCATGCAAATTCGTTCTCCGGCTCCGTGTCGGCTGCCGCGACAACAATGCCTTTGGGATCCGTGACGGGATCAGGTCGCCTGTCTACCTGGAGCGATCGTCGCCTGTTCCAGGATTTTCGCGGACTTCTGAATGACAGTGCAGACAATATTCCGCTGCCTGGCCCGGAAGATCTGCCCATTCGCAACGATGATTTTGTGTTTGGCCCACTGACTCCATCAATGGCTCAACTTCTTCCCGAGACGGATGCCCGCCGAGAAGTGCAGCGGAAGGCACTGCTGGCCGCCGGCTATCATTCGCGTGCTGCGTGGCTGAACCTGAGTGCCATTCGATTTACGCTGTCGTTCCTGGCGATCGTGATCGTTGGTTTCTGGCTGATCGTGGCTCCTCCCGCCATTGAACCGTGGCTGTTGGGTTTGCTGGTGATGGCTCCGCTGTGCATGTGGGCGTTGCCGCCATTGATCGTGGCCTTCAGGGCGTCGGAACGCAGGATTGATATCGAACGCGGACTGCCGGACGTTCTTGACATGATGAACATGGGCGTCAGTCAGGGTCTGACTGTGCCTCAGTCACTTCGACGAATCAGCAGAGAACTGGTGGAAGCCCATCCTGCCCTGGCTGAAGAATTAAGAATTGTCGACCAGCAGTCAGAGGTTGGCAATCTGCCTCAGGCGCTTCGGAATTTTTCACAGCGAATTGATTCCTCGGAAGTGAACTCATTCACCTCGCTGCTGGTGCAGTCTGAGACCACGGGTACCAGCATTTCAAAGGCTCTGACGGAATACAGCGACAGTATTCGAGCTTCGCTGAAAGAACGAGCCGATGCCAGAGCCAATGCGGCCTCGTTTCAACTGCTGTTTCCCGTGGCATTGTTACTGATGCCGTCCGTGTTTCTCTTCCTGCTTGGTCCCGCGATTGTGCAGATGTCCGACTTCTTTAACAATCGGGCGGGTGCGTTGCAGGAGGATCGTCGCGAAGCCCTGCAAAGTCTTGAACAACAGCCTCAGCTTAATTTGCAGCGATTTGGTGCACCAGGCGGAGCCTTCGGCGGACCGCAGTAACAGGGCTTGTTGCTGAAACCGGATGCTTCCTGGCTCACGGGCCGGAAGCATCCAAAGCCGCCGGGCGTCGCGGCCATATAACGCTGCTGGGCAACTCCTGAATCCTATGGAGCAGGAGTTGCTGCCGGCGCGGTGGGAGCAGAAGCAGGAGCCTGGCTTTCAGCCGATTGCCGCAGCTTTTCCAGTTCCTGAGCGTCCTTCACGCGTTTATCGGCCGCAAAAAACAGCGCCAGGGACTCACCCTCACCCATTTTTCCGCACAACGTCTCGACTTTTTTCTTCGCCCCGGCGTTCTTTTGCTGGTTCGCTTTTGTCACGGCGTCGGTCTTGATTCGATTCAGTAGCTGGTCAAAATTCTTTTGTGCGGGCAGCGCGTCCAGTTGCCCAATCGCAGCCTCCAGCGCCGGCACGTTGCCTTCGGCAGCCGCTTTTTTTGCCAGGCTCATGTGGACCGCTTTCTGAGCCACCATATCAACCAGCTGATCGCGAAGCAGATAGAGTTCGCCTTCCACGCCGAGCCGGACAGAATCATCCGGAAGCTTCATGGAATCCTGAGGAATCAAGCCTGGTGCATATGGCACTCGTGCCAGTAGCGCACTGCCACTGTAAACGTAAAGCCAGTACGTAGGATTCCGCGGATCCACGCTGATTTCGATATCTCCGTTTCGGTCGGAGAGCATTCGAACCCCGGGAGCCTCATTGACATCGGTCTGACGGAGCTTGGCCACTTTGTCGACACGAAAACAAATCAGCGGGCGATCCGGACGTGATTGCAGAACCAGTCGGACGCTGCTTTTTGATGCCGACGGCCGCTGCCGAAGTCCAATCTGCTCCATATTGCGACTTCGTCCGCCAAAGGGCACCATGCCGTGGGCGATAAGCACGCCGCGAACGTGTCCACTGTCCGTGTAAACGGCAGATGAGTCTTCTGTGGCTCCTTCAACCTTGACGGCCTGGTCGTCAGCGGGAACGGCATCGGCTCTAAGTTCTTCGTTAAACGAAGTGACCCGAACATAGCAAAGATCAAGCTTCTGCAGCAGTTTGACTTTGCCCGGATTGCGCCGATCGAGTTGCCGCAGGAAAGTTCTGAGCACATCACCTTCCATCACCTGTGCGGCGGATGGGTCCGGCGGAATCAGAGTGCCAGCCTGAAGGTGAAACTCCAGTTCGGTCTTATCAATGGAGGGCCCGGACAGCAGCAGCACGGGACGGAAGCTGTCACGCGCGAGGCGGCAGGCGATGTTGCCGACACTTTGGCTGTCATGCGTCGGTTCGACGCGGAGAGGCGACAGTTCCTGAACCCGAGTGTCAAATTCGCGGCAGCCAATTTCGAACATTCCATTGTTTCCAGCCACGGAAATCAAAAGCACTTTTTCAATGTCCGATCCCTCGTAGCGAGGCTGCAGTTCTGCCTCCACCATTCGTTCAAGGCGAGCGGGGCTTGCGGGAATAAGCCATTCGCTCGCATGAATCGTGGCGTCCCACATCGATCCATACATCCGGGTCAATCCTTTGCGGATCTCTTCCGTAAAGGCTGCGCGGGCGTCTCGGCTATTCGTCTCGTTTCCATCAAACCCGATTTCCACTACGACCTTATAGGGTCTGTGGGCCAAAGGAATTTCCGGAGCCGACTCGCTCGCCGCAACAGCTGCCGCCGCCGAAGGAACTGCAGCGTTTACGGGCGGCGTCGCAGCCGCTGGCGCCGCAGTTGACGGAGCGGCATCGGGGGCCTGCTGAGCCCTGATTGTTGTGGGAATGAGGATCACAGCCGCGGCGGCGGACAGGATCAGGCAACGGAATCGTCGCAGTAAACAGCTCATGGGCGCACCATCCAGCGTTCGACATTTTGATAAGTGGACAGGGGACGGTCGGGCGTTCCGAGAATTGTCTTTCGCCAGACAGCAAAGTCATCCACTTCCCACAGGGGAATCAAAAATGCTTCCGCTGCGATGTGATTGTGAATTGTAAACAGGCGAGACTGAGCGTCCTGGAAGCTGGACGCATAATCCAGATTGATCAGTTCCTGCCTCATCCAGTCCGGAAACATTCCAAGTCGGTTCATGTCGAGCGAATTGTCATTGGCCAGTAAAGGCCACAATTCCAGCAGTGGTTCTTCCATCCGCACTCGTCGATAACACATGTCCCAGTCGGCATCTTTCAGCGGTTCGCCCGGCTGATCTCCTTTAATCAGGTCAATTTCAAACCCGATCTTCTGCCAGTAGATCATCATGCGCTCCGCCGCTGCAATGCAGTTTGGATCCGGGTCTACAACAAATCGCAGCCTTGGTAGTTTGATATAGTCGACCTTTGTTGCCGCGCGGAAAATTTCTGAATCAAACTGCTCCTTCTTCTTTTTGGCTTCCGCTTTTGCGATCTCAGTCAGACGTGTGAGCTCAGCAAGCTGAAGCTGTCGTTCAGCCGCATATCGTAACGCAAAGGCCAGGCGAAGATTAAATTCAGGAGGCTTCTGACTGGGCTCAGTAGCATAGCTCGCCAAATTCCACGCCGCACTGGTCGGGCGACCGTACTTCATCGCCTCATCGCGCAGCACGATCGATTTCAGAATACCTTCGCGATTCACGGCAAACGAGAGCGCTCGCCGCATCTGGGCATTGACGACTCGTTCGGACATCGGATTGAAGGCAATCACGTGAGTGACCGGCAGTGCGTACTGCCTTGTCGTAAATTCGTTCGACGCCAGAAATGCCTCGACTTCCCACGGATGCAGATGAGGCAGATAATCAATTTCGCCGCGGATCATAGCCTGCAGCAGTTTGTTGCGGTCAGTAAATCTTCGCTCCTGAATTTCTGCAATATGATACTGGCTTCCATCCAACCCGTCCGGTTCCGGCCGTTGACGAATAAAGATGCGTCCGGACTCATCCGATTTTTCCTGCTTAAAACGCGTCGACAGAACGATCGGTGCTGGCATCGCTGTCTTTGCAGATGTCGCTTCGGTCGGTGGATCGGCATCAGTGATAAGGTCGGCCGGCGCATCATCGCCTGGGGCACCGTCAGCAGTGGGTTCCGTTGTCCTGGGTGGCTGGCCTGTGACGGGAAATCGCAGCAATGATTCGATATTCAGCGGCACGCGAGAAAAGCGAATTCGCAGTTCTCCGGGCGAACGAACGGAAATCTCCTTTACGAACGACGCCAGTCGGGAACTGAAGAACGGGCTCGACGGATCAATGCGATGCCCAAGAGCTTCTGCCACATTGTTGGCGGTCAGAATTGGCTGGGACTGCCAGTGAGGTCTCGTTTCACGCAGAGAAAAAAGAACCTCGCGGCCCAGGTCGGCCGGATCCCAGACTTCAAAATAACTGGAGCGGAAGTACGTCAGTTCATCCGCAGCCGATGGCTCAAACAGCGGAACCTCCAGCAGTTCGGTCAGCCGTTCTCGAGACTCCTGAGGCACCGGATACACCTGCGGTTGTCCGTCCATGTCCTCAACGCCAACTCGCAGTACCTGATAGCGCGACGTAAAACGTGAGAACGCTGCGCGTTGATTTCCGGACAACGGCCAGACAGTGCTGGCCTTCCATGCCAGTTCGGAAGCTTTGGCGAAAGCCCTCTGCTGTGACTGCTGGTCGGCCTCTGACAGCAGGGCCGTGACAATCTGCTGCAGCTTGCCTTTCGAGTGTGGCACCAGCTCGTGATCAGAAATCACTTTTTCCACACGGGAAATCAGATAGCGAACTTTTCTGAAATCTTCCTGAGCCAGAGCCTCGTTAATCATCGGACCGACGATCTGTCCGAAGCGAGGACGCAGCTCAGCGTTCTGAAGGTTCCGAGCCGCCGCTTCATCCAGCAGAGCCAGGGCCGCATAGGTGTCGCCCGCCTGTGCGCGAAGCGTGGACTCCGCAAGCAGCAGCTGTTCAAATCGTGGCTGCGATTTTTCCCAGTTTGGAATCTCGTTCTCGACTCGCAACAGAAGCTCATACGCTTTCCGAATGTTGCCTTCCCTGATCAGTTCATCCACGCGCATCAGCATCAGGTCTTCGAACAGCAGAATATCGTCCACTGTGGACACTGGCAGACTGTACTCTTTCAGCTGGTCACCCTTCAGAGTCACAACAAGCCTTTGCAGCTGCTTCATCCGCTCAATTCGCTGCTCTCGTTCCTTTTGATTCTGCGGCTTGGTGGCTTCCACCTGCTTATATTCGTCCGCCATTTTCTTCAAAGTGTCGGGGCGGGGAAACAGCGGGTTCACAATGATGACCGTGCGGTCTTCGGGCAGCGTGGCGGGCAGGACAACCCAGTCAAATTCCTGATCCTCTTCGTCGGCTTTCAGGATTTCGTCCGCCGATGGAATGGGCATATCCTTCAGCTTCGGTAACTCGTTCCTCACCACCTTCTCGTCCGCAATGACCGTTGCGCACATCAGCATCAGCATTGTCATGATCAGGCTGATCAGTGGGCGCGGTGATGCTGACCTGGCGGACCTGATGGAATAAGAGAAGTGTGTTAAATGCTGGCTCATGTGGCCTCTGCT
>Ga0209284_10001926_pt1 | contig 29978 bp, 29 predicted proteins | sample FRY03_FD_187211 | JGI IMG/M metagenome (GOLD analysis project Ga0209284, IMG submission 187211) | Freshwater microbial communities from Lake Fryxell liftoff mats and glacier meltwater in Antarctica - FRY-03 (SPAdes) (version 2) | ecosystem: Environmental > Aquatic > Freshwater > Ice > Glacier...
TGTTCTCGACCCGTGTCGATGTACCGGGCCTGCCGGTGAATCTGTTCCAGGATTGAGAAATTTTTGAACGCGCGGCGTTCAAAAGCCTCAGCACGCCCCTTGTCTGTGTCGTTACCATCAGGCAGATGGACAAGCTACTGACCGGTCTTGCAGACCAGATTCGCGCGGCGCAGGCCAATCGCACGACGTTGCGCATTCGCGGCGGGGGTAGCAAGGACTTCTACGGCGAGAAGCTCGATGGCGGCATCCTGGACACCCTGCCCCTGCACGGCGTCTTGAGTTACGAGCCCAGCGAACTGGTTGTCACGGTGCTGGCCGGTACCCCGCTGGTCGAACTCGAAGACCTGCTGGCCGAGGGCGGCCAGTACCTGGCATTCGAGCCACCCCATTTTGGCGCTGGTGCGACCGTCGGCGGCATGGTCGCCGCGGGTCTGTCCGGGCCTGCGCGTGTTGCGGCCGGGGCGGTGCGCGACCATGTGCTCGGCGTGCAGATGCTCAACGGGCTGGGCCAGTCGCTGCGATTCGGCGGGCAGGTCATGAAAAACGTGGCCGGGTATGACGTCTCGCGCGTGCTCGCGGGCTCGCTCGGCACGCTGGGTGTGATCACCGAGGTGTCGCTCAAGGTCCTGCCGCGGCCGGTTGCCGAGGCCACCCTGCGGTTCGCGTCGACCCAGGCCGACGCCTTGCGCCAGCTCAATCGCTGGGCCGGCAGGCCCTTGCCGATCAATGCCAGCTGCTGGCATCCGCAGCCTGACGGGCACGACGGTGGCAGTGCCCAGGGTCAGCTACACATTCGATTGCGTGGTGCGCAGGCCGCAGTCGAGGCCGCCTGCCAGGAACTGGCGGGCGAGCGGCTGGAGCCGGCCCTGGCCCAGGGCTTCTGGCAATCCGTGCGCGAGCAGACTGCGGACTTTTTCGCCTGCAATGGCGACCAGTGTCTCTGGCGGCTGAGCGTGCCCGACACCGCCGCCGAGTTGCCGCTGGCTGGTCTGGATTCCGTGGTCGAGTGGGGCGGTGCCCTGCGCTGGGTCAAGGCGCCGGCGGCGCGCGCGCAGGCGCTGCGCGACGCGACTCAGGCGGTTGGCGGTCAGGCCATGCTGTTTCGACGTGCGCGTAGCGCCAGCGCGCCGTGGCCGGCCTTCCTGCATCCCATGGCCGAGCCCCTGCAGCGGATCGAGCACGCGCTGCGCCAGCAATTCGATCCGGCAGGCGTGTTCAGCCACACGCGTCTGTCGGGCGCATTCCAGGTGGCGCCGGCAGCCAACAAGGTCATCCATGCAGACACAACTCGCGCCTGAGTACCAGGGCACCGCGGACGGCGATGCCGCCGAAGCCATTCTGCGCAAGTGCGTGCACTGCGGCTTTTGCAACGCAACCTGCCCGACCTATCAGCTGCTGGGTGACGAGCTGGACGGGCCACGCGGTCGTATCTACCTGATGAAACAGGTGCTCGAGGGCCAGCAGCCGACGCGCGCCACCCAGTTGCACCTGGACCGTTGTCTGACCTGTCGCAATTGCGAGACCACCTGTCCCAGCGGGGTCGACTATGGGCATCTGGTGGACATCGGCCGCAAGCTGGTCGACGCCAAGGTGCCGCGCCCGAAGAGCGAATCGCTGGTGCGCTGGGCGCTCAAGGAGGGCTTGCCCTCGCCCTTGTTCGCACCGGCCATGCGTGTCGGCCAGATGGTGCGCCCGCTGCTGCCGGCGAGCCTGCGCGCCAAGATTCCGGCAAGGCAGGCGAGCGGCCGCTGGCCGCAGCGCAGTCATGCGCGCAAGATGCTGATGCTCGCCGGTTGCGTGCAGCCCGCGATGATGCCCAACATCAACAGTGCGACCGCGCGCGTGCTCGATGCCATCGGCATCGAGACCCTGGTCGCGCCCACGGCAGGTTGTTGCGGTGCGCTGAAGTTTCACCTCAACGACCAGGAAGGCGGCCTGGCCGCAATGCGCGCCAACATCGACGCCTGGTGGCCGTACCTGGAAGGGAAGCACGGTGCGGTCGAGGCGATCATCATGAATGCCTCGGGTTGTGGCGTCACGGTCAAGGAATATGGCCACCTGCTGCGCGGCGATGCCGCTTATGCGGCCAAGGCGAAGCGGGTCAGTGCGCTGACGCGTGATCTGAGCGAATTACTGCCCGACATGGCACAAGAGCTGGCCGGCCACATTGATGTCGCGCGTGCGCCCGCCCAGCTGGCCTACCACCCACCGTGCACGCTGCAGCACGGGCAGGGACTGCGTGGTGGCGTCGAGCAGCATCTGCAGGCGCTGGGGTTCACGCTGCGCGTGTCGATGAACGAGGCTCACTTGTGTTGTGGTTCGGCAGGGACCTATTCGGTGCTCCAGCCCAAGCTGTCGCAGCAGCTGCGCGAGCGCAAACTCGGCCATCTGTCCGAACTCGCGCCAGACACCATCGTGTCGGCCAACATCGGCTGCATCACGCATCTGCAAAGCGGCACGGATGTGCCGGTGCGCCATTGGGTGGAAGTTCTCGATCAGGCCTTGACGGACTGATGTCGCGCATTGCCGTGCGGCCGCGATCGACGCGGCATCGGGCAACGTGTCTCAGCCGCCCGCGAGCAGGTTGGCCTTGCTTGCGAGCAGGGCGCCCAGTGCGTCCGCGGGCATCGGCCGCGCAAACAGGTAGCCTTGGCCAAAATCGCATCCGGCGCCGATCAGCAGGTCGCGTTGCGCCGTCGTCTCCACCCCTTCTGCCACCACTTGCATGCCCAACTCATGGGCCATCACGAAAATCCAGCACCACGCCCTGGATGGAGTCCTCATCCAAAAAATTGGTGGCCAACGACGACAGGTGGCGCGATTGGCCGTCATCGTGGAGGTAGCGCAGAACTGTCTCGGCAGCTGGACCATGCCGGCGCACGACGCGGTGCATCTCGTCGCGTGCCTGCTGCCGGTCTTGCGGGTGCAGTGTGTCGAATACATTCTGACCGCGCAGCACATCGGCCGGTCGACCCAGCAGATCGCGCGCCGCCTCGCTGGCGTACAGGATCGTACCTTGCACGTCGCACACCATCGTCATCACACTGGCCTTTTCAGTCAGCGCGCGGAAACGCTGTTCGCTGGCGGCCAGGGTCAGTAAGGCACGCTGGCTTTCGGTGATGTCCTTGACGTTCTTGAGCATTTCCTGTTCGGATTCGTAGCCGTTGAGGCGTACCAGCGCCGGATTCGCGCGCAATTGCGCTCCGTCCGGACTTGAACGGTACGCGCCGATGGGCAGCAATTCGAACAGGGATGAAAAGTCAGTCTGGGACATCGTTGTGCCGCGAGGGTAGCAAATGGGCGGCGACGCAGGTCTGGCCGACCTTGTGAACTTGCCCGGTAAGTGGACTATTGGGCGAAAACCCGGATGCAGGTCAGTCGCTCAGTGCTGCTTCGATGTCCCGGGGCAGGCTATCGGGCGCGTCAGCCGGTGCGTAGCGCTGGCGCACGGCACCATCCCTGTCGTTGACGACTTTGCCAGGTCTTCGCAGAGGTGACCTGCGATACTCGCGGCTTATGATGTCTCTGCCAGAACGGGTGTTGCTGTGGGCGCGTGGCCTCGTCGTCAGCGATGCGCAGGTGGCCGACGAAGCACTGCTTGGCAACCTGCGCCGCCTGCGCTGGTTGCTGCCGCTTTTTCTGGCGCTGGCGCTGGTGCTCGGGCTACTGGCGACTTTCGCGTGGCAGACCGACGCCGGCACCGATACGCGGATGCAGTGGCGCGAAGCGGTGATGAACGTGTACCGCGTGACCATCGTCTGGCTGATCGTGATGGCGCTGGCCGTGTGGCGCATGTCCTCGCGCACGCGTCCCGACACCGGCGTGCGCGTGCTGTTGTTCATTGTGCCGCTGGGTTTTCTGGTGTTCACCGCCGTGCTTACGGTGCTCGACCAGTGGGTCTCGCCCAACATCACACCGTATTTGCTGGGTTGCATATCCGTCAGCCTGCTGTTTCTGCTGCCGCCCGCGACAACGATCGGCAGTATGTTGTTGGCATACGCATTGTTTTTCGTTGGCCTTGGGTTCACGCAGCCCGACGAAATTTTGCTGCTGACCAATCGTGCGAACGGTTTCGGCGCGACTATGCTCGCGCTGGTGATGTCGCTGACCATGTGGAACCGCAACACCCAATACAGCTTGCTGCAGCGCGAACTGACTGCACGCAATGCCACGCTCGAGAAGCAGCAGGCCGACCTGCTCTGGCTGGCCACCCGCGACGCGCTGACCGGCCTGTTCAACCGTGGCGAATTCATGCGCCTAGCTGAACAGGAGTTGCAGCGGACCCGGCGCCATGGTGGCAATACCGGCGTCATCGTGATCGACCTGGACCATTTCAAGGCCGTCAACGACCAATATGGTCACCCGGCAGGTGACAAGGTGTTGGTCCACGTGGCGCAAGCACTGCGCGACGGTGTCCGCAATACCGACATCGTGGCGCGTATCGGGGGCGAGGAGTTCATCGTGTTGTTGCCGCAGACCGATATCGACGCCACCATGGTGCTGGCGCAAAAGCTGCGCCAGCTGTTGCGCAGTTCAGCGGCCCAGGTCAGCAGCGATCTGCAGGTGACGATCACCGCCAGTTTCGGCGTGGCTTGCATGCCGGGTGAGCACAACGGTTCGGTGACGGCCCTGTACGCCGCGGCCGACAATGCTTTGTACGAGGCCAAACGTGCCGGTCGTGATCAGGTGGCGCGGACCGAACCGGACGGCACGCTGACAACGTCGGATTTCCAGCGCATGCGCCGCAATTGACCGGTCATCGCGGCGACCCCATGCGCCTGGCGCAGGCTGTCGGGCGCCGCCTCAGTGGTGGTGATTGTCGTTGCGGGCGATATCGAGCAGATGCTCGACTTCGGCGCGGTGATGCAGCTGGTTGTGGGCATACCAGCGTCGGATCAGCCACATCACCACCGCAATCGTCACGCCAAAGCCGGTGATGGCGACAAAGGTCGGAACACCCACGCCCGCCGACAGGCTGTAGGCCGCGCCTAGCGCCAGGATGCACGCCTGTTCGTTGAAGTTCTGCACCGCAATCGAGCGCCCTGCGCCCATCAGGTTGTGTCCGCGGTGCTGCAGCAAGGCGTTCATCGGCACCACGAGGAAACCACCCAGGGCGCCCAGCAGGATCAGGAACGGCGCAGCAACCCAGACGTTGTTGATAAAGATCAGCAGGATGATCAAGCCACCCATGCCAATGCCCAGCGTGATCACCCGAGGGCCATCTTCCAGTCGCATGCGCATCGAAGCGACGACCACCGACGGCCATATGCCAATGGCCACCACACCTTGCAGAGCCGATGCCTGGGTCACGGAATATCCCAGTGCCACCGCGGCCCACGACAACACAATAAATCGCAGATTGCCGGCGACGCCCCAGATCAGCGTCGTGGCTGCCAGCGAGATCTGGCCCAGCTTGTCGCGCCACAGGCGCATATTGCAGGTCCAGAAGTCGGGCAAAAGCACGACAGGGTTGCGCGGCAGTGGTCGCATTTCCACGCCGGTCTCCGGGATATGGGTGTTGAACCAGGCGGCCAGCAGGTAGACAAAAATCAGCAAGCTGATCGCAGCCTCGGCTGGCGTGTCGATGCCCAGGTCGACGAACGGGAAGTCAAAGCCCAGCATGACCGAGGACACCGCATGGCTGACCAGCTGACCACCGAGCAACACGCCCAGAATGATGGAGCCGATCGTCAGACCTTCGATCCAGCCGTTGGCCTTGACCAGCTGGGATGCCGGTAGCAGTTCGGTCAGGATGCCATATTTCGCCGGCGAGTAGGCTGCAGCGCCCAGCCCGACGATGGCATAGGACATCAGGGGGTGCGTACCGAACAACATCAACAGGCAGCCGACCACCTTGATGAAGTTGCTGATCAGCATGACCTGGCCCTTGGGCCGCGAGTCAGCGAACGCACCCACAAACGGCGCCAGCAGTACGTAGAACAACGCAAACATCGGCACCAGCGCCGCTTGTTGCCATTCGCCGGCATGCTCGCTTCTGAGCAACTGCACGGCACATACGAACAAGGCATTGTCGGCCAGCGAGCTGAAAAACTGCGCTGACATGATGGTATAGAACCCGCGCTTCATGCCGTCCTGTGAAGGTCATCAGTACAGCTGATGCCGGTGTCTTGTATTCTGGTCTCCAACGTGGGCCCGGTTATATCACGGCGCAAGCTGCCAGAATGGGCACTGTCTCCGTATTCCTCCCATTGTTCCATGCCCCGTCCGATCCAGGCCACGATCCATCTCGACGCACTGCGTCACAACCTGGCGCGCTGCGCCAGTGCCGCACCCGACGCCAAGGTCTGGGCTGTGGTCAAGGCCAATGCGTATGGCCATGGCATCGAGCGCGTGTTCGACGGTTTGCGCGCGGCAGACGGATTTGCCCTGCTTGATCTGGACGAGGCCCAACGCGTGCGCAACCTGGGGTGGCGTGGCCCCATCCTGTTGCTCGAAGGTGTGTTCGAGCCACGTGACCTTGAACTTTGTTCGCGCCTGGGTCTGTGGCATACGGTGCATTGCGACGCGCAGATTGACATGCTGGCCATGCACAAGACCCATGTGCCGCACCGCATTTTTCTCAAGTTGAATGCCGGCATGAACCGGCTGGGGTTTACGCCCCAGTCCTATCGTGCGGCATGGTCGCGGCTCGACGCGCTGCCGCAAGTCGGAGAAATCTCCTTGATGACCCATTTCAGCGACGCCGACAATGCGGTCGGCGTCGCTGCGCAGATGGCGGTGTTCCAGGCCACCACGCTGGACCTGCCAGGCGAGCGCAGTGTGGGCAATAGCGCGGCGACCCTGCGTCACCTGCGCGGGATTGACGGGCCGGACAGCATTGCGTCGGCGTCCGACTGGATCCGCCCCGGTATCGCAAGCTACGGCAGCGCGCCCGATTACCCGGAACATGACGCGGCCCACTGGGGCTTGCGAGCGACCATGACACTGGCAGCCCGCGTCATCGGCGTGCAGACGCTTGAACCGGGCGACACGGTCGGATACGGTTCGTCCTTTGTGGCCGATCAGGCCATGCGCATCGGCGTTGTCGCCTGCGGCTACGCCGATGGTTACCCCCGTGTGTGTCCGACCGGAACGCCCGTTTTGCTCGATGGCGTGCCCTCGCGCACGGTCGGGCGTGTCAGCATGGACATGCTGACTGTCGATCTGACTGCGAACCCGAATGCGGGCTTTGGCTCGGAGGTGATTCTTTGGGGCGGCGCGGGCGACGCCGTGGTGCCGATCGATGGGGTGGCGCGCGCCGCCGGCACGGTGGGTTACGAATTGATGTGTGCCCTGGCGCAGCGGGTTCCAGTGGTTGTTGCCTGACAACCACCGCAAGGTTTGACCCGCCACGGGCGCGGCAAACGGTAGTAGATTGTGGGCTCCCCAGGGAAAAGCATGGAATACAAGGACTACTACCAGGTGATGGGCCTGGCGCGCGACGCCAGGGCCGATGACATCAAGAAGGCTTATCGGCGACTGGCGCGCAAATACCACCCGGACCTCAGCAAGGAAGCCGATTCGGAGGCGCGTTTCAAGGAAATCGGCGAGGCCAACGAGGTGCTCAAGGACCCGGAAAAACGCAGTGCGTATGACCAACTGGGCGCGAACTGGAAGGCCGGACAGGACTTCCGCCCGCCGCCGGACTGGAACGCTGGATCCGAGGGCGCCGGCCAGGGCTTCGGCGCGCAGGACGGCGCCGACCACAGCGACTTCTTCGATGCCTTGTTCCGGCGCGGCTTCGGCGCCCGATCGTCCGGCCATGGTGGCGGTGCCGCTGCTGGCGGATTTCATGCCCATGGCGAAGATCGCCATGCCCGCATCCAGATCGACCTGGAGGATGCCTATCACGGCGCGCAGCGCACGTTGAGTTTGCGTGTACCCGAAAGCGACGCTCAGGGCCGGGTCACGTCGCGAGAGCACACGATCACCTTCGTCGTGCCCAAGGGGGTGCGCGCCGGTCAACACATCCGGCTGGCCGGTCAGGGTGGTGCCGGCATCGGGCAGGGCCAATCTGGCGACCTGTCGCTGGAAGAGTTGTGCCGCGCATGTGGCACGCAGGCCGAGCAGTTGGCGGCGCTGGTCGACGAAGGCGTGATCGTGCCCGAAGGCAGCGTGCCCGAAGGCACCGCGCCGGAACGCTGGCGCTTCCCCGGCATGCAGCTGCGCCGGGCCCGCGTGGCGGTGCGTCTGCAACGCGACCTGGGCGTCAACACCGCGGGTGCCGCCCTGGCGCTGCAGCTGTTGGACGAGATCGAGGCCTTGCGCGCCCGGCTGGGTCCGCGTCCTGGCGTCTGAGCCTGCGGTTGCCGCCGCTTCGACGCGCGCGGCGCTTGACCTCGATGCGAAAGGCCTCGGACAGTGCTGCTGAGCCGGGGCACGGGCGTGCCACGGACTTTCGGCGCCGCGTGCAGATTTGCGTCGTGGGGCACCTTGGCCCGATGGCACCAGTGGTCGAACGGGTTCGGGGAGCATTGCGCCACTTCACCACCTTGTCCATGATTCTTTCCTCGGAAAAGTATGAGCCTTCTCAAGCCCGTAGCGATTCACACCCAGTATCATCTCTGCGCCCGAGTCCGAACTACGACAGGGCTTCAAGAGGTGTTTAATGAATTACACGGAATCCAAAGCGAAGAGCGCGGAAATACTGCGCGCGGTCATCGGCCTTATGGCCCAGCACGATGCGTCTTTCAACCCGCTTACGTTTGCCTTGTGGTATGAGCATGTGGCCGGCATAAATCCCAGGCTCTCAGAGGCATTGAATGCCGCCATTGCGAGCCAGCAGCGTTTGAGCGACGACAACGTGCAGCAACTCTTTCGCGAACACGTTGCTCCGCCGGAACACCAGGTAATGGTCCGAATTGGCGAACAATTCCACAAGACTATGGCAGATATGGCGGAGTCCGCCACACGCACAGGAAACGACGCAGGCAAATTTGACGAACAACTGTCCGAGCTGGCACTGGCCTTGGAATCTGCCGACACGGTCAGCCTGTCGCCGCACATTGTCCAGGCTCGCGAAAACGCTTCTGAAATGCGCCTCTCAGCGCAGGCTCTGGAACAACAAGTTGCCAATAGCCGCAAAGAAATCGAAACCTTGCAGACTGAATTGGGCCGCGTGCGCGAAGAGGCCCTGCTGTGCCCGCTGACCCGCCTTCTCAACCGTAAAGGCTTCGACCAAGCGCTGCTGCGTATTGTCAAAAGTGCTGCAGGAACCGACAACTCCCACTGCCTGGTGATGTTCGACATTGACCACTTCAAGAAAGTCAACGACACCCACGGCCACGTCATGGGTGACCGGGTCATTCAGACCTTGGGCGAGGTTTTGCGCGCCTGTGTCGCGGACAAAAAGGGCTTTTCCGTGGCTCGCTATGGCGGCGAGGAATTCGCCGTGCTGCTGCCTGACACCTCTATCCAGGTCGCTGAAGCCGTGGCAGAGAACATCCGTCAACGGGTCAAGACCCTCAAAATTCGCAACCGCAGAACTCAGGAGGTCGTGCTGACCGTGACTGTCTCTGCGGGGGTGGCCAAAATGGAACAGGGCGACGAGTCCAACACCCTGATTGGGCGCGCCGACTCAGCGCTCTACAAGAGCAAACAAAACGGGCGTGACCGGGTGACCTGCGCGTAGGACGATCCAACCAGGCAGGCGGTCGCCAAATTCGCACGCTAATCATTCGATTTTTGCAACTTCACGGGCGCAATACAAGCCCGATTTAGTTGTCGATTTGGTAACTACTCACCCCACTTCACCGCCCCTGAAGTGGTTCAGCCGAAGGAGGGCTGAGGCGGTGTGCCCTTGAAGGTGGCGACGAGAGCGTCAAAGATGTCGGCACCTTGCTTTGCTTGGTTCGCCCTCTCTTGCCAGTAGGTGCTGCTATCGGATTGACAAGCTCTGCTTGCGTCAATATGGCGTCATACAGGTGGCGCAAATCGCGTACTTGACCTTGATACTTTGCGCCTCCACCATCGCATCAGAATGGTTTCAATCCGCGCCCGTCATCACTGACGGGCGATCCTAATGCTGTTTCAATTCCGCCTGAGTCACCAAGCTGTTTCAATCCGCGCCCGTCATCACTGACGGGCGATCCGCGAGAGTGAAGTTGCCCGCAGATGCGGTTAGGGTGTTTCAATCCGCGCCCGTCATCACTGACGGGCGATCCCGTGGCAGCAGTAATCGCGGCCCGACACCGCGTGGTTTCAATCCGCGCCCGTCATCACTGACGGGCGATCCAGGTCGCCTTCCGGCGCGCAGCAATACGATTCGATGTTTCAATCCGCGCCCGTCATCACTGACGGGCGATCCAGGTCGCCTTCCGGCGCGCAGCAATACGATTCGATGTTTCAATCCGCGCCCGTCATCACTGACGGGCGATCCGCGCGGAGTACGTGCGCAAGCCGCACACGGACAAGTTTCAATCCGCGCCCGTCATCACTGACGGGCGATCCCAAGGCGTACATTCTGTCCGTCCCCTCGTTGGCTGTTTCAATCCGCGCCCGTCATCACTGACGGGCGATCCCGACTTGCCCCAGACTTGCAGACAAGTTCAGCGGGTTTCAATCCGCGCCCGTCATCACTGACGGGCGATCCTCGTCTTTGCGTCCGTCTCCCGAAGGTATGCGGAGTTTCAATCCGCGCCCGTCATCACTGACGGGCGATCCGCTGCTGGAACAGTCAATGACAAATATCACCGCAGTTTCAATCCGCGCCCGTCATCACTGACGGGCGATCCGGGTTGTGCAGCGATGGTACGTATGCGACGCGCTTGTTTCAATCCGCGCCCGTCATCACTGACGGGCGATCCAGGAATGGGATGAGCTACGGGAGGCCATCAGAATGTTTCAATCCGCGCCCGTCATCACTGACGGGCGATCCCGCGTTTCCTCGGCCTTCTCTACCTCGATATTGCGTTTCAATCCGCGCCCGTCATCACTGACGGGCGATCCCCCGTACAGTCAGATCGTGCTGTTGGCCATCAACGGTTTCAATCCGCGCCCGTCATCACTGACGGGCGATCCCAGCAAGGAGTACGACATGAGTAGATTTGACGAAGTTTCAATCCGCGCCCGTCATCACTGACGGGCGATCCGAGCGGCGAGTAGGGCGTGATGATGCTGTAGATCTTGTTTCAATCCGCGCCCGTCATCACTGACGGGCGATCCGCCCATCGATGGGCAGGTTGCGGTCCAGGCTGGTGTTTCAATCCGCGCCCGTCATCACTGACGGGCGATCCTGCCCAGAACCTTGTCGTTAAGCGGCACATCCGGGTTTCAATCCGCGCCCGTCATCACTGACGGGCGATCCGCGTGATTGCAGCCATCTGCACTCGCGCAAATGTGTTTCAATCCGCGCCCGTCATCACTGACGGGCGATCCGCGGCACCTTCAGCAGCTTCTGCAGCCGAGTTTGTGTTTCAATCCGCGCCCGTCATCACTGACGGGCGATCCCCGACACCCGCACGCCCAAGTCGATCAACCGGCTGTTTCAATCCGCGCCCGTCATCACTGACGGGCGATCCTCTTCATGCGCAAGTCGTTTCGTCGCCAGTTAAATCTGCCTGCGTTGCGCGAACCTGCCTACCAAGCGCGCAATCGAGCATGCAACGGACGGTCTCAGTCACGAATAGTTCTCTCAAATCAACGACTTGTGAAGAGCGCGAACCTCCTTGGCCCATAGGCGGCACTTTGGGTTCGCGTTGCGATGTTAGCCGAACGGCATCACAGCACCAGCGGTCCTTCAAAGTTTGTCGCTTTGAATAGGCCGTGCTCTCGGACTTGGGCGCCACGCGAGTCAGGCAACCGATAGAGCCGCAGGCAGTCCTGCTCCAGGCTGATCTCGGCCAACAAACGCCGCTCCAACTGTTCGAACTCTGCCAAAGTTACCTGGCATTCGAAGACTGACTTCTGCACGCGCTGACCGGTGCTTTCGCAGACTTTGGCTACGCGCCGCAGCCGCCGCCGTCCAGCTTTGGTCTCTGTACTCACGTCATAGCAGACGATGATCAACATGCTATCTGGTCGCTTCGCTATCGAACGATGAAAGGCACATAGCCGGCCGGCTCTCCGTCCGCACCGCGCTCGCCGCGTATCGCGCGTGCCATAAGCCGCGCCTGCACGAGCGGGACCAGCCCAAGCGGAACCGGTTGCGCCAGCAACGGATGCTGACTTTCCTCCTGCTTGCGCTCCTGAAACGCCACCACCACAGTCTTGCGTGCGTCTGGCAGCAACGACACACCACCGCCTTCACGCATCGCAAAGTCACCCTCCGCCACTTGCCCCCGGTTCACCAGGGTCAATGCTAGACGGTCAGCCAGGGGCCTGAACTCTTCCATCAAATCCAGTGCCAAAGCCGCACGCCCCGGCCGCAGCACATGCAAGAAACCTATCTGCGGGTCCAGCCCGGCGGCCTCCAATGCGCTGCGGCAATCGTTCATCCACATTGAATACAAGAACGACAACAAGGCATTAAATCGGTCACGTGGGGGTCTGCGGGTGCGTCCGTCCATTCGAAAGGGCTCGCGAAGATCGGCCCGCACCAGATACGGCATGCGGTCGAAGTACTGCCGCGCCGCTTCCCCCTCCAGACCGCGTAGTACATCAAGATCGGCCGCCCCGGGCAATGCACGCAGCGTCGCAGCCAAGTCCAGCGCACCGCGGGTCAGCGCCGCGGCGTCATCTTCGGCCTTGGCTTCGCGGGCACCGCGCAGCAGTACTTGGCGCGCATTTTTCACCTTGCCAGCCACGCAGGCCCGGGCCGTGTCGAGGCGGAACACTGTGTCCATGGATTGGGTGTGCTGGGCGCGGCGCAGCAGCACATTGCCTGACACCGCTCCCTCCAGCCTTGCCTTGAAACGGCCGTTGTCGTCCAGCAGCACCAGGGCGATCGCCTCGTCTGCCAGCCTGTGCATCAGCGGCACGGACAAGCCCACGCGCCCAAAGCAGACCACCGCCTGCAGATGGTGCAGCGGCACACGCAGCCGTGTCTCGTCTTCTACCAGTACGCGCAAGGTGTCATTGTCCAGACGCAGGTAACTGTCCGGCGTGTTGATGTACAGAGTATTGAGCAATTGCATGGTGCAAGACCGGTGAGAAGGTAATCAGGCGTCCGGTTCAAACAAATGCGCGCGAACCGCTGTCAGCGCAGGCGACGAAGCGGTCTCGGGCTGGCAACGCTCTTTGAGAGAGCAGCCTTTGCAGCGCTGCACCGCAAGCTCGCCCGTTAGCGGCGGCGGCAGACGCTCGGATACGAGCATGTCGCGCACCGCCCCGGCAGTGTCCACCACCATCTGGCGCAATGCGGCACCGATGACAACGACCCGCCGACGCTTCGAACTGGCATAAAACAGCGCGCCCTCGGGCACGACATGCCCGGTCATCGACTCCAGACACAGGGCCTGCGCCGCAAGCTGCAAATCGTCACACGCGGCGATGGCCGCGGCCTTATGCCGGTTGCCGTGTTTGTATTCGACGGGATAAGGCACGTCAGAGGAACCGAACTCCACCACGTCCGCCTTGCCGATCAGCCCCAACGCGTCGTGCCACAAAGGCAACGCGCGCTCCAGGCGCACGCCCCTGGCAGTCTCCACCCCCGGCTGGTCCACCCGCGCATGCACCGCGTTGCCGCGCAAGGTGTGGATGTTGTCGTCGAAGGCCTGCTCCAGATGGATCAGCGCACACTGGCGTGGACAGTAGGCCCAGTGTTGAAGAGCCGAGAGGGGCAGTGGCTCTCGTTCGTCTGTGTCCATGGCTATGTTTTGAGACTCTGGCTACACTGTGGCAGATGTCAACGGAGGTGCGCCATGACCACAACTTTGGAAGCCGTAGAAACCGCGGCCCTGGGCCTGAGTGTCCCCGAGCGCGCGGAATTGATCCAGCGGCTGATCGAAACCGTGTTACCAACACAGCCGCTGCATCCCGATTGGGAAGCGGAAATTGAGAGGCGGCTCGTGGACCTGGATTCCGGGCGCGTCAAGACTATTCCCGCTGAGAAGGTGCTGGCTGAAATGCGCGCCATGATCCAAGCTGCAAGCCCCGGCAAACCAGACGCGTGAAGCAGGAGTTCAGCCCGGCCGCTCGGCTGGAGCTTGTTGAAGCTACGCAGTGGTACCTGGACGAGGGTGGTGCAGCATTGGCTGCACGCTTCGAACGGGATATCACACGTGCCATCCAACTGCTTGCGTTTATGCCTGGGATAGGTTCGCCGAACTACCACGGCGTGCGGACGTGGCCTTTGAAGGACTTCCCCTACACGCTGGTGTACCGCGTGGTGGATGACACGTTGACGGTGGTGGCGGTTGCGCATCAAAGCAGAAAGCCGGGATATTGGGTCGGGCGAGGTTGACCCACGTCAGCCAACGCGGCGGATCAGCTTGACTTGCTGGGGCAGGGCAGACTCGTTGACAGCAACTTCGTAGTCTGAAAAGTTGCGTGGCACTTCAACTTTCTTGAATGCTGAAACACGTTCGAACAATGCGTGTGCCGGCGCATTGCCCAACTCGGATTCATGCTTGAACACATACAGACCCCGCGTGGACATTTCACCGCGTGCAGCAGACCGGTCGTGCTCGAACATCTGCTCCAACGCCTGCCATAGCAGCTCCAGGTCGTCGTCACCAAAGCCGGTCTGCTTGGCCAGGAAAGACGATACAAACCCGTGCGCCACGTACAGGCCGTAAGGCACCGTGTGCTTGCGCCCCATGGTGCGGTTGTCGCCGCCCTGCTTTTCGGCTTCGGCCTCGGTCGCCACAGCCATGCGGGTGATGGAGTGCTCTTGCGCAATGATGGGGTCGATGGAGCGAGCGAAGGTCAGTTGCACCGGGCCGCGCACCTGGCCTGCGTTGATTCCGGTGGACATCACGGCGCCGAAGGTGCGCACGTCAAAGAAGTTCTGGCACATCCATTTGCGAGCGGCATCAACATCGCTGGCGCTCCCTTTCCGTTTTTCCTTGGTGCCCCTTTTTGCCTTCTTGTTGTCGCTCTCCTTGGCTTCGGCGGTGTCTTCCGTGGACTCCTCCGGCGGCGCATCCAGCTTCAGCGCGGAATACGCACGCTGGTGCTGCAAGTTGAGAATGGCTTTCTCGCGCACATAAATTTCAAAACGCTTCTCACCTGCCTGCGGCACCGTATCCGACTGGTCGTGCGAGAGCGCCACGAAATTGCGTACCTTGCGTTTGAGCGCCACGTCTGTCACCAGGCCATGACCCGTTTCAGCATCGAGTCGTGGCAAATTTCCCGCATCCGGGTCGCCGTTGGGGTTGCCGTCTTTCACGTCGAACAGCAGGACGAAGTCATAGCGGTTGTGCAGGCTCATGGGGTGGTCTCCGAAGGGGTGGTGGTGGATTCAGACTTTGCGAAAAAGGCTTGGCGCTGGTGGTAATAACCCAGTGCAAAACGCGCCTGATCGGGCAGTGCCAGATGACGCGGAGGAAAGACCGCAGGGTCAAAGCCGTCCATGATTTCCCCGAGCAAACGCTCGCGCACGATGGCGAGCCCGGTTGGCAGCTTGCCAAGGTGATGCTTCTCCAGCCGCAGCAGCGTGGAGAACACGGCAGCGGGCGTGCTGGAGGCGGCGCCATAGTAGCGGTCGCGGATGGTGGCGTTGAGCTTGCCAGGGCCGCCGGCAGCGTCTTCCTGGATACGCTCCAGCGTGGCGAACAAGCGCCCGAGCCGATAGCCCGGGTTGGTATTGGACGGGTCAAGCATGGGCAAGAACTCCTTTTCTTCGGGTGTATGTGATCGAATCCAGCGGTTCAGGCAGGCCTTGATGGCGGCGGCGCGCGCATAGGTGGGCTTCTGTTCGGCACGGCAACGTGCCACAGCCAGGTTGAGCATGTTGGCTGGGTAGGGCCGACCTTCAAGAATGGCGCGCATGACTTCGCCACCCAAATTCGGTGGCACGTTGTCGGCCTTATTCAGCAAGGCAAGCCCGCTGAGCAGGCGCAGGAGCGATAGGTGTTCCGGCTCGTAGTCTGCATGCACCATCCGCAGGTCGTCGAAGTGCTGCTTGATGCGTTGCGCCAGTTCCGCTGCCGTGGCGGTTTGCCAAAAGCGGATACTGATGCGCGCTGCATTGGGTGCCATGCCGAGAACATGAAACCGGGTATTGAGTCCACCCACACTGAACTTGGCCGAGGCTACGGACGCATAGAGTGCTTTGACCGCGTCGGTTTGCCGGTCCGGGTTGTCCTTGGAGGGCTCGCCGAACAAATCGGGCATGGCCGACTCCAGTTCATGTGGTGCTTCTGCCCAGAACACGGTGGACGTGTCTCCCACCTGGATACGCTGGCTGGAGTCTCTGGCGAGAAGGTGGTTTAGCGCTGTCGTATAGGAGAACACGGCGGCCTTGCCCAGTGGTGCATTGGCTCCCTGCGCCTTGCCGTAGGAATTGAAGGCATCCAGGTTGAAGGAAACAATGTTGGCGCCCGAAGTCTGCGCGCCCCACACGCCCTTAATTGCCGGGTGCAAGCGTTCGATAGCCGCCGCTTCACCGCTGACCAGACACACTCCGTCTGGCTCTTCGTCTGCGTAGACCGACGCTTGCGCAACCACAGCTGGTCGTTGACATACCAGCTCAAAATCGCCATGCAGTCGAAAACTCATCAATGGGTTTGTGAGTTGAATATCGGTGAAGGCTGGCAAGGGCGCCAAGACCTCTGGCGTGAAGCCTTTCATGAACGCCAACACCGCCTGTATGCCGATGTCTTCCTGTGCGGCGTTTGGCAAAGACGCAATCCGCTGCCGGAACGCAGTGTGCTGTTCGGCCACACGTTCCGGGTTGCCGCGTGTGTCGATGCCCAGCACGTACTCGGCGCTGTCCCACAGCAGGTTGGCTGCAACGCCCGAGGTCTTTTTCACCCCCTGTGGCACCAGAAATCGCTGGCCAATCAGCTTCTTTCCGACATCGCTGCGGGTGTCCACCAAATTGACCAGTTTGCCGGTGGCATCGATTTCCAGAATGAAAGGGATTTCCTTGTTCTCCAGCCCATGGGCCGGCAGGCGCTGCGTCGGGTCCGCATCGGCCTGCTTGCGGTGGTAGTAGGCGTCGAGCGCTTGCAAAATCATGCCCGCACCTCCACGCTATTCCACGTCGGCACCTGCACAACGCCATTGTCCATTTGCGCTTTGAAGAAGCGAGGCTTCGGTTCGACGGGGTCGGAAAAATCCAGGTCATGCAACATGAACCCGAGGTCGCGAGTCTCAGGCTGTGGCGCAGGTTCTGCCGCCGCATCAGTGACCAGCCTGAAGTGCGCTGCAAATTCGCGGCAGCCCAGGTAGGGCTGATTGACGCATTGGCCCTTGCTGGCACGGCGCTCGAACATCTCGGCATACTTGGCGATGCTGCCCTGTGGGTCGCGTGCCGGCAGGAACTCAAGTTCCGCGTGCACGCGGTAAGCCACGTCTCGCAGGAACAAGCCCGCACGCTGCTGTCGCTCTTCATCGACATACAGCGCAAGCTCGCCCGACCCGTTTCGCATCGCCGTTTCCACGTTGCGGGTGGACACCACGCCCGAGACCTCGTTGCGCCGCAGGTTCATCCAACGAATGGGCTTCAACACTTCGACTCGGCGCACATGCCAACGAATCGCCGGTTTCCACAAGACTGCTTCAAAGCACGCCCGCGCGGCAGACGGCGTGATGACGTCGTAGCTCACCCGTTCCACCTTCATTTCTGGACGAGTGAAGCAGGCGTACGGGCCTGAGAGTTCCAAGCAGAAGGTTTTCATTTTATGTTTTCTCTTCAGACGACCATGGTCGTCGGATCGGATGGATTTCCATCTGGCAACAACCCCAACAGCGGGTCATAAAGCAAATCACTCACTTGTACCAACAGGCCGGGCATCAGTTCTTCCACGTCGCCCTGAGCCAGCAATTGCAGAGCCTGTGTGCTTCGCAGGTTGACGGTGTAGCGCTGCAACTTGCGCATCAGCCAGCGTTGCGGGCCTTCCTTGCGCAGGGTGTTGACCCACTTGCCAACGCTGTCGTCATCGCCATCCGAACCCCGGTAGCGCACAACGATGGGCATGCTGTCCTCGTCGTCGATCAAGCGAAATTTTTCGGCTGCGCTTTTGAAGTTGATGGCCAGGGTCTGGCCGTCAACCGTCAGCAACTTGACGATGCCATGCGCGTCGAGCTCGCAAGCATGATAGAGCGACTCAAAGTAACGGGCGAAGCGTTGTCGCGCCAACGGATGTTCTTGAACCCCATGCAACACGCTGCGGCACGCATTCTCGGCATTGCGCAGATGCCCCTTTGGTGCCGGTGTTGGTGGTACAAAGACCACCACGGTGCCGCGGCCCGTTAGCTTGCCTTCGCGGTTGCAGCGTCCTGCTGCTTGCGCAATTGAGTCCAACCCTGCCACTGCTCGGTAGACAACCGGCAAGTCCACATCCACCCCGGCCTCGATCAGTTGCGTGCTGACTACGCGTGTAGCCACGCCACTCGTCAGGCGCCGCTTGATTTCTTCAATCACATGTGATCGATGTGCGCCGCACATTAAGGCCGACAGATGCAACGTGCCTTTGTCCGCCTTATGCATCTGCTCCCACAGCGCACGTGCATCCTTGCGGGTGTTGACGATGGCAAGCGCAGACGGGTGCGTACCCAACTCCGCGGCCAAGGTCGGCCAATCGGTGGGGGCATGCCAGTCCGAAGGCAGGCGCACGTGCACGCGCTCCAGCACGGTATAGAGCGCATCGGGGTCGTTGATGATTTCGCGCACGCCATTGAGTCCACGAAGGTTGTGGCTGGCATCAAAGTATTTGCGTGTAGACAGCGCCGGTTGCGTCGCCGTGGAAAGCACCACCGTCACACCATAGTGGGCCGTGAGCAGGTTGAGCACGTCCAGAATCGGTTGCAAGAATTCGGGTGGCAAAAGTTGCGCCTCGTCGAGTATGACGACCGCATCGACCAGGTTGTGCAGCTTGCGGCAACGCGAAGTGCGCGCCGCAAACAGTGACTCGAAGAACTGCACGTTGGTAGTGACAACGATGGGTGCGTCCCAGTTCTCGCACGCCAGGCGGCTGGCGCTGGTTTCTTGCTCCGGCTCGGACTCGGCGTTGCTGTGGTGTTCGATCACCGCGTCGCCGAAGATGCCGCGAAACACGTCGGCCGTTTGCTCAATGATGCTGGTATAGGGGATGACGTGTATCACCCTGCGCTTGCAGTGTGTGCGGGCGTGCTCCAGAGCAAAGGCCATGCCAGACAAGGTTTTGCCGCCGCCCGTGGGCACCGTCAATGAAAACAGGCCAGGCGCGAGTTGGGCCTTCGCACGGCACTGGGTAAGGATTTCGGCGCGCGCGGTGTTGACGGGCGTTGGCTCGGAGCCGGCCGCCATCGCCTCCATGCGGGCGTTGAACAACGGCAGTAGTTCTGTCAGCGCTGGCCATTGGTTGCGCTGCGCGAACTTTCCGGGGTCCATGTAGCGCTCGGTGTCGAGAAAGTCGGCATCGACCAAGGCAGAGAAAAGCATGCGCACCCACAAGGCGAACCCATCTTTGCCGCCGGGCACGGCTTTCAGATCGGCGGTGAAGTCACCATGACCAAGCAAGTCGTGAGGCGGCTTCTGCGCAAGCGCCTCATTGAGTTCGGCGCGGCTGTCGTCCTTGCCCAGACGTACCTCAAGACCACCAAACCAATCCGCCAGCCCGGCGTGGTGCCCAGCGATCACGTAGGCCAATACACGCCCCGCGGGTCCAAAGCGCTCACAGGCCAGCACCGCTCCAGCGGTGGAATGCGGAGCCTTGCCAGCCACCTCGCCCGTGATATGAGCCCCGGCCTCAAGACCGCCGGCTGCCCGGATATATCGCTGAAAGCGCGGGCGGTACTTGCCCAAGTCGTGCCACCTGCCTGCAAGACGAGCCCACGGCGCACCGTAGGCTTGCGCAAACTCCGCTGCCATGCACCCGACTTCCGCCAGATGCTCATGCAGCCAATGCGGCGCACGTCCACTGTCTTCGGGCGGAGAGTGCGCCCAGTGGCCGTCGGTGAAATCGTTGGAATCTGTCATGGGACCGACTTGTCATCCTCCATCGAATGCCCGGTATGTTAGCGCCCACTAGGCTCATGGCGTGACCCTCTGCGCTTGAATTGAAGAAACTCTTGGTGCTCACCTGAACCAACGAACCCACATCAAGAAGCAGGTTGCAATTCGCTTCGACAAAGACCTACTTACGGCATTCCGCGCCGCCTGGCTGGCAGACGTGCGTGAACGCTGCGCGCAGGGAATGGTTTGTCGCTGTAAACCCAAAGTAGAAATGTCCCTTGTTCCCCCAAAAAGAGATATCCCCCGCTGAGGGGGAGTGCTCAGACTGACTTGCGGTGGTCCGATAGGCGGGGTGTCGCGACGCAAGATACCCCAGGCGCGTTATTGCTATTGCGCACCAACGCGATGTCACATCTGAGAGCGGCGGCAAATTTGCATTCCGACCAGGGTGTGATCAGGGCCGGCGCAAGGCTAGCCCTGGCTGGGTGCTTAATCCGAATCTGCCAGCACGAAGTCGATGAAGCCGCGCTCGACATGGGCCACGGTCAGGCGCAGCCGCACCGTCTGCCCGACGTCGATACGGGGCGGCGCGCCGACCAGCTTGCCTTCCACCGGTGGCGTAAAGATGCGCACCCAGCTCGCTTCGGCGTTGATGCCGGTCACGATGCCGTCGAACACCTCGCCGATGCGGCTCTCCAGCACCAGGGCGGCCTCGGACTTGCGCACCCGGCGCTCCACCTTCTGCGCCGCATCTTCCTGCGTGGTGCATTGATGGGCCAGCTCGCCGAGCTCGGCGCTGTCATAAGGCGGATGGCTGCCTCTCAGCACCGCCTTGATCAGGCGCGCCGTGATCAGATCCGGAAACCGGCGATTCGGCGCGGTCGAATGCATGTAATCACGTACCGCCAGGCCGAAATGCCCGATGGGCGGGCCCGCCGGTGTTTCCACCACGTATTCGCCGCGGCCCATCAGCTTGACGATGACCAGTGACAGGTCGGGGAAACGCAGCGGATCGACCCGGCGTCGCTGCGCCAGAAAGGCTTCCAGCGCCTTGCCGTCCGGCTGATGGGGTAGCGTCGCGCCCCATTGCTCGGCCAGGTCGACGATACGCTGCCAGCGTTCGGGCGAACGCACGATGCGGCGCAGCGACACACCGCCGTGGCTGGCCAGAAAGTGGGCGGTACACCCATTGGTGGCGACCATCAGCTCCTCGATCAGCTGGCGTGCCCGGTTGTGCGCTTGTTCGCGGATGTCGACCACCTCTTCGCCATCGAACACCGCCCGGGGCTGGAATGTCTCGAACTCGAGCGCGCCTTGCGCGCGGCGCCGCGCACGCAGCTGCTGCGCCACGCTGTCCTGCGTGCGCAGCTGCACATCCAAGCCGGGCACGGCGCGGGCGGCGGCGGGCAGATCGCCGCGCCCGTCCAGCCAGTCGGATACCGCGTCGTACGCGAGCTGGGCCTTGTTGTGCACCAGGGCCTGCGACACGGTAGAGCCGGCGAGGCTGGCGTCCGGGTTGAAGATCATCGTGGTGACGATGGCCAGTCGGTCCTGGTGCGGGTTCAGCGAGGTCAGGTCGGTGGACAGGCGCTCGGGCAGCATCGGGAAGATGCGTGCGCCGGTGTAGACCGAGGTGGTGTTGGTGCGGGCGTGCGCGTCGATGGCGCTGCCCTTGGGTACCAGGGCGTCGACGTCGGCCACGGCCACCATGATCTTGACCCGTCCGTCGGACAATACCTCGCACACGCTGAGCTGATCGAGGTCAAGCGAGTCGTCGTTGTCGATCGAGCACCAGTCCAGCGTGCGCAAGTCGGTGGCCTGCGGGTCGGTGGCCGGGCCATGGATGCCGGCGAGTTGATCCAGCACGGCGGGCGGAAATTCCGGCTCCAGGCCGCGCTCGCGCATGGCGTCCGCGGCGATGCGCGCCAGGTCGGCGCGGGAATGGGGGTGGTGAGATTGCATACCCCAATATACCGCCGTGAATCACTGTGGTGTGCGGGCGGACTGCTCGCGCGTGTCAGTGCCGGTAGGAGGTATCGACGCGATCGACCTGGCGCACCAGCGCATCGAATACATCCTGCCCACCGCCATGATCAGGATGGAATTGCAGCGCGTCGCGCGCACAGCGGGCCGCGACGGCGTCCGGCACCACAATGGCCGGACCCATGCTCAGCGTCGCCAGCTGGATTTCGCAGGCCCGCTGCAGTGTCCACAGCAGTGCGAAGGTCTGCGGCAGCGTCCGTCCCCAGACCAGCAGCCCGTGATTGCGCAGGATCACTGCCGGTTTGTCGCCAATGCTGGCAAGCAGGCGTGGCGCTTCGTCGGCATGAATGGTGATGCCCTCGAAGTCATGGTAGGCAAGCCTGCCGTGCAACTGCGCACTGTAGAAGTTGGTCTGCTGCAGCCCGCCCTGGACGCAGGCCACGGCCATGCCGGCGCTGGTGTGGGTATGCATCACGCAATGCGCCTGCGGCAGGCCGTCGTGGATGGCCGCGTGCACGGTGAAGCCGGCCGGGTTCACCGCATGGGTCGAGCCGTCCTGCACCTGGCCTTGCAGATCGATCTTGACCAGGTTGCTGGCCGTGACTTCGCTGTAGTGCAGGCCGAACGGGTTGATCAGGAACTGCCGGGCGCCGCCGGTCGCGCTGTCGGGCAGGCGCACCGTGATGTGGTTGTAGATCAGCTCGGTCCAGCCGAGCAGTGCGAATACCCGGTAGCAGGCCGCCAGCTGCACCCGGGCGGCCTGTTCGTCCGGATGCCACAAGCTCGGTGCTGCGCGGCCCGGTTCAGCCATAGGTCTTGTCGGCTGGTGCGGCTGCAGATGCTGGCGGCGCTGCGGCCAGGAACTCGCTTGCCAGTGCGGTCGTGCCACGCATCAGGATGCCGGTGTCCAGGCCCACGGCAACAAACAAGGCGCCCAGCTCGAGATAGCGTTTGGCGAGTTTTGTGTCGGCGGTCAGGATGCCGGGCGCCTTGCCTGCCTTGAGAACGCGTGCGATGGCGTCTTCGATCGCCGCCTGCACCTCGGGGTGGCCGGGGTTGCCCACATGGCCCATCGACGCCGACAGGTCGGCCGGTCCGATGAAGACGCCATCGACCCCGTCTATGGCGGCAATCGCGTCCAGATTGGACAACGCCAGGCGGGTCTCGGCCTGCACCAGCAGGCAGACCTGGTCATTCGCCTCATGGGCGTAACGCGGGTAGCGGCCCCAGCGCGAGGCGCGGGCGCCGGCCATGCCGCGAATCCCCTGCGGCGGGTAGCGGCAGGCTTGCACCAACGCAAGGGCCTGCTCCGGCGTGTCCACCATCGGTACCAGCAGGTTGGGCACGCCCAGGTCGAGGTATTGCTTGATCAGTGCGGCGTCGCCCACTGGCACGCGGCATACCGGTTGACTGCGATAGGCGGCAATCGTCTGCAACTGCACCAGCATGCTCTGCAGATCGTTGGGTGTGTGTTCGCCGTCGAGCAGCAACCAGTCGAAGCCCGCGCCGGCGCAGATTTCGGTGCTCAGCGTATTGGACAGGCTGAGCCACAGGCCGATCTGCGCCTGTCGCTTTTGCAGGGCTTTCTTGAAGGTATTGATGGGGGTTTGCATGGGTTTCCTACTGGGTCGGGGAGAGATGGGTGGGACGGGGTGGTGCGCGTCAGTTCGCCTGGAACAAAAGATGCAAATTGCTGTGTTTGGCGTCAAACACCTCGTGTCCTTCGTCGATCTGCAAGGTCAGGCCGATATGGCGCTCCTTGAACACCGGTTGAAAGTGGGCCTTGGCGCACATCAGCAAGGCGTCGCCGATCCGTTTGTGGGTGGCGGCGCTGCGGCCATGGGCCATGCGCATGTTGAGAAACACAAACGCATAGTCGGCCTTGCCGTCGGCCACCGCGTAATGTGCGGCCGGGTACGCCAGCACGCGGGTGCCGCCGGTCGGGAACACCGGTTTGCCGTCGTCGTCGGGGGTTTGCAGCATGGTGTCGGCCAACGCGCGGCACAAGACGGTCATATCGGTCTCTCGATCGAGGTTCGGGGTGTAGAGCACAACGAGATGGGGCATGGGTTTGGCCTTTCCTGCGGATTCTTGTCAAATGTAGCCGGGCTTTCCTGCGCATGCTGGAGGCGGCCGGACGGCACCGGTCAGGCCGGGCGCTAACATGGCTGCATGGCCAAGGAAAAAAGCGTTTACACCTGTACCGAATGTGGCGGCACCAGCCCCAAATGGCTGGGCAAGTGCCCGGCGTGTGCGGCGTGGAACACCTTGATCGAATCAGTGGCCCAGGACCATTCGGGTGGCGCGGTGCGCAACCGGTTTGCCGCACTGGCCAAGACCACCGTGGTCACGACGCTGGGTGACATCGACGCGGTGGAGACCGAGCGCACACCCACCGGCCATGAGGAGCTTGATCGCGTGCTTGGCGGGGGCATTGTCGAAGGCGGGGTGGTGCTGATCGGCGGCGACCCCGGCATCGGCAAATCGACCTTGCTGCTGCAGGCCATGCACAGCCTGCAGTGCGCCGGCCACCGCACCTTGTATGTCACGGGTGAGGAAAGCAGCGCCCAGGTGGCCATGCGCGCACGCCGTCTGGGCCTGGACCAGTCGCAGGTATCGGTGCTGGCCGAGATCGCGCTGGACAAGATCCTGGCCACGCTGGACGCCATCAAACCGGCGGTGGCGGTGATCGATTCGATCCAGACCGTGTACTCCGACCAGCTCACATCGGCGCCCGGCTCGGTGGCCCAGGTGCGTGAATGCGCGGCGCACCTGACACGCGCGGCCAAGGCCAGCGGTGTGTGCATCGTGCTGGTTGGCCATGTCACCAAGGAGGGCGCATTGGCCGGTCCGCGGGTGCTCGAGCACATGGTTGACACGGTGCTGTATTTCGAGGGCGACACACATTCGAGTTTTCGCCTGGTGCGCGCCATCAAGAACCGCTTCGGCGCGGTCAACGAGATCGGGGTTTTCGCCATGACCGAGAAGGGGCTCAAGGGCGTGAGCAACCCGAGCGCGATTTTTCTGAGTCAGCACGATACCGCCGTACCGGGCAGTTGCGTCATGGTGACGCTCGAGGGCAGCCGTCCGCTGCTGGTCGAGATCCAGGCCCTGCTCGACGATGGTGGTCCGAGTCCGCGCCGGCTGTCGGTGGGTCTGGACCGGGACCGCCTGGCCATGTTGCTGGCGGTGTTGCACCGCCATGCCGGTGTCGCATGTGCCGATCAGGATGTGTTTGTCAACGCGGTTGGCGGCGTGCGCATCAATGAGCCGGCGGCCGACCTGGCGGTGATGCTGGCCATTACATCCAGTCTGCGCGCCAAAGCCCTGCCCAAGGGTTTTTTCGCCTTCGGCGAGGTCGGGCTGGCCGGCGAAGTGCGCCCGGCACCTCGCGGCCAGGAACGCCTGCGCGAGGCCGCCAAGCTGGGCTTTGGCGTTGCGGTGGTGCCCCGGGCGAACCTGCCGCGCAAGCCGATCGAGGGGCTGGTCATCCACGGCGTCGACCGGGTCGAGCAGGCGATGGAAGTGGTGCGCGGACTGACCTGAGCATGATCGGGCGCGGCGCGCGTGCGCCGTGTCTTTAAAATGCGGCGATGCAACAACTGCTTCTGCGCGTAGGCGTTCCACTCGCCGGCATCGCCATCGTCACCCTGGCCTGGTACCGGTTTGGCTGGCAGGGGGTGGCGGTGGTCTTCACCGCCATCGTGATGTGGGCGCTGCTGCATTTCAACCGCGTGGTGCAGGTGCTCAAACGGACGGCGAACCGCCCGATTGGCTATGTGGACAGCGCTGTCATGCTCAATGCCAAGCTAATGGCCCGTATGACGCTGATGCATGTGGTGGCGATGACCCGGTCCCTGGGTGCCTTGCAGTCGGTGAAAGACGTGCAGCCCGAGATCTACCGCTGGACCGATGGATCCGAGTCCTTTGTCGATTGCGAATTCCAGGGTGGCCGCCTGGTGCGCTGGCAGATGACCCGGCCGCAGTCGCCACAGGCCGACCCGGCTCCGGCGCACAAGCCCGACAACCCCGGGGCCCCGGCCCCGTAAAATCGCCGTATGCGGTGTCTGGCGGCCTCTTGCTCCCCTGCACCCCTGAACCCGGACAACAACCTGTGCGCCAGCATGGCGCGAAAAAAAAGGAAACACCATGAGTGCAGTACCTCCTTCAATGGCCGACCGTGATGGCAAGATCTGGATGGACGGTCAGCTGGTCGAATGGCGCGACGCCAAGATCCATGTGCTGACGCACACGCTGCACTACGGCTGCGGCGCTTTCGAGGGCGTGCGGGCCTACAAGACAGCCGACGGCACCGCCATATTCCGCCTCAAAGAACATACCGAGCGGCTGTTCAACAGCGCCAAGATCCTGCGCATGCAGATTCCGTTCACGATCGAGCAGGTCATGGCGGCCCAGACGCAGGTAGTGCGCGAGAACAAGCTCGACAGCTGCTATCTGCGTCCGCTGACCTGGGTCGGTTCGCAGAAACTCGGCATCAGCATGAAGGGCAACACCATCCACCTGATGGTTGCGGCCTGGCCCTGGGGCGCCTATTTGGGCGAAGACGGCATGAAAAACGGCATTCGGGTGAAGATCTCGAGCTACACCCGCCACCATGTCAACATCACGATGACCCAGGCCAAGGCGGTCAGCAACTACACCAACTCCATCATGGCCAACCAGGAAGCCACCGACGACGGCTACGACGAAGCCATGTTGCTCGACGCCAGCGGTTTCGTCAGCGAAGGCGCGGGCGAGAACGTGTTCGTTGTCAAGGACGGCGTGGTCTACACCCCCGATCTGTCGGCTGGCGCGCTCAACGGCATCACGCGCAACACCGTGATGCATATCTGCAAGGACCTGGGCCTGGAGCTGGTGCAAAAGCGCATCACGCGTGATGAGGTCTACATTGCCGACGAGGCCTTCTTCACCGGCACGGCCGCCGAAGTGACGCCTATCCGCGAGCTCGACCGCATTGCGCTGGGCAACGGCTCGCGCGGCCCGATCACCGAGAAAATCCAGAGCGCATTCTTCGACATCGTCAATGGGCGCAATCCGAAGTATGCGCACTGGCTGACCAAGGTCTGATCGGTTGCGGCTGCGCTGCGCGACGGGAATGGCTTGAAATGGGTGCGAAGCCTGCGGCAACATTGCCCGCGGCACCGCATCTGCGCTAAGAAATGGAAATCACATGAGCAAGATGCAGATCGAGCTGCTGGCCAAGGACCTGAACGCCCAGGGCGGGGTCTTTTGCCCGAATCCCAAGGCCGACATGAAGATCTGGAACAGCCATCCCAAGGTGTACCTGGACGTTGGCCACTCCGGCAAGGCCAAGTGCCCGTATTGCGGCACCGAATATGCGCTCAAGGCCGGCGAGCACTTCGTCGGCCACCACTGAGCGCATTACCTGGAGAACCCAAGCAAAGTCCCCTTGGTTAAATAAAGCAACAAAGCAAGCCATAGATTTGTTGGAGGTTTTCTTCGACGACTCTCCTATTAGCGGCCGAAACGCAGGCCGCCGGGATTTAGACCCCGACCCGACAACAATGCCGAAAGTCATATTCTTGGGCGACTGGCGGGAACGTCTCGTCACCGTGGGACGGTCGTTTGCTGCTTGAGCCAGAGGCGTAAGGTCCGCCCGGTTCCGCGCGGACCGAAAAGGCAACGGGGTGCCGGTGCACCCGGTGTTTAGCTGGCCGGACCTTTCCAGGACGGGAAGGGCCAGCCAGTTCAAGCCGTCACTGGAAGAAGCGCGTCCAGAGCGTGTTGGTGCCCGGGACGGCGTAGCGCCATCCGATCACCGCTGTTCCGTTGGGCGCGACGCGTACCGTGGGGTCGATGGCCGTGGCCGTGTCTTCCGTTTCAACCAGGCTAGCCGCTGCCCAGCCACCGGCCAGTGTGTATTGGGCTTGCCAGAGGTTGGTAAACGACGCCGTTGTCTGGAGCCATACGGCGATGGCGTTGCCCTGGGCGTCCATGCCAACCTGCGGCTCCAGCGCATCGTAGGTGTTCTCGTTTTCCAGCAACACCGGTGTGGCGAGCCAACCCGTGGTGGGGGAATAGCTGCTGGCCCAGACATTGGCCCGAGTGCTGGTGCTTCGCGACCAGACCACGACGGCGTTGCCCGCTGGGTCCATCGCAAGTTGTGGGTTCTGCGAATGGCCGTCGGCGCTGGGTTCGACCTGCGTGTGCGCCGCACCCCAGCCACTGCCCGGCACATAGCGGTTGGCTTGCACGGTGCTGATCGGGCCGTTGTTATTGTGGCGCCAGACCGCCACGGCGTGGCCACTGGTGTCGACGGCCACCTGTACCTCGCGGGCGTTGCCGGAGAGGTTGTTCTCGATCACGGTGGCACCCGCCCAGCCACCCGCAGGCGTGAAGCGGTTGGCCTGAATCCGGCGTTGACCATTGATGGCCTGGTCCCACACCGCGAAGGCGTTGCCGTCGGTGTCCACGGCGACCTGGATCTGGTCAACGGTGCCCGACTCGTCGCGCTCCAGCAGTTCTGGGGTGCCCCAGCCACCTGCTGACGTGTAGCGGTTGCTCCAGGCGCTGGACTCCCGTCCGCCTACCTCTTGCCCGACCCACACGGCTATGGCGCTGCCTGCAGGGTCGAAGGCGATTTGCGGAATGCCGGCGTTGGGAATGGCCAGGTTCTCCACCAGCTCCGCCGCCACCCAGCCACCCGCGGGGGTGAAGCGGGCGGAATAGATGCTGGTGTGAGTTCCGTCGTATTGCTGCCAGATCGCCATGGCATTGCCGGCGGCGTCCCATTTCACCTGCGGGGAATTGGCGTCACCGAGGTTGCTGGTTTCCAGCAGGGTGGCCGCGATCCACCCGCCGGCTGGCGTGTAGGTGCTGGCCCAGATGCTGCGTACATTGTTTTCAACTTGCCCCCACACGGCCACCGCGTTGCCATTGGCGGCCAGGTCGAGCTGTCGACTGCCAGCGCTCACTGCTGCGGGTATTTGCACCGGGGCTTGCCAGGTTTGTGAGACTGCGGGCGGTGGCGGGGCGGGAGCAGGTACCGGGGCAGGAGCAGGTGCCGGCGCGGGAGCAGGTGCCGGCGCGGTCGCTGCAGCCAGAGTCGGGTCGTCACCGCCACCGCCACCGCACGCGGCAACGAGGGCTAAGAGGCTGCTGGCCAGGGCCAGTTTCAAGACGGTCGGGCGTGGGGATGGGGTCATGGACGCTTTCTGGTTGGGTGTGGCGGAACCCTTAGGGTACGAAGACCGTCGCCGGGACAACAGTGCCGAAAGTCATGTTTGACCGCAACAGGGGCACATCGGCAACAACCTATCTGCCAATAGTCAACAACCCAGTCCCAACACTTAGACATGGTTGTTCTGAGATTTGCCAAACATGGGGCCCAGTTCTGGCACCGCGACACTCGTTTCGACTGTCAGCCTGCCATGAGTTGCCGGTCGCAGGGAAAAGTCGATGGCCGGTCAGTGGTGGCCAACTATGCTGAGCAGTCATTCAATGTTGAGGCCGAAATTTCCGGAAGGAGCGGGATCGGTCACCTTGAATCATCCGGTTGGCCACGTACCCGCGCCAGCTGAACGAAGCCGTGGCGTTCTTGTATAAATTAGTCGTAATTTCTACGTCACAGCCTTGGGATATTTCTATGCCTTCAGCAGCTCGCGCCTCCGACACCCCATTTGCAACGCCCGTTGAACAGGGCAAGGATTACTACTGGTGTTCTTGCGGCAAAAGCAAGAGCCAGCCGTCAATTGCAGCGCCGCTTTGAGCGTCTCCGGCTGGCTGATCGGGTGAGTTCGCGGCAAAGGGAAGCAGGCGGTCGGGAAGTCAGCCTCAGACCAGACCAAGTTGGGTTCGATATCGATGATGGGCGGTTGGGTTCTCTAAGTAATGCCGCTACCGAGGATCGGCATAGGGGGCAGCCATTATCGGCTGCGCCCCTGCCACACCACCCGGCATGCGGATCCGCACCGGGCGGTTCGAGGAGTTGAGGTCATGAGAGCCGGGGTACTCCAAGTCGGTCGTAATACGC
>Ga0209284_10001929_pt1 | contig 29964 bp, 27 predicted proteins | sample FRY03_FD_187211 | JGI IMG/M metagenome (GOLD analysis project Ga0209284, IMG submission 187211) | Freshwater microbial communities from Lake Fryxell liftoff mats and glacier meltwater in Antarctica - FRY-03 (SPAdes) (version 2) | ecosystem: Environmental > Aquatic > Freshwater > Ice > Glacier...
CCACCCATGGCAAAAAACATTCACTACGGCGACGAAGCTCGCAAAGAAGTATTCGCAGGTATCGAAATGGTCGCAAATGCGGTCAAAGTAACGATGTGACCCAAAGGTCGCAATGTCATCCTCGATAAAGGATACGGTTCACCTACTATCACCAATGATGGAGTAACCGTAGCTAAAGAAATCGAACTAGAAAACAAACTCCACAATATCGGAGCATCGATCGTCAAAGAAGCTGCAGAAAACACCAACAAAGAAGCAGGTGATGGAACAACAACGACAACTGTCTTGACCTATGCAATGGCACAAGAATGACTCAGATATATTAGATCGGGAGTCAATCCATTTGCTCTCGGGAGAGGATTGCACAAAGCTGTTGCTAAGCTTGTCGAAGAACTCAAAAACGAAACCAAACAACTCAAATCCAAAGAAGAAATCCAACAAGTAGCAACGATCTCTGCACAAGATGAAGAAGTGGGATCATTGATCGCTGACGTTATGGATCAAGTCGGACAAGATGGAGTTATCACCGTAGAAGAATGAAAATCACTTGGCCTGACCAAAGAGTTGACCAAAGGTATGCAGTTCGATCAAGGATATGCATCACCATATTTTGTTTCCGATAGCCAACGCATGGAAGCAGTCATCGAAAAGCCAGCCATCCTCATTACCGATAAAAAAATTAGTTCTATCAAAGATATTCTCAAAGTGCTCGAAGAACTCGCAGCATCGGGGAAGAAAGATATCGTTATCATCGCTGATGATGTAGAAGGTGAAGCATTAGCATCACTCGTACTCAACAAGATGAGAGGAATGCTCAATGTTCTTGCTATCAAAGCGCCATGATTTGGTGATCGCAAAAAAGAAATGCTCGCAGATATCGCAGCAGTTACAGGGGCGACAGTAGTTACCGAAGAATTGGGACTAAAACTTGATGATGCAAATATCAGTATGCTTGGATCAGCAGATAAAATCATCGCATCCAAAGATAAAACTATCATCGTTGGAGGAACAGGAAAACAAGATATTATCGATGAAAGAGCAAACCAACTCAGAGCACAGATTGGCAATAGTACATCAGATTATGACAAAGAAAAACTTGCTGAGAGATTGGCAAGGTTGGTCGGAGGAGTGGCCGTCATCCAAGTATGAGCTGCTACCGAGATGGAAATGAAAAATAAGAAGTATAAAATCGAAGACGCACTCAATGCTACTCGCGCCGCTGTGGAAGAAGGTATTGTTGTTTGAGGATGAACAGCACTAGTAAAGCTCGCCAAAAAATTGGACGGATTTGTTCTAGAAGACGCAGATGAACATATTGGTGTAGAAATTATCAAAAACGCAATCGTCTATCCAGTTATCCAGATCGCAAACAATGCAGGGTACAAAGGAGATCGAGTAGTAGAAAAAGTCAAAGAACATAGTGATTTCAACTATGGATTTGACGCAAAGACATGAGAATTTACCGACTTATTCAGAGATGGTATCATCGATCCATCCAAAGTACTTCGTGTTGCTCTCGAAAACGCAGTATCAGCGGCAGCAATGTTCTTGACGACAGACGCAGTTATTGTTGATGCTCCCAAAAAAGAATCAGACACAGCACCAGATATGGGCGGTATGTGAGGTATGGGCTGAATGGGTGGTATGTGAGGAATGTACTAAGAAAAAATAAAATTACAGATGAGGGTTCTCCTAAATGGGGACTCTTTTTTGATTGATTTTTTATCATAAATAAGTATACTAAATCTATGGAAAAACAGGAGTCAGACAATACAAATCCTTTAAGGAAGTATATGAAACGGTGAGTAATCGGAGCATTGTCATTGCTTGCTATTTTCAAATGACCAGACTTTGTCCAAGAGAGAAAAAATATTAATAACATCAAGAATGGGCGACTTGAATACACAGAAAAATGATGACGAATAGATCGATGACACGCAGATCCATGATGAGCAAGGCATTTGCGAAATCGTGTTAACAATCCAAAGGATACCTTATGTGATTCTGAGTACGGATTCGTCTCTTACGGACAACATCAGAGAATAAAGGGACGAAAGTTTTGAATAGATAAAAAATACCTTGTTAAAAAAAATATGACGGAACAAGAGAAGCTATCTGTCTCACTCGCTATATTATTGGAAGTCTCCCAAGAGTTCGAAACATATCAATCTTCAACGGATTTTATAACGGGAAGCTCATATAATGAGGCAGATATATTTTCCAATATAGTGGGTTTTTATACAGCATCAGACCAATATACTAAAGATGAAATAATATGTCTTTTAGATCCTGTTGGTGTTGACAGCTCACTAGCTTCATATCACCAAAGGAAAATATGAAAGAACAGAATTGAAGAAACTATAATTCTAAATATAGACTCGGATTGAGATATCATCCTAGTCCCATATCCTGATCCATTTAATAAAATTCAACCAGCGAAGAAAGAAACTCTATTTAAAGACTGGATAGATGAAAAATAATATTAAAATAAATCATATCTTATAAAATTAAAGTATATAAATATTGCGACTGTATACTATTTCCATATACAAAGGAAAATATTTATTATTTTGCTGTATATGCCAGTATTTAGCGATTATCCACAATTCACTCCCAATCTCACCCCCAAACAGATGTTTCAATCAGGTATTTTTGGTGGGACATATTTTGGATCAATACATTCTCAAGTTACTTGAAAAGAGTATACTGATGCTCACAAAGAATTTCCTACTGATCGATTTGCATGAGTCGTAGTGACCGATACGACCTATGACAGAAAAAAGAATAAATATCTCGTAAAATGTAGCACCCCCCTCCAATACCGAGAACAAAAATGATGGATTCATCCACAAGATCCATATGGACGGGTACAATGGTATTGTAGATTTTATCTAGGGAGAAGAACCCCTGATGATGATCGCCAGATCAAAAGACGACAATGAGTAGCTTGACCCAAAGGGAGATTTAAAACACGTTTAATTTCCTTGATCCAAGCATCCTATGCTACGTTTAATGATCCTGTCATTAGTCCTAAGATAAGACAATTATTGCTTCATTGGGCATGTGAAATTACAGCAGATGATGTATACCGTGATTAAAAAGGGGATATTGTTTTTTCTAACAATATATATAATATACATATATTTATTTACTTATATCTTCGATGAAAAAACTTTCTCACGCACAGATTGTCTGGATAGTTGCACTCATTATTTTGATCACGATGCTTGTTTACCCATTATTGACTAAAAAAGAAGTTCCACCAATTACGTCATTTCAAGAATGTCTCGATGCTGGATATCCTATCATGGAATCATATCCAAGACAGTGTAATGTTGATGGAAATAATTTTGTCGAAGATATAGAGGATATCCAAGAGCCATTAGCACAGGATGAAACAGTGTTTTGTACTATGGACGCAAAAATATGTCCTGATGGATCTGCTGTTGGAAGAGTATGACCTAGTTGTGAGTTTTCTCCATGTCCAGGTGAATAAATTTGCGATTTTCTTATCAAATCTCTATACTTATATACAAAGTGTTTACTGTTATTGCATTATATGATACACAATCTAGCAAAAATTATCCAAGACCCAATATCTCTTATTCGAGGATCGCTTATCGTCTGATTGATGAGTCTTCTGCAATATCGACAATTTGATTTTCAGCTTGTTGTAGGAAATTTATGACTGGCTTTTGCTCGAGCAGAAGTCATGCTGTATATATTAATTACCTTATTGTTTGCATTGTTTGTTATGGCACAAACCTATAAGATAAGATACTTTAGTCTAGGAGGAAAAAAAAAGTCTATAAGTGGTTTTTTTGGCTGACTTATAGGTATCGTAACTGTTGGATGTCCTGTTTGTAGTATCACTATTGCATCGTTTGTTGGATTATCTGGATTGATAGGATTATTGCCTTTTGATTGACTTGAATTGAAGGTATTAGCAATTTTATTATTAGTTTGGGCAAATTATATGTTACTGAGAGATCTTACTATATGTAGAAAATAATTTATTCACAATTATAATTTTATGCACTCAATATATTAAACAACTAGGCACAAGAACACATCGCTCTAAGATCAAATACTATACAATCTATAAGATGCTGTTTTTTTGTCGACTTGACTAGTTATCAAAGGATTTGCTGTTGTATCATTGGCACGAGGATGATATATTGTTGCTTATTTATTGGGTATGGTCTATTCGCTCTATCGTATCAAATAGCGGATCTATAATCGATTCTAGCTATCCATATAAGTTATAATCTATGCAAATTATAAAGAAATTGTTATTATGTAAGCGTAATACAAATAAACCAAAAAAAAGATTGGGTATAAAAATTATTGTATTATTGTTTTCTATAAAGGCTTTCTCCCGCTGATGATTCTCAATAACACAACAACGATGGCGATAACCAAGAGAATATGGATAATTCCTCAACTATTAAATCCCAAAAATCCAATAGCCCATCCTATAACAAGAATAACAGCAATAATATACAAAAGATTTCCCATAGTACAACAAAGAGAATAAAATATGACAACATGTCATACATAAACACTACCCTTAAAATAGAATATAGCAACGGGCTTATTGATCTTCAAAAAAGTCTCGAATAGTTTTGGCTGCAAAATCAGGCCAATTATGAGGATAATACGATCCCCATCCATAGTCTTGTGTATGAGGACATCGTATAACCTCAGCCTCATCAAGGCAGTTAGTATATCTGATACAATTTCCGTTAACTGGATTTTCCATCGAAACAAACATAGTAGGATCACATTGATTTTGTTCTAGAAGTGTATCACGGGCGTATTCTCATCCACCAAAAGAAGCAAGATTGTCTTTAGGATTATGCATAATAATAGTGGCAACAGGACCACTACAATTATTGGGCGTAATACTTCCTCCCACACTTCCTATTGCACGGATAATATCGCCACGAGCACAAGCTAAGGTATTGGTAAATCGTGCACCAAGAGAATGTCCTACAACATATATTTTATCCATATCAATACAGTAATTATCTCCAAATTCTTGAACAAGTTGATCAAAAAAAGCAAAATCTCTTAATCCATTACTAGGATCTCATCCATTACTTCGTCCACGTCAGCCACCTGCAGGTAGTCCTGCTGGATACACGACAATAGCATCTTTATCCCAAACTCTATCAATATTATAATATCATTGGACATCTTCGTTAGAATTAGTACGTCCATGAAAAGCAAATATAAGTTTAGTTGGTGTATTGTGATTATATCTTGATCCGATATCTGTAATATATTCACGTTGGGTGCCATTGACCATAGAAGTATATGGGGTATTGTTTGGTTGGTCTGGATTATTACATCCGGCAGAAAGATTGCTGCGAACATTATCAAAGCTACGGTCTCATTTTTTTTCACGTAAAAGTTGGTTAACAAGATGAGCAACTTCTGCACGAGTTATTGCTCTATCAGTATTGAGTGCATATTTGGAGAAGATGTTGTTATTATGGACAAAATCAATGTATTGACTATACCAACGAGCAGTAGATTCTTCTTTCGCAGGAGATTCAAATGTTTCCAATGCCATTTTGAGTCATTCTGCAAAAGTTACTGCATTGTCAGGTTTAAAGGCTCCATCAGGGTATCCTTTGACAATGTTGTTTTGTTTAGCATAACACACATAGATAGCATACCATTGATCCGTTGCATCAGGGAAACAATCAAATACATGGTTAATGGATTGCCAGTCAGCAGGGATATTTGCCTCCAATATTATTTTGAGTATCTCAGCACGGGTAATACTTTGATTAGGCTTAAATGTCCCATCAGGATATCATTTAATGACGCCTTTATCATGCAGTACGAGTATATCCTCTGCATATTGGTGATCTATGACATCAGAAAAAAATGCTGATGAAAATCCTATTGATGCTATTACTAGAATACAGACAAAGATATACTTCTTCATAAGCATACATAGTATAAAAGACATACATATTGTATATTTATATTATGGGGTAGCAAGTGGCAATAGTTAACGGAGAATTCGTTCCAAGAGAATTTCTTATAAGAAAAAAATCTTCAGTCGAAACCGAAGATTTTTTTGGGTTTGGTGGGAATTGAACCCACGACCAGTGGCTTAAAAGGCCATTGCTCTACCCCTGAGCTACAAACCCAAGTGAATATTGTAAGTTAGAACTCTAAGTCAGAACCGCTTTAGTGGGTTTGTTCTAACTAAGGGTTCTAACCTAGAAAAGGGAGTTTATCGATTAAGAGACAAACCCACGCATTCTCTTGTGTATTTTTGCTTTCAACTTTACTTTAACAACAGATCCATCTTCCAATACCATCTTAGATGTAATAAGGTTTGGTTTAAATGTTCTTTTGGTAGCTCTCATAGAGTGAGATCTTTTATTACCAGATTTTGTACCAGATCCAGTAGCATAACATATTCTTGGCATAATAATAGGCAATAGAATAAAATAATTATTCAGCTTTCTTTTCTTCTTCTTTTTTATCTGCGACAGCAGTTGCTGCAGCATCTTCAGTTTCTATCACTTCTTCCTCTTCTTCAATAAGAGATACAACAGTCACTACTGCTTGTCCTCCATCAGTAAGTATCTCTACTTTGCTACTAACAACTAAATCGCTAACGAAGACAACATCATTGAGTGTTGTTATAGTTGATATATCGATAGTGATATCATGAGGAAGATCTTGAGGGAATGCTTCTACTTCAATAGTATCTCTAACCAACTGTACTCTTCCTTCTCCAAGTTTCTCAATAGGAGCAAGACCAGTCAATACAACTGGGACATCAACTGTTACCTTTTCATCAGCCTTTACTGCATGAAAATCAATATGAAGAACATAGTCACTAATAGGATCCAATTGGATATCCTGCACAAGAGCAAGTTCTTTCATATTTTCACCTTTAAGAGTGATCGCAGTTGAACTACCTCCTGCCTTATATATTTTGATAAATGCATTTTTATCGCAACTTATCATAATAGGCTTTTCAAGGTGTCTTCCATAAACGATAGCTGGAATAAGGCTTTCTTTTCTCAATACCTTTACTTTTTTACCAGTTATATCGCGATGTGCAATTGTGAGTTCCATAATTAAGGATACATGATAATAAAATTATATTTATTTAATTTCTTCTGTAGTTGCTTCATTTATCACTTCAGGAGCAGCTTCTTCAGTAGCTAATTCTTCCATGTTTTCTACAGCAGTTTCTTCAACAACCGCAACAACTGGAGTAGTTTCAATAGTAGCTTCTTCAGTAGGAGTTTGTTCTGTAGGGACCATAGCTTCTTCTTGAGCAAACAATGCACGAGCTTGTGCCATAAGATCACTTTCTTTTATATCTACAGTAATAATACTTTTCATCTTCGCTCATTTACCAACTTTTTCTCTAATATAGTTGATTCTTGCTCTTCTTGTTTCAAATTGATCCAATAAGATAACTTTTTCAAATTTAGCAAAAGAAAGTGGAAATATTTTTTCTACTATAACTCCAGCAACAGTTCATCTAATTGTGAACATTCCATCTGGGTGGTTAGGTTTCTTAACTTGGATAACAAGTCCTTTAAATTTCTGAATTCTCTTCACGTCGCCTTCTCCTACATCTTCATGTAGTTCCAAAAACATACCAGACTTTATCTTAAGTACAGGATATTTGTTTTTAGTATAGAGCTGTTTTAATCTTCAAAAGTGCATAACTGAAACCGGTAATACAAATAAAATTATTTGCTTCTACTATTCAATACTTTAGCCTTCCATTTCTTTTGTTGTTCAAGCATTCTTCTGATATCCATAATAACGACTTTTTCTACTCTTGTAAGAGCTTGTCTCATTTTTTTTCTTGCCTTAGTTTTTAATCTTCCCATTATGCAGGTATTTTAGATGCTAAATCAGTTAGTCACTTTTTCTCAGCAAATACTTTGAGTATAGCAAAAGTGATACCATATTTTTTTAATCTTAGAACTGCCTTTTGTTTTGCATGGATGGTCCATTTGGTTTCTCCACCTTTTGCTTCTTTTTTAAGAATTGCAATATATGTTTCTTTAACTTTTTTGTATTTATCTCAGGATTTTGAACGAACCGTGTTTAGGTTATATAATACGCGCTCAAATTTTCCTCCATTAGTATCTCCCATAATAACAACATAACAGTGTAAAATGCAACAGCTATCGACTATGAGCCAATAACATAGCTATTAGTTAATATATTTAGCCATATAAGCAAATGCTTTATTTGCATCAGCCATCTTATGAGCTTCATCTTTCTTTTTTACAGCAGATCCTTGACCAGAATATGCAGCCAACAATTCTTCTGCAAGTTTTTTATGGATAGGAGCACCTTTCTTTCCTCTAGCTGCCTCAAGAATCCATCTTACAGCAAAGAAAAATCTCTTAGCTGGTTTTACTTCAACAGGAACTTGATACACAGAACCACCAACTCTCTTTGACTTGATCATCATACTAGGAGATGCATTTTCAATAGCAGTTTCTACTACGATAGTAGGGTTCATGTGACCACTTACTTTAATTTCAGCAAGAACGTCTGCATATACTTTTTTTGCAACACTCTTCTTACCATGCTTCATGATGTAGTTGATCAATCTTTCTTCCTTTTCTGTTGTCTTTGGAGAGATTGTTACACCATCTTTTTGGAATTTTCCCATCAAACAATACACAATAAATATAAAGATTATATATAATCTACAGTTATACCACTCAACAGCGAGATGAACAGTATACCATAGCACAGCATCAAAATGATAGACACTACAAAGCTATTATATCTTCGTAGGTTTTAAATTACGCTTTAGGTTTTTTTGCACCATACAATGATCTTCCTTGTCTTCTATTTGGCACAGGATTTGCATCGTATTTACCTCTGACAATATGATACTTTACTCATGGAAGATCCTTTACTCTTCCTCATCTTACCAAGACCACACTATGCTCTTGTAATGTATGAGATTCTCCAGGGATATATGCCAATACTTCCATACCGTTAGACAACCTTACTTTTGCAAATTTTCTTTGTGCAGAGTTAGGTTTTTTTGGAGTCATTACAGATACTTTTAGACATACTCATCTTTTGAATGGAGCAGGAATAGCAACTTTCTTGTTGTTATTCAATCTATTTATCCCAAATTGTAAAGCAGGCGACTTTGATTTGAAAGTTTTTCTTTTTCTTCCATACTTGATTAATTGGTTAATTGTAGGCATGATAGCTAATATCAACAATTGTTAAATACACAAAAATATGTGTTTACCTGACCACTATAATGAAACCAGAATCAAAATCAAGAAAAAGTTTGACATTTTTTACATCCCACGTCTATCTGCTTAGATAGTTATCAGGATTAAAATAGAAAAAACATAGTTCCTCTACATAAAAAGGAGCCAAAGCTCCGATTTATTAATTTTTATATACATCAAGTACTTGTGTAAATTCATTCATGCCTGGTGGAAGACTTTGTCGGAGGGCAGGATTGTATTCAATAAGTACGGCTGCTCCATCGAATATCTTATTTCTTCTTTCAGCTCTTTTTCCTGCGTCACTGGTAGATGTAATCCAGAACCAAGTATTGAGATGAGATCTTCTTTGTGCTACGAGTTGGTCTAGTCCTTGTCCTATAAGTACTCATTTTATCGTGAGTCATCATTCATTACATCGAGGTTTCCCAAAGGTGTTGTTTATGATCAAATTAGGGTCTACTACACCAAATCATTGATCAGTAATAAACACTCCATTCACTACTTGTCTTGTTTGACAAACATTGTTTGTTGGTTCCTTGAAACTTATTTTTCCTCCTTTGACCAAGAACATACCATTGGTTGTCGTCAGAGATCATTCGACAACTAAGTCCATCCCATCTACGATCATAGTAAATGGTTTAGTAAAGGCAGCCATTTCTTTGAGTGTAATTCTTGTTGCACCTTGACTTTCAAAGATATAGATTTGTTGTCCAGGGACTTTACTTACTTTTATCTGTCCAGCATTACTAAACAATGCATTGATAGCTGGATCGTTCACTACGACAGCAAGTTGCTTATATTTGCTAACAAAATTGTGCATAAGAAGGTTAGTGTTTGGATTGATCGTATATTGAGATTCATTCAACACCATAATGCTTGATAGATCCGTCAATGACGATATCGGAGATCCATTCATAGCATAGAAGTTACTGAGGTTGATAGTTGTTGTTTGTGGTGTATTACTAAACGCACTTTTTTGTACAAGGTATGGTCTCGTAACAGCAAAGTTTACTTCACACACTCTATCAACTCTTTGCGGATTGGGAATGAAGTTTTGATTGTTATCACAATATTTGTATTCTACTTTTTCAAGGACAACTTTATGCTCTCCAAAGCGATTAATATTTGCAGGTAATTGTCGGTAATATCTTCCCATAGCTTGTGATAGCGAATCAGCGAATGTACTATTGAAGTAATCAAAATACACATTATTTCCCCAGCTATTACCAAAACATGGCGTTGTAAATGTATCTAATTCACTTCCTGGATTTAATTCATTGGGAGCATAGAATGAGAATGTACATTGCATTGTTCCTCTTGGTATTGAATTAGGCTGCGTACAAGTATTTCATTGAGTGATGTTGGTTCCATCTTGTTGGAGACTTCGCCAGAAAGGAAGTATTTCATCTTTTTGGATACTAATAGTGCTATCAACATAGAAACATGCTGGTGGTGTGTAGACAAACGGTTGTGTTTGATTTTTAATAGCACAGTATTCACAATACGATCCTTGATAATTATTAGTGCTATTAAACCCATTATCCAGCCGATTTCCAATAATATATCTTCCATTACTATTGATACCATTAGCATACGAGCTATTGGTAATATCGCATTGTTCAAGTCCCTCTTTAATACCATTTCCACAGATACCAAATGATCCTTGTGTAATAGATATTGGTTTCTGACAAGATATATTTGTTGATGGGACACTATCTATAATACATTGTGTCGTATAGGTATTGCCAACATGAGTCTGATTATACAGACAAGTATAGACAAGTGAAGTCCCAAATACAGTCTGACTTGACGTTCCATTACCACAATCTATACTAATATTACCTGCTATGTTATTTGCAGTTGTACAGGTCAATTGTGCTCAACCATTTCCTCCGTTATTGTTCAGTGTAATAGTTGATGTATTCGTTGAAAGATTTTGACATTGCGCTGGTTCAGGAACGACAATTTCAAACTGTACTGTTCTTTCTAGAGTAAATTGATTCCCTCCTACTGAATAAGTAACTCTTCCTGTATTGGTATGGATACCAGTACAGTTAGGATCATTTTTAACCGTTCCATTTAGATTCAATGTAATGCTTTGTCCAGCTGTGAGTGATGGATATGTTCGTACATAAGGGGTATTAGAACTTGTCTGAGTAAGGGTTGGTGTACTTGTCCAACTGACAAAATTTAAACAACTTGGCCAAATATCTTGGAGTGAAATGTTCGTGACGGCATCTGGTCAAATATTGGTAAATTGTAGAGCAAAGTTGACTGCGTCACCTGCTTCGTACACTGATTGATTTGTCGTCAATATCTTTGTAAAGTTTACGTTTGCAGAAGGTACTCTGATAGCAACAACAGAAGCACTGGCAGTCTGATATGGATTGAAAAATTCTACTCTTGCAGTATTCGTATAGCTGCTAACTATGGCACTTGATACTTGTGCGACAACCGTCAATACCGCTTGTTGTCCAACAGCAAGAGTGATACCATTGTAGCTTACGACTGTTTGTCCAGCAATAAGATTATTGGTAGTGTTGGTATATGCTACATTTAAACTACTAGATACATAGGTTAGTCCAATAGGAAGGGTATCGCTGATGACAACACCGTTTGCAGTACTTCCTCCATTATTACCAAACACTACTTGATAGCTGATCGTATCACCAAGGTTGACGGTAATTTGATTACTCGTTAATGGTCCATTGACTTGTTGTTGTTTCTGAATTGTTGGACTTGGTTGTGACACAAAATCAGCAGTGTCCGTTAGTGTTGGGTGATTGCTACTTTGCACTATCGCAGTATTGAGTGTGTTATTATTGATATTGGTATTCACGACACCAGTGATAATAACAGTTACTATTTGTCCTGGATTGAGCGTAAATGATCCATAAGAGATGACCGTAGATCCTCCTTGGATAGATTGCATAAATGTACCAAGATTTGGTGTTATACTACTGCTGATATAAGTGACTGCACCAGGTAACACATCTTGGATAATAACATCATATGCTGGACCACTACCTGTATTGCTAAATGTAATTCCATAAATAATAGTATCTCCAGGAAGGTAGTATGATTGTGGATTGATAATATATTTATCCAATGTAAGTGCCGGACCAACTCCTGTTGCTAACACGCTATCTTGTGCGATGATTGATCCATTGATATGTTTTATGTATGCAGTATTCAAGAATGCTCCACTACCTGTATTTATAGTTGCAGTGATGATCCATGTAACTGTTTGCCCAGGAGCAAGCGCAAAGACACTACTTGTTACAATACCTGCTGCATGACTCGTTGTAAGTCAAGGAAGGCCAGCTATTGAGCTATTGCTATATGTTGTGTTTGTTGGAAGGACATCTTCTAAGTAGATACCTGTTTGTATTGTGCCACCATTATTTGTTACAACAATAGTATAAGTAATAGTATTTCATGATGCGACAGTAATATTTGCATCAGTTGGATTACCAGTAACGTGTTGTTTTTTATCTAAAACTATATTTGCTGGCGCCGGTGGGATACAGTCAAACAACGCAGTATCATTTGCTTGATCTGTTTGGTTATATACAGTTCCATAATTTATGATTCCTGTCGGGCAAGTAGCTCAGACATATGTTGCTGTGATAGTCATCGTGCCTGACTGTCCTGGTTGAAGAGTAAGTCCAGAAAAACCAGCACTATAACCAAATACTGTTTGTCCATTAAACGATGTTCATCATTGAACTCCATTGAGGTTGTGTGATACATATTGGAGATTGACAGGCAATACATCTTGAATAGTAACATTATTTGCAACACTATTACCACTATTTCAGAATGTAAGGGTAAAGGTGATGTTTGCTCATGATACGACACCAGTTTGGTTTGCTGTTTTGTCTATCCAAAGATCTGGTTGTCCAACAACGATAATTTGATTGGGACAATAATCTACTTGTGTGTTATTATTGCTGACTGCGCATTGTGTGGTATAGGTACCAGGAGCATTTGGAGTCCATGTTGCTGTAACATTATTGTTTGGCGCAGGAAGTCATCCATTGAAACTTGCTATCAATCCATTGTTTGAAGCGTTTTGTACAAGGATTTGATATGTATTACTATATTGGTTTCCATCACAGAAAAGTGTTACTGGTTGCCCTACTCATACTATTTGTGGTGTAGCGGTAAATTGTTCACACTGTGGACTATTATCAACAACCGTCAACGTCTGTGTTGTACAAGTACTTGGTGTTGTTCCCTGTGGACCAAAAGCAGTACATGATACGGTATAATTTCCAGGGATAGTTGGTGTATAGTTAACACTATTTCCTAATATATAGTTGAACGGATTTCCTGGCCCATTCACGGATATACTATAACTGGTAGCATTGGTTGCATTACATACTATATTGGTTGATTGGTTTGGGAGAAGACTATTTGGTGTCAGAGAAATAGATGTACACACAGGATTAGGCACAGGAATAGCTGCTGTACATGTTGTATTACAATATCATACTTGACCATTATTGGCTCAGTCATCACACACTTCATCAGAAAACGATGGGTCTACCCAGTTCATAAAACCATTAACAGTATTGATCCCTTGTTTTCCATCAGTATTGGTTCCGCCTGGTTTATTCTTATTGTCGACAATCCCATCACCGCAACGAGCGATATAGAAGTTGTGACATACGTTTAATGGAGTAGAATATGGAGTAAGATTACTCGCTCTACTTGAGTAGCTTATTTGAGGACTATTGAGAAATTGTCCATTATCGACACGATAAGCATAAGGAAGATTAGGACCAAAAAATGACTGTGTTCGTCATCTATTGATATAATGGACAAATTGCCCAGCCATTTGTGTTCTAGGATTGTTCCCTTGGAGATAGGTTAGATCATTTTGGATAGTAAGATAAACTCCTTGTCCAGATGGCCTTGTGATAGGTAATACCTTCGATCTAAATTGAAAAAGCGGGACAGCAGCATTACTTGCGGATGTTCTCAAGCTATTGTATGGATTGTATGCTGTTATATAGGTAGTATTATAGTAGTGAAACTCATAACCATCTTGTCCCCAAACGGTGGCAGAATTTCTTCTATTTTGTCCATTATAAAACGCTCATTGCAGAGTTTTATTTGGATCACAAGAAAATGTACTATTTGTTTGGTTCATAGAAACATTGTTTCATATGCTTATATTACTGGTTTGTGCCATTACGGTAGCTACAGAGAGTGCCATAAAAAACAACAATCACATAATTTTATAAGTTTTCATAATTATATGGTACAAATAAATATATTATCCACCTCGCCCTGGTCTTCCATCATTATCTCATTCACTTGGTCCACCTCGCCCTGGTCTTCCATCATCATCTCATTCACTTGGTCCATCTCGTCTTGGATTACCATTATCATCAGGTTTTTTTCACTTAATCATACCTCTGATTGCTCATCCGATAGTCAAATCTCTTTGTCTTGTTTGGATGTCATACTCATTGTTATATATACCACTTGCTCGACCTATCTTATATGCAGATGGCTTCTTACCAGGAGTAATTGATCCAGTGCGAGATTTTCCTGTGTCGGCTGTCTCAGTTGGAACTTCTTCACTCTTACTGAGAGTAATCTTTCAGAGTTCTAATCCAAGTGATTCGTTGGTACATTCTCACATTAGATAGAATACAAATTTACTATCCAATGTCAATATCTCTTTTGTTTTTTTATTTGCAGTGAGTGTTTCGATTTTTTTGTTCAAAACAAGTGCTTTAAATTGATCAATTGTTTCGATTTTATATGATGATCAGGCGTTTTTGAGCACAGAATTTATTGTGTTTTTGATGATAGTAAATTCTCATTCATTTGTTCTAAGTTTATTGAAGTATCGATCACTTGTTTTCTCGACATCGTCTTTCTTGACATCAACTTTAGCAAGATTATTTCCATTCTTAACTATTTTAGTCTCTCCAGGATGTCACATACCAAATGATTTGCTTGCTGTTCTATAAAATGCAGTATATCCTAAGACACTATGAGCATCAGCAAGTTCATAAGTGCCCCAAGATGCTACTTGGCTTGTAAGTGTCTTATAGTACTCCCCATCGGTACGGAACATCTCAGGAAGAGCAGAAGATTTTGCCATACTTTCATACGCATTTTTTCTTCTTGTAATAAGTCATCCAATTGTATGGATATTTACCTTATCATATCAAGCATTAGTAAGTAGCTTGAGAGTTGTTGGATTATAAGCAAGGAGTTGTCTAAATTTATTACACAAGAGGATGCGATCACTCAAATCAAGGTTTTTATCTTCAAGTTTTGTAATGAACGGGATGTATGCATCTACTTTTTTCTTATTGAGAACAACAATAAGCTTCTCAGACGCTTTGTCATAATTCATAGTACTCAATGCATCTAAGAATCCGAACAACAGATCCGGGCTACTTCATCTATTTATCGCAGCGATAGATGTTTCACATAATTCTTTTTTGTTATTTTTTTCAAGAGATTCTAATTCGTTTCTAAGTTTTTGGTACTCTGTATTAGGATTTTCAATGTAACCAAAACTCCTTGCTAAATCTCTTGTCTTGTTTGATTCACTTACTTCTTTCCATTCAAGTTTTTTTGTATCAACAATTAACTCATAATTGAGTGTGAGTTTATCTGTTTTTTCATCACGAGCATAACTCAATTTATAGGCTCCATCAGGGTATTTCTTTAAGGTAAGTGTTCCTCGAGTAAGAGGAGGAGTGTTTTTTTGTGATTCTTTCCAGACAAAATCAATAAGTTTTTGTTTGTCGGGCTCTATATTTGTCCAATCAATAGTATTTACTAGAGATTCTACAACTTCTTTAGTAAGAAGTTTTGGAGATTCTGGTGTTTTTTCATAGCCAGCAAGTGGTTTATCCGTTTCAGTATGGACAGGTCCATCAAGTTTAGTCATATTTTTGTAATTTTTTCAGAGCATAAGATGGACCTCTACTCTATCTCTTTTGACAATACGTCATATATGCAAATCTGCTTTTCCAATAATAAGCTCCCCATTTTCAAAACGGAACCCAGAAATATCCTCCGTATCATAATAGATATTGATAACCTTAAAAATAGTATCGCGTTTTATATTCCTTTGATCTATCCCTGCTCAATTTAGTCATATCTTAAATGTTCCATTATTCTCGTCGGGAGTTACCTTTATCATATTTTCTTTTCCTGGTTCAAGAGCATTGAGTTGTTGTTCAAGATATTTTGCTGCTTCGCCTAAATTAGTAAATTCTGGTGCTTCCTCCATATTTTTGTGTGTCTGTACTTCTTGATAGTTAGCTTGTGTTTTATATGCATCCGGAGAGAAGCTATTTCTAAAGGTTGATAACTTCATCGATGCAAATCAAGCCACCATCAATGCCGATGATGCTCCTGCAGTTATTGGTGCAAGTGCGATAGCTGTGATAGTAGTTGCAACCATCACTCATATACTCACTTTCGTCAATTTAACTCATTGTCCAGCAAGTTGATTGTAGAGATCTTGATTGATGGCATTTTCATGAAATCCATCAATAAACTGATTATAGAAAAAGTTTAATAACACTGATTTCTTACCATTATCAGCTCTATATTCAGGACTATTGAGAATATCAAACACACCAGCCCATTCCATTTTTTGTCCAAGAGCATCAGCCATATCATCCAAAAATCTTTTTTGTTGTTGGAATCAACTATCATCTTCTGCAAGTTTGGCTATTTTTTGTTTGAGTTTGTTCGCATAATCATTTCCATTAACAAAATTGGTTGCTGTAGGATCAAGGATGGTTTTCAAAAGACGATCAAATTCTCTTCATTTTTGTTCAATCCCAGCAGGAAAGTCTCTATCTATAACAATTCAAGCTTTGAGACCAATAGTTTGTGTTACAAACTCAAATCACGCACCCACAACAAATCATACTCTTGTTGCAGGAACAAGATCTTTTCTTCCTTGGTTTTTGGTTTCACGTTTACTTCCTTTTGTTTGTCGTGTACGTTCAATATCTACTGATATACCGATTTTAAAATCACTTGGGATTGCGCTATTTGCTCGGTTAAATGCTGGAAGTATCGCTCCAATATTAAGATTGAATTGAAATCTTTTTGTTAAATCTTCAGATGTTTTATATACTCAGATACCTGCTCATATGACAGGATTGCCTTTCTCATCTGCGGCAACACCAAAACTTGGAACAACTCTTTTGTTAATGTATTTCCCCAATTCATCTTTTATGAGTTGTTCATTGCGTGTTCCATCAGGGAAATAGAAGGTTTGTTGTATTTTCCCAATTGCAGCATGGTCGATTGTTCCATGAAACAACTGTGCTAATTTTCCATCAGTATCAAGATTTGCATACAGTGAATCAGTAAAGATATTGATCGATTTGATAACTTGATCAGCAATCGTTCTTCTTGTGTAGGCAAGAGTTTCTTCTCCATAATCATTTCATCGTGTTGCTAAACTTAGATCGATAACACCATAGATACGAGAGACATCCAATCATCCTTCTGCATTGTTTTTAAGATTTTCTTTACGTTCATCAGCATTGACAAAGATGTCTGCAACATCTCCCGATCATTCATTGGTTTCTTGCGCAAGAGATTTTAAGTATGACTTTACTCAGGTTACTCCTATAACTTTGGTTTGTTTTCATCATATAGCGTATTTATTTTTTCCTTTCATGAAATCCAAAAACGATTGGATACTATATCCGCTTGTTTTAAGTTCATCTTGGGATTTAATAAATGCATTGACCGCAACAAAAAGTGAACTATCTTTGCCTACCTTCGACTTGACTCATATAATGATATTTCTTATAAGTGCAGTGGTTTTAGGTCCGTTGACAATATTATTCTTATCATCAATAGTTGCTTTGACAGCGAAGTTTTGGTATAGTTGTAGTCCCATGACTGAACCAGTATCTCTACGAGATTCATTGGGTTTTTGTTTGATGATATTGGTACTATTAACCGATCAGTCACTATCAAAATCACAAAGGAACAAGAACATATTTTTGCTGTTTACTGCTCATGATTCTAGATGAGTTATATCGTTACTTGCTCAAACAATATTGATATGCCTAGTATCAGAAACATCTTTCAATGCTTCTCTAATTGCATCATCATCCAATCATTTTTCTAGAATAGATAGAATTTTTTTTATATCATTATTTGTTGATCATCATTTTTTTTTGTATTCTTGTTCCCCTCTTTGAAGAAAATTTTCCTTAAAATATTTTTTGAATTCTTTATTATCTCTTATGTTGGTATATTCGTAATAATCTCTTACAATATCTCACAATATCATACGCAATGATTGCCAATCTATTCATTTTGTTTCATGTTTCTTAAGTGTAACCTCAGCCCAACTAATAATTTTTTCCACCGACTTACGAACATCAGTGTCAGATTGTCTATAAGGATCCAAGATTCAGGCGTTTTTGAGCTCTCATTTTGTGGTTTTTCCATTTCCATTTGCATCAAGATCTGCATTCCATGTCAGAGGACTCAGTTCTTGATATGATCTATCTTTAGGGTTTTTACTGATGATAAAATCAGGACTTTCTTCATATTGTTTGCTGATATCATTAGGATCTCTCCAGAGCGGTCATTCATTAGGGTTGCCAGCACTAGTATTTGTATTCGTAGAATTATTATTTTGTTGTATTGATGATTTGAGTACGTCAAATGATAGGGTTTCTAGTTGGAAATAGTTGTAATCAATAAGCTCCTGGATCTCTCGATTTTTTATTTCATCGATATAATCCATAAATCCAGATAATTTTTCATCGTTAAATTTTTTCTGAATAGCATCAATATTATTGTTTTTTACTTGAGTCTGTATTCGATCTTTGTTTTTATCGGCCCATCCATCAAACATATCTTCTACGTCATCATCTAGCTTCGCTAGTAATTGATCTGGAGACGAGGCTCTTTTTTTAAGATTTTCATTTTGTATGTTTTTTTGGAGATCTTTGAGTTCAATAGAAAATTTATCTTTGATATTTTCCACATTATCTTTTTTACGAAATTCCCCAAAGATATCTCTCTCTGGAGTGCTGTTTCATAGTAGTGAAGTACTGATGGCCATATATCATCGATAAATCCATAAAATCATAGCAAGTATACGGACATCTGTATATTTTGTGAAATATCGACTATGATGGAGTCACAAATGGATTGCGTTATTACTTCTTTGTGATATAGCATGTGTTTATAGAGAAAAAAGTGACTTACTGTCATTAGGTGTTGAAAAATACACAGGAAATCTTAGTATACAAGCCATCTGCCAACGTAGCTCAGTAGGTAGAGCACACCCATGGTAAGGGTGAGGTCGGCGGTTCAATCCCGCTCGTTGGCTCCATTATCTTCTTGTATTTTTATGGGTATTCTTTATATTCTGGAACTCAGTAACAGTAGGTATTATATCTGATCCACAAAGAATTTAGATCAGAGGATGGCTGACCATAAAAGAGGGCATGTAATATCAACCAAAAATAGGTCACCATTACTTGTCTTTTATAAAGAATTCCCTGATTACAAAACAGCAAGAATGCGAGAATATTCGATCAAGAAGTATAAAAAAAAGAATATTATTGAGAAAATTCTATCCAATCAATTTGTTTGGTAGAGCATCCCGCCCTGGCGGGAAGGTCGGCGGTTCAATCCCGCTCGTTGGCTCCATTATCTTCTTGTATTTTTATGGGTATTCTTTATATTCTGGAACTCAGTAACAGTAGGTATTATATCTGATCCACAAAGAATTTAGATCAGAGGATGGCTGACCATAAAAGAGGGCATGTAATATCAACCAAAAATAGGTCACCATTACTTGTCTTTTATAAAGAATTCCCTGATTACAAAACAGCAAGAATGCGAGAATATTCGATCAAGAAGTATAAAAAAAAGAATATTATTGAGAAAATTCTATCCAATCAATTTGTTTGGTAGAGCATCCCGCCCTGGCGGGAAGGTCGGCGGTTCAATCCCGCTCGTTGGCTCCATTATATGTTCTCATTGTTTGTTAGTTTTCAATTTATACTATATCAATCCATGATCCTATCTGACAGTGCACTGCGTGCGAAAATTTCTTCTGGAGATATCCAGATACAGACTGAAGGCGATTTTGATATACTTGCGCAAATCGGTCCAGCAAGTATTGATTTTCGTTTGTGACACTATTTCAAAGTCTACAAAAGAAGTAAGATCGCAAACATCGATCCACGTGATCCAAAAACATTGGATGGGATGATTGAATCATTTGAGATACCTACCTGAGATTTTTTTATGCTCCATCCTGGACAGTTTGTTCTTGGTGTGACGATGGAAAAGATTCGTGTGCCTTATGATTTGGTTTGTAGATGTGAAGGAAGAAGTTCTTTGGGAAGATTGGGAATTGTTATCCATTCAACAGCAGGATTTATTGACCCAGGATTTGAAGGAACGATTACGCTTGAGATTACCAATATCAATGAAGTACCTATTAAGTTGTATCCAGGGATGAGATTTGGACAGTTTGCTTTTCAGATAGTTGATGGTGTTGTTGAAGTACCTTATGATAAAAGACCATGAAGCAAATATATGCATCAAGAACAACCAGAAGAAAGTAGGATTACCGAAGATTTATACTAAAAAAAGCCCCATTAGGGCTTTTTTCTAGTACCATTCTTCCACTTCTTTCATAACCATGCGTTTGCGATACACGCGAGTTTTGATAAGGAGTTGAATCGTAAGAGTCGTTGCAGCACTCAGGATGTAGAGTAGTATTCTTACGATAGGTGAAAGTATTAAGAACATCGGGAATAAGATAGCTGCTTGAAATCATGGTTTTTGAAATTGTCACTGTATATTATCAAATAATGTCTGACAGACGCTCATATTGATTCTGTCTCTTTCTCCTATAAGAGAATCTCGGAGTTCTAGATTAGAAAGTTCTTGCACAAAGCCCACAGACACATCACTATCTTTTGCAATATCTGTAGCATTGGTGTCGATAAAGTTCTGTATCCTATCCCATGACCTTTCTATCGGGTTGGTGACCAATCATCCAGCTCTAGCATATCACGCAGCAATACTCTCACAATCAAAAGGGATCCTTCCAACTATTCCCACCATCAAAATACTATAGCTGACGGTAAAGAAAACCGTAAACAAATACATTCCAACATTGGAAAATAACCAAGGGTGCGGGGAAATGTTGTTGTTGAGAATTGCGTATTTTGCTAACACAAAAAAATAGAGTCCTATATGAAAACAAACATAGGAGATAATAATAAGAACGGGATTGTATATTGTAGTAAAAAACAATAACAATCAAGAAAGTAGTATTCGAGCTAGCCAACTACGTTTGCTGATAGCAAGTTTATATTTTTTGGCGCTAATGGCAGCAAAATGTGCGACAAACAACATTGCCAATACAACCAATCATCATTCCAAGAGCTGTGCTTGATAGAATAGAAAATATAGACTCATCACATACAACACAACAGTGAGTACGTAGCTAATCCATTGTTTTGCGTATTTGCGTACATTGAGTTGAGGCATGAGATATTATCCTATAAAATTATTTGCTGATCGAAGGAGTATGTAATATGCGATAATCATTGCAGGGATAAACGGTATTTGCTTGCTTTTATATCCATAGTAACGCAACAAAAATGCTCCCGTCAATCACACAAAACAACTAATGATGATAAAATATAATCCTAATTGGATGCTATTGACCCATGATCGATAGATGCCTTGATAGACAAAAATAAATGGAGCCATTGCTCCGATAAGGAAAGCCATATAGACATCTCATTCACCGAGTCATTCTTGTTTTTTCCCATATCTTCGTTGGAGATAATATTGTGATCCGTAGTACAGTCCATAAAATACCAATCCCAATCCTATCGACCCAAAAAATGCCAAACTATAAGCACCCACCAGTCAGACAAACTGCCAGAGGAGTACTCGCACAGTAATAATCATCCACAATGGGAGATGGAGTTCGAGCTTTTGGAAATCATAGACAACAAGCCCTATCATAAGAGTATTTGTTATTGCCCAGAAAAGTATTTCATACCACGGAAGGAGAAGATCCATCCCTCGTCGAGCTGTCAGAAGGAAGATAATCGCGGCACCTATTTCTGCATACAGATAGGCTGGAGATAGTTTTTTTCCATTTGCTGATTTCCCTCATTGCTTGAGATAACTTCGAATAGGGATAAGTTCATGCCAAGCCAATGGTTTGCCTGTATAGTCACAGAGCGAGCGACCAGTCAGGATAGATTTGATTGTTGTTCGACTAGCATCTTTTCCCAGTCTATCAAAAAGGACAAGAGCAAACGACCCAAAGATCGCTCATCATACCAATGCGATTATATGCCATAAAAAATCCATACAAAAAAGCTAAGAAGATAAATCTCCTTAGCTATAGGGAAATTATGTTGTAAGGCAAGTGTTATTCGTTGTCGGTACTGTTGGTTTGTTTAACTGCAGATTGAAAAAGAGTCATAACTTCCTTTATCTGTGTGGTGGTATAATTTACGTAAGCAATCTCTTTATTCAAAAATGTGGATGATTTAGGTTGATTTGCATACATTGTGGCAATAGTAGTTTGAAAATCAACTAAGGATGTATTGTATTTATCAAGCGCTTGATTGATGTGATTATAGCTTTCTTTGGTTTTTAGATTCTCCGCAATATATTCATTTTCTACTCTTAATAGATCTACTAAATTCTGTGTTGCATCAGAGAGCGCTGCCTTCTCAGTGGATAGATCAGCAAGAAACTTATTTATCTCATCATCACTCATTGTGAAAGTTTCTTTGATAGTCGAACTTTGGTTTGTCTGGGCATAGTTTGCCATTGGATTACCCAATAATCATAGTCATAATGCGAGAGTAGCAAGAGTTTTTTTCATGGTAGTCAAAGGAAAAAGATAAACAATTATATCAAAATTATAACTATTTTTTACAGAAAGTCAAGTCAATTTACATATATCATTTTACAAAATCATCCCATGACTGTGATTTACTCCCTTCAGGTTTGACGATGAGGGTTTGGATAGATGGATTTAAATCCCCCCCGGCCCCCCTTTGTCAAAGGGGGGAGATGAATGATTCATCTTTGTGTTTTTCAAACAACATCTCATCCAAGACCAATTGTTCTACAATAACTCTCTTATTCTTATGCATAAAATAAATTTTCGGCCAGAGGATATACGCTCTGTATTTTTGATAAATCGATTTGATTGAGTCTTTGTAAGGATCTATGAGTCCATCTTGCTTTTCTATCTTCCCACAGTGGGTTGCCTGTGCGTCATCTTGCTTCACTTCTCATAGTAGTCATTTTCCATATTTTCGTAAGGTATCTATGAGAAATTGTGGTCATACCTCTTGCATCTTCGTAATAATATCTTTTGCCGTCCAGTCAAATGCGATAGGAAATCTGGCAACATCTATCATATCCCCTGTATCCAGTCAAGCATCCATCTTCATAATGGTGATACCTGTTTCTTTTTCATCATCCAGGAATACTGATTGGATAGGAGAAGCGCCACGATATTTTGGTAATATCGATCCATGCACATTGATGGGTCAAAATGCTGGTATATCTAAGATATGTTTTGGGATGATTTTTCCATAGGCAATCACGACAAGAAAATCAGGTTTCTTCTCTGTAAGTCGTTGTTGAAATTGTTTCGCTTCGTCAGCATATTTTTTACTATCCAGGCGGAGAGAGTTTGGTGTTTGGATGTTCTGTGTTATATCTTTCCCTTTCGTCTTAATCACATTTTCTTGCATCTTCATCCCTCTCCCAGCAGGAGCATCAGGCATCGTAACCACACCAGTCACATCAAATCTCGGATCAGATACAAGTTTTTCCAAAAATGGCACACCAATCGGTGCTGAAGAAAAAAAAACCACTTTGTAAAACTCCGGGTCATATACTTTGTGCATACCTCCTGTACAGCTAAAAACTCTGTGTGTTATCTTCCCAATACTATGGAAAAATCCATATCTTTGCAAACACAATTTGCCATATTCACTACAATGAGGCTCATGCATACAGATACGACCTTTGAGCCAAAGAGAAGGGAGTCATTTGTCTGGAGAAAGAGTGAGTTGATATATTTTGATAAGCCCAAGTCATATCTGCTGTAATATCGTATCTATGTATTGCAAAAAACGCATTGGTATTGACTTTTATATAAAAATAAGTATAATTAAAATATATATATATTTATACTGTAGTATTTGTTCTATGGCAGTCAAGCAAAAAGCTAAAACATATCTATTCCAAGTAAAAGCAGATTTACCTGCCATGACTATGCATGCTGTAACAGCATCAACTGAATCGGCAGGAGAATTGTATTGAATATTACATGAAGGTTCACTAGAAGAAAGATTTGTTGTCTGTGATCAATACGATACTAATCCAAAAAGCCGCAATCCTGATATATATGAGCTTCTATGAGAAGGTAATGTTGTATGAAGAGTATTTGCTGATGGTGTATTATCTGATGATCTTAAGAGATTTTTGAAAAAGAATCCAGAATATTCTGACAAAATTTTGCCCCCAAAAATATAATTATAAATATCTATTTATTTAACTATAAAGTACAATTACCATGAAAATGAAAACTTGATTAAGAGTGAAAGATCCGCGTGAATCAGTAAAAGCAACTTTATACAGAAAAATAGAGTCTACAGAAATAACGAATGGTACAGAAAGATCACTCTTATGAGTATTTCACGGAGAAATTATACAAATAGATAGATATGTTCCTATAGATCAGGAGGAGCAAGATTTTGATTGATATGAAAAAATTGGAGAAGGACGTTATATTTGATCTAAGACAGCTAACAATCCTGATAAGAATTTGAAATATTTTTATGAAACTGATGCATGATGGCGTTTTAATCGTATTAAAAACAAAGCATAGACTTTTGTATCAATATTATTATGCTCATACTGTTTATCGACGATAGATTTGCATGAGCAATATATACTTATTCACCGGAGAAGAACGTTATCTTGTAGACCAAGAACTCCAAAGATGGAGAGATGGATTTGTCCAAAAATTTGGATCAGATACCGTTTTTGTCTATGGTCCAGAAAACTTTGAACCATCGCCCATGATGCAAAATATCTTAGGATGAGGGCTTTTTGTTACTAAAAAATTCATAATCATCAAGCATATTCCTACCGATGGATCACAAAAAATCCCCGCTAAGATACAGGAACAGTTTGTCGAGACATTCATGAAGCAATTCGCTAATATCTCTCCAGATGTTGTGCTTGCTTTCGTTTCATACAAACCAGACAAAAGGACAAAGTTGTTCAAATTCCTTGAAAAAAATGCACAAGTCAAAGCGTTTACGTCGCTCAATGATACTACCCGCAAGACCTATATCAAAAACCGAACAACAGGATTTTCTCGAGAAGGAGATACTATGGATTATTTTCTCACGCAAGTGGGCTGAGATTTGTATCGTCTTGAAAGTGAAGCAGATAAACTCGTTACATGGGCAAGAAAAAACAGTATTACAACGATAACCAAAGCACATATAGACGCAGTTGTCTTCGGGCAAGTCCAGGCAAATACATTTGCGTTGTTTGATCATATGTTTGTAAATATGAACAAAACATTGACAGTTATTGACGACATGCGTGAGGAATGAACCGAACGAGTCCAATCTATAGGTGCGATGTATCGAGGTATTATTTTGTTTGTTATGATGGTTGATAGATATCGTAACGGTGATCGTGATTCTCGCGCCATTAGTCAGGCAATTGGGTATTCGCCATTTGCGGTGAGTAAACAATTTGGTCGTATACAGACTTTTATTTCTCGTGAGAAAGATATAGTTGCGATTTATCAAGGATTGGTTACACTCGATGCGTCAATCAAGACAGGAAAGTTACCCGCCGAAGCATTTTGGATAGGCTGCAAAGATTTATTCTATACACACACCAAATGAAATACGCCATCTTCGTCATAGTCCTGTTTGCAGGGTTGTATGGAGTTCCTGCATCCGCATCAGTATATACCAGTCAGATGTATTGCATGATCGAGCAAAATAGTATTCAGATTGCCCTAAAAAAAGCAGATAACAATGCTCCGTGTGTTGAATATCTCTCAGCAGTACAGTCCATACTCAAAAAAGTTACCAATGATCTATTGATGGTGCAATGATATATCGTTCGTGGCGAAGATGTGGTATTTTGGATGAATGTAAGAGATATTTTGAGAGATAGATTTTTGTATATTGATAGTATTAGGAAAAATATCGAATATACTATGACGCTATTTGAAACCAATATTTTTGCAAGATTTAAGATATATCTCCAGTTTGCACTGGTCCCATATTACGAGAAACTTATTGATGAAAAAGATCGTTGGTATGGAGAATTGCCTACATATCACCTCTTGGTTGATGAACAAATAATAGTAGTGGACGCCATACGACAGGCACAGAGTTTTGATGAGTTCTTACCACTAGCACAAAGATATCTTTATTTAAGAAGAGAATTAGTATGAAAATTGGTGTGGTAGGATCAGGCGCAGATATGTTGTCGATCTTCAAATTTCTCAACAAATATGATCACGATTATATCGTGTATTTTGACGATCTCTTGCGACCATACGGTGATAAACCAGCAACGCTTGTCCAGGCAGTGATTGTCGACGCGATACAAATATTGCGTGATAGATGATGTGAACAGATCATTCTCCCACCAGTGCGAGAGCTGGCTTTTCGTGAACAGAAAAATATTATGCCATTGTTCCAATCATATGTCTTGGATTATTGTTTCCATCATTCTCTGGTTGCTAAGATTGGTTTAGTTGGTGATTGGTCTGATATACAAGTAGCGCAGTGATTATTCACTAGATTTGCTCAATCATATACACTCACAGATAACCAAAAAAATACACAAAAGTTCCAACAACCATTCGCTCGACGAACCAAAGAAGTGCCCATGTGGAAGTATTTTCTCACAACAATATCGTATTCTGATCCACTCGTCAATAGAGTTGTGAAACATGATTTGCGTTACTTCAAAGATGCAGACGTTGACACGCTTATTCCACTCAATTATGGATATTTCAACTATCAAAATACCATCACTAAGTTTTGTAATTACAAAAAATGTCGTTTTCATAAGTTAGAAAAATTGGAACAATGTTTTGTTATGTCATCCTGAGCGACAGCGAAGGATCCAGGACAACATAAAGACCAAGATTCTTCGGCTACGCCTCACAATAACAGCTACAGTATAGTTGTACTCTACACCGGCCAAAAGGAACTCCTCCAAAGACAAAAGAAAATAATGCGATTACTTCAAAGAGGGAAAGGAGTGGAATTAGTTTGGGAGAAAATTTAGGGATTTATTGTTGTTCAATCTGACAAGATATATTATAGTCTTTTTCCATTATATCAACAAACTTAGCATCGTCTTCCCCGCATGCATAATATTTTACTCAAAAACTTTCGTTGTGTAGCAGAGTATATAATGATCCAGTAGCCCAAGTTTTTAGTTTAGCAAGCGCTTCTTGCTCATTTTTTATGGGAATAGTGAAGCAGAGTGTTTGTGTGTCTGCCTTATTTTCAGATGTATGTATATGGAGTATTGGTTCTATTTCGCTCTTATGGTGTTCATAAAACGCACCCTCGCTTAGTTCCATTTCAATCTGTGGTCCAATAAAATGTTTCCAGTTATCAGCATTTCGTGTTTGATAAAAGTCGCTAAAGCTATTGAGCAATTCTTCCTGCGTATTTGCAACATGGAAAATGATTGTATTTTTTATAGTCTTAGTCGGTGAAGAAACAGTTATCTTGTATGTATGCATCGTATATGTGTTATATAAACTATATATATTATTATGAATTACAATGAAAAGTCAATAGATATTTACATGGTAAAATTTGCATCTTACTACCCAAAAGCATATAATTATCTGTATGCTATAAAAATCTCTATTCTTTACTCTTTGCCCTACTTGTTCCTATGTCTCTCTTTCATGCTAAAAAACCCACCCGAATACACCTTTCCGAGCCTACTGAGGAGCAACTCCATGAAGTGGTTGATAAATATGATCTTCATACAATTGTGGAGGATGATCTCTTGTCCGGGATAATTCAAGATAAGGTCGATAGCTATGATGATCAACTTTTCTTGGTTACACATTTCCCCAAATATGATAGCGGACATGATAAGTATCTTGCCAATCCATTGTTTGTATTGATTGCAAAAGACACTATTATTACTATCTGTAAATCTCCTATCTCAAAGCTTCAAATATTGTTTGATCAGTATATAGAAGGAAAAACAGACCAAGAAGATCTTATGGAGACATCTCCATATTATATTCTCTATAAAATTATCGATGTGATGTACGATAAAACACTTGTCTCGCTCAATAAATTTAATAAAGACATCCAAATACTCGAACAAGATCTATTCAATCGTAAAAAACTCAATAGCAAAGTACTGTCTGATTTGCTCGTAAAGAGGCGCAACATTGTCTTTTTGACACATATGCTATCGCCACAAGGAGAGATTTTAGTAGAACTGCATGCTGCAGTGCTCAAAATATTGGAAGAAGATGGAGATGTGTATTTTGAGGATCTCCAATACAAATTTGATAAAATCATGCATACTATTCAGGCTGTTAGTGAAAATACACACTCATTATCATCAACATACAATGCATTAGCAAATATCCAAACCAACGCAGTTATCTCGCTTTTGACAGTCTTTACTGCATCTATTGGTATCCTTGCAATGATTACTTGATTGTATGGGATGAATGTCGCCCTTCCAGGACAAGACAATCCATATACATTTTTTGTCATTATCGCCGTTATGATAATTATCTTTTTTGGATGATTGTATATGGGAAAAAAGAAAGAACGACGATAATGTTTATTTATTGTTCATTGTAGATGCCTAGCAAAGCACACAAAACCTTCAGACAAAAATTGTGAGATGTTATTTTCAATCACAATACATTTTCTTCAAGGCTTTTTGATGTTTCTTTGCTAGTGTTTATTCTCGGAAGTTCTTTGTTGGTTATATTGGAAACGGTGCAGAGTATTTCAGAAAAATATGGGAGTGTTATCGGATATTTAGAGCGATTTATTGTTATAGTGTTTACTGTCGAGTATATTGCCAGAGTATATATCGCTCGTGATAGAAAAAAATACATACTGAGCCTATATGGCCTGATCGATATTGTAGCTATAGTGCCAGCATATTTGTCATTGTTGTATCCACCATTATATTACTTAATGTTATTGAGAATATTGAGAGTTTTTAGAATATTTAGGATCCTCAAATTATTGTCATTTTTGGAACAGGAAACAATATTACTCAAATCTATGAAGAGAAGTGCTCCTAAGATAGCAGTATTTCTCTTGTTTGTCGTAATTGTTTGCGTGATATTTGCATCATTTATGTATCTTGTTGAAGGTCCTGCAAATTGATTTACCGATATACCAACCAGTTTGTATTGGACGATTGTGACATTGACGACAGTATGATACGGAGACATAACACCGCTAACTGCAGTGGGGAAAATTTTGGCATCTATTATTATGTTATCAGGATATGGAATCATTGCAGTGCCTACAGGAATTGTCGTATCTGAATACAGCAAACATATTTCAGAAAAAGAAAAATCACTCTAATTTTCATCTTGCAAGGC
>Ga0209284_10001930_pt1 | contig 29959 bp, 37 predicted proteins | sample FRY03_FD_187211 | JGI IMG/M metagenome (GOLD analysis project Ga0209284, IMG submission 187211) | Freshwater microbial communities from Lake Fryxell liftoff mats and glacier meltwater in Antarctica - FRY-03 (SPAdes) (version 2) | ecosystem: Environmental > Aquatic > Freshwater > Ice > Glacier...
ACCGCAGCGGCCTCTGGGTCGGATCCGTCAGAAACGGAATCCATGATGGCAGCCATCTCAGAGAAGGCCTCAGCCTGCCCCTCCATGACCGCCGTTTGGTCGGAGTCCTTCTCGCCACAGGAGGCGACCGTCAGGAATCCCAAAAACGCAAAAAACGCTGTCGCCCGGCGGACCGGGCTCAACGTGTTGATTGCGTGAGATGCGTTCTTCACAAGGGTTTGAAAGAAACCCGGCAATTACAGTTCAAGTGAACCGCCGGCTTTCTCAATCTTCACTTTTGCGGAGGCACTGGCTTGATCCACCGTGACCTTGAGCGCCTTGGTAATATCGCCTTGTCCAAGAACCTTGACCTTATCGGTCTGACCCTTGACGAGACCCACCTCACGAAGAGTGGCCTCGTTCACTTCGGCTCCTGCCTCGAAATAATACTCCAACTGGGAAACATTAACGATGGCGACGGTGTCGCGGAACTGAAGGTTGCTGAACCCGCGTTTTGGAAGACGACGGTGAAGGGGCATCTGACCACCTTCGAAACCTGGGCGAACACCACCGCCTGAGCGGGATTTCTGTCCCTTATGGCCTCTGCCAGAGGTCTTACCAAGACCGGAACTCTCCCCGCAACCAAGGCGCTTTTTGCGATGCTTGGAACCAGGATTGGGCTTAAGATTATGTAAATTCATAGGAATGGATGACTGAATGTTTAAATCATGACTGGTTGGCAGCTTGCGGGAGAAAATGCTTCACTCGCCACTGCACAACGTGGTCGATTAGATTGATTTTTCTTTCTTCTTACCACGGAGGGCAAAGACCTCGTCCTTGGAACGGAGCATACCAAGAGCCTTGATCGTCGCCTTGACCACGTTGGCGTGATTGTTTGAACCAATCGACTTGGCAAGCACGTCGTGGATACCAACGGCCTCACACACTGCACGCATCCCACCACCAGCAATGACGCCGGTTCCTGGAGATGCGGGCTTGAGGAGGACCTTGCCACCACCGGACTCGGCGTAGACTTCGTGAGGAATGGTGACACCGTCGAGCTTGATCTTCACCAAGCTCTTGGTCGCGATACCGGACGCTTTCTTGATGCATTCGGCGACCTCATTGGCCTTCCCGAATCCAACACCGACGGATCCTTTTTGGTTACCGGAGACCACGAGCGCAGAGAAGCTAAAGCGACGTCCACCCTTCACCACCTTGGAACAGCGGTTAATGAATACCACTTTTTCTGTCAGTTCGTTTCCTTCGGAATCGGTTGGAGAAGGATCGCGCTGGCGTCCGCCAAATCCCCCTCGGTTGTTACCGCCGGGACCACCCTGTCCAGGGCCGCCACCGCGGTTATATCCACCGCCGCCACGATTATCACCACCGCGATTATCACCACCGCGGTTGTTGTTTCCTTCAGCAGGCTTTGCGTCCGCGGCAGGCTTGGTTGCTTCTGGAGCTTCTGGAGCTGCTGCAGCGGGCTTGGCCTCTGCAGGCTTGGAGTCTTCGTTATTTGCCATTTTCGTTCGGAGCAAGGATTAGAATTTAAGACCACCTACGCGGGCGGCATCGGCGAGGGCTTTGACCTTACCAGTGAAGATATGACCGCCACGGTCGAAGACGATTACTTCGATCTTGGCATCGAGAGCGCGCTGGGCAACGAGTTTACCAACGGCCTCTGCTGTTGCGATGTTCGCTCCGGTAGCCTCAATTGAGGAATCCAGAGTGGAAGCAGCGCAAAGAGTGGTGCCGGCGATATCGTCGATGATCTGGGCGTAAACGTTTTTGTTCGAGAAGTGCACGGCAAGGCGCGGACGCGCGGCGGTTCCGGAAACTTTTTTCCGGATGCGGCGGTGGACCTTGCGGCGAAGTTCCTTTCGATTGAGAGTGCTCATTATAAATATGAAGTTCTAGGTTTTCGTCAGGAGTTACTTAACGGACTTACCGGCCTTACGGCGGACGTATTCACCGACATATCGGACTCCCTTACCCTTGTAGGGCTCGGGTGGATAGTAGGCCCGCACTTCAGCGGCAAACTGACCGACAAGTTGCTTATCGATACCTTCAACCCGAACCTTGGTGTTGTCTGTCACGGTGACAGTTAACTCACTTGGGATCGGGTGAATGATGGGGTGGGATTTACCGAGACTGAGGTCGAGGTCGGTGCCTTTGACAGCGGCACGGAGACCAACCCCTTGAATTTCGAGTTCCTTAACGTATCCCTCGCTGACACCAACCATCAGGTTGTTGATGAGACTGCGGAAGGTTCCGTGGAGCGCACGCACATTGCGAAGCTCAGAGGAGCGCCCGACGGTAATTTCTTTCTCGTCTTGTTTGATGGTGATTCCTTCGGGAAGGACAATAGAAAGAGTTCCTTTGGGTCCTTCAACGATGACATTGTGTCCGTCGATCTTAAGGGAAACCTTATCGACAACGGGGATAGCTTTGAGTCCTACTCTTGACATGGTTCTGTTTTTTGAGTGAGGGTTACTACCAAACGAAAGCGATGATCTCGCCGCCGACCTTGTCTTTGCGAGCTTTGTGGCCAGTCATCACACCTTTCGAAGTCGAAAGGATGGAAATCCCCATGCCATTGAGGACGCGGGGAATGTCTTGTGAGCCGGAATACTTGCGACGACCACACTTCGAGACCCGCTTGAGATCTGTGAGGGCCGGCACACCTTCAACATACTTGGTCTTAACGACGACCTCGGGGAATTTCCCGGAGGTGTCGACCTCGTAGTTCCAGATGTAACCTTCTTCTTTAAGGATACGTGCGATTTCCACCTTCAACTTGGAGTGTGGAGCGCGAAATGAGTCGTTACCAGCGCGAGAGGCATTCTTCAAACGAATGAGAAAGTCTGCGATGGGATCAGTGAGAGTTGCCATGGTTTTGTAGTGTTCCAGGTCGTAAAATTAGGCGGCGTTCTCTTCCTTGACTTTGTCACGGAAGGGCATACCGAGTGCTTTGAGCATCGCTTTTGCGTGTGCGTCCTCTTTCGCAGAGGTGACGAAGATAAAATCAAATCCGATCTGACGCTTAATCTGGTCGAGTTCGATCTCAGGGAAGATGGACTGATCAGGGAAACCAACCGCGTAGTTGCCGCGGCCGTCGAAAGACTTAAATGGAAGGCCGCGGAAGTCGCGGATGTTCGGGCAGGTCACCGCGATGAAACGCTCAAGGAATTCCCACATATGGGCACCACGGAGGGTAACACGTGCGCCAACGGCTTCGCCCTCACGGACTTTGAAGTTCGCAACTGACTTGCGTGCAAAGACCACGGATGGCTTCTGACCGGTGATCTTGGAGACATCAGTGACAGCATCCTCGACGGCTGCCTTACGCTCATTGGCGTAGTGTCCGACGTGGCAGTTGACCGAAATTTTTTCGAGGCGAGGAACCTCGTTGACGTTTTTAAAGCCTAATTCTTCCTGGAGAGCTTTGACAAGCTTCTCCTCGTAGAGGCGTTGGAGTGTTGGTTTCATTGTAGTTTTGGCGGGTCAGCTTGGTGAATCTGCTTAAGCGCACGGGTTGCTCCCCTATCCGATTCGTTCGAGTGGTTGGAGCGGGCCGGGTTCCTGACATAGTCAAGTGGTCTGGCCTAGACTTTTTTTACGTTGGAGATGTGAATCGGGCCGTCCTGTTCTTCGATACCACCATCTTGGTTGGCTTCGGAGCGCTTGATTGCCTTCTTGATGATGCGGACACCTTCGACGATGACCTGCTGTTTAGCGGCGTTCACGGAGGTGACTGTGCCTTGCTTGCCCTTGTGGTTGCCGGAAATGACAACAACTTCGTCGCCTGGCTTCACGTGCGTTTTAATTTTCATGGTCCGTTAAAAATTTGGAGTGAATTAGAGCACCTCGGGAGCGAGGGACACGATCTTCATAAAGTTCTTTTCGCGGAGTTCACGGGCAACTGGTCCGAAGATCCTGGTGCCTTTGGGGTTGTTGTCCTTGTCGATGATGACAATGGCGTTCTCGTCGAAACGAAGAACAGACCCATCAGCACGACGAACAGGGTAACGGGTGCGAACAACGACGGCCTTGACCACGGAGCCCTTTTTAATGGAGGCAGTGGGAATGGACTCACGAATGTGAGCGGTGATGATGTCTCCGACGCGAGCGGACTTGGTCCGCTTGCCGATGACACCAATCATCTTGGCTAGGCGGGCGCCGGTGTTATCGGCGACCTTGATTTTTGATTCCATCTGGATCATAGCGAAATAGGTATCGTTAAATTGATTGGGAAGTTGCGGGTAATGCCGTGGCTCGAATTAGTGAGTGAGGATCTCGGCAAGTTTCCAGCGCTTGAGCTTAGAAATTGGGCGAGTCTCGACGATGCGGACCTTGTCGCCAACAGCGGCTTCGCCCTTCTCATCGTGTGCATAGAATTTCTTCGACTGCTTGATGATCTTCTTGAACTTAGGGTGAGGGACGCGGTTGACGTATTCGACAACGATGGTCTTCTCCATCCCGGTGGATTTGACGATACCTACGCGAACCTTAAGGTTCTTTTTTTCGGAGGCGTCGGAAGGAACGAAGTCCTTCTTGGGAGTGGTGCTTTCCTGATTTTCAGACATTTTCTTGGAAACGAGTTAAAGGGTTGGTTGGGTCAGGAAGAGTCCTAGGAGGACTTACGCTGACTGAGAGCAGTCATCACCTTGGCGATTTCACGGCGGACGACGCGGCGGCGGGAGGTGTTCTCGAGCTGGCCGGTAGCCTGCTGAAGACGGAGAGTGAGAGCTTCCTCTTTGAGATCGCGGAGGCGGAGCTGAAGTTCGTCGGCCGAGAGTTCGGCGATTTCTTTAAATTTTATTTGTGGCATGACGTGATTCCTTTCGGTCAGTGAGTAGGGTTCTGGTTCCTTTTAAAGGGATCAGTGCTGGGAGCGGGTGACGAAGCGGGTTTCAAAACCGAGCTTGTAGGAAGCAAGGCGCATAGCCTCACGAGCCTGGGACTCGGGGACACCGCCGACTTCGAAGAGCATGGCGCCGGGACGGATCACGGCAACCCAAGCATCCACGGAGCCCTTACCTTTACCCATACGGGTTTCGGGCGGACGGCGGGTGATGGGCTTGTGAGGGAAGACGCGGATCCACGTCTTACCTTTACGCTTCAGGAAGCGGTTAATGGCAATCCGGCAGGCTTCGATCTGTCGGTTGGTCATCCAAGCGCGGCCGAGGGCCTGGAGTCCGAAGTCACCGAAACTTACGTCGGTTCCCCGTTGGGCGTTACCACTCCGGCTGCCACGGTGGGCTTTACGGAACTTGGTTCTTTTTGGCATCAAAGGCATAATTCTGTCCTCCTAAAATTTGTAGTTTGAAATATGGCTGACCTAGGACGCTGGTGCGGCCGGTTTTGCAGCAGGGTTATTTTGATTATTATCTGGGCGACCACCTCCACGGTTGCCACCTCCACCGCGGTTGTCGCCACCGCGATTGTCGCCACCGCGGTTGTCACCACCGCGGTTGTCACCACCGCGGCCACCAGGTCCACGTCGGCGTGGACGATCATGGCCGGCAGGGCGTCCTCCTTTATCGGCATCGTCGTCTTTGTTGATCCAGCATTTGACTCCAATGATTCCATAAGTGGTCTTGGCTTCTGCAAAACCATAGTCGATAGGAACGCGGAGAGTCTGAAGAGGCACTTTCCCCTCACGATACCACTCGGCACGAGCGATATCAGCACCACCAAGACGACCGGCACAACGAATACGAATTCCGTTAGCACCGAACTCCATGGCGGTTTGGACTGCACGTTTCATTGCGCGGCGGAAAGCAATACGACGTTCCAGTTGGATCACGACCTGCTCACAGACGCACTGGGAGTCGAGCTCGGGCTTACGGATCTCAACGATGTCGATCTTAACCTGGGCGCCACCGGCAATCTTACCAATGTCAGTGGTCATTTTCTCGATCTCAGAGCCTTTACGTCCGATCACGAGACCAGGACGTGAGGTGTGAAGAGTCACACGCACGCTGTTCCAAGCACGTTCGATGATCACTTTGGCAAGAGCAGCTCCCTGCAGGCGTCCGGAAATATACTTACGGATGCGGAGATCTTCGTGCAGCTTGTTCGTGTAGTCTTTGCCGCTGGCAAACCACTTGGAGCGCCAGTCCTTATTGACGGCGAGGCGGAAAGCGATTGGATTAACTTTTTGTCCCATGATTCTTTAAAAGGTAAATTGTGATTGGATGGCTTATTCAGCGGACTCGGGAGCCTCGGCGGCTTCCGATTCCTCGGCTGCAGGAGCCACTTGTTTCTTGGGGGCTGTCTTGGCAGCTCCGAAAAGGGTCTTAATGGTGTCGCGCTTCTTAGGTTTACCAGAACGATTCTTGACGTCAGACGCTTCGAATTCGTCGGTCAACGTGATGAAGATATGGCTGGTGCGTTTACGGATCGCACCTGCAGATCCACGAGCACGTGGCTTGAAGCGTTTCAAAGTAGGTCCTGCACCGATGGTTGCTTCCTTGACGATGAGGTCGTCAGCAGAAAGGCCGTTGTTGTTCTCCGCATTGGCGATGGCGCTCTTGAGCGTCTTGCCAATCAGGTGAGCAGATTTCTTCGGGGTGTAGGTCAAAGCGTCGAGAGCCTCGGAGACTGCAAGCCCCTGAATTTCACGAGCAACGTCGCGTGCTTTTTTCGGAGAAATCCGAGCGTATTTGGTGGTCGAACGAACTAACATCAGTTTGTCGGGTCAGAATTGAGAATGATTTTGGCGAGGTCACCGGGTTGAACCGGCACGTCAGGATTGGTGATTGATTGCATCAACAGCCCGCTGACGTTAGGCCGTGTTGCAGCGACCATAGCGTCGCCAATGTGAACTCCGGCCCGTTCGATGCGAAATCGCATTCCAACGGTGAGTTCCGCATCGTGTCCGGCGTTCACTACGACAACTCCGGTGTCGGAGTCAACAGTTACTATGCGGGCTTCTTGAGCGGTCCCCTGCTCGATTTTGCGTTTGGGCTGCTTTCGCAGTCCAAGCGCGGCTTCGAGACTCCGGATTTTACCCTCGACTGCAAGGCGTGCTCCGGGATCGGAAGCAACTGCGGTGCGAAGGTAGTCTTTAAGAACTGGGAGAAGGTCACTGGCGGAAGCATCAAGTTGATTGAGCTTTTCGCTGGCGACCTGATAATCGGTAACGGCGTGGCGGAGTTTGTTGTCACCACCCGCGAAAAAATCTTTTCCGAAGAGGGAGAGGTGCTCCTTAATTTCCTTGAGGGTCTTCGTCTTACCCTCTTCCCTTTCGAGAGAAGCGCTAAAACTCTGGCGAAGATTCTGCAGCTGAAGTTGCAACTGACGATTTTCGCGCTCGAGTTTCTGAAAGGGCGTTTCCTCCTGGGCCCCAGCAACACCCGCGCCGAGAAGCAATGCTCCGACGAAAAGTGAGAAACTGGTGGGAAGGAAACGCATAACAGGGTCTTTCTTGGAAATTACTTCTTACCGATACCACCGTGAGCCTTGAAGATGCGGGTAGGAGAAAACTCACCCAGCTTGTGGCCCACCATGTTTTCAGAAACGAAAACAGGGACGAAGGTTTTGCCGTTATGAACAGCGAAGGTGTGTCCGACGAAGTCCGGAGTGACCATGGAGCGACGGCTCCAAGTCTTGATCGGCTTCTTATTGGCGGACTCGACGGCTGCGTCGATCTTGGCGAGGAGCTTTTGATCAACGTAAGGACCTTTTTTCAGTGAACGTGACATAATAAAAAATGTTGAGTGATTTGAAGAAGGGCTCTAGCGACGCTTGGCCTTACGGCGATCTTCAACGATGAAAATGTTGCTCGCGCTTTTCTTGCGGGTCTTTTGTCCCTTGGTGTGTCCCCAAGGAGATTTGAGGTGCTGACGACCACCACCGGACTTTGACTTACCCTCACCACCTCCGTTGGGGTGATCGACGGGGTTCATGCACATTCCGCGGACGGTTGGGCGAACTCCCTGCCAGCGGGAGCGGCCTGCTTTTCCGGAGATTTCCTTCATGTGATCGCGATTGCCAACCGTTCCGATCGTGGCGAAGCATTCTTCGCGGAACTTGCGGATTTCACCTGAGGGCATCTTGATGAAGGCGTAACCTTCGTCACGGGAAGCAAGGATCGCTTGCTGTCCAGCGGCACGGGCGACTTTACCACCGCAACCGGGGCGAAGTTCGATGTTGTGGATCGCGGTTCCAAGAGGCACGCTCTTAAGAGGCATGGCGTTTCCAGGAGTCGGCTCTACGCGTTCTCCGGCAACAACCTTGGTGCCTACCTTGAGACCGGCAGGGGCAAGAATGTAGCTCTTCACACCGTCCTCATATTGAAGGAGGGCAATGCGGCAAGTGCGGTTGGGATCGTATTCGATTCCGAGCACTTCTGCGGGAACATCAACCTTACGACGCTTGAAGTCGACGAGGCGATACTTCTGCTTATGACCACCGCCGATGTGACGCATGGTAATACGGCCCTGGTTATTACGGCCACCCGAGCGCTTCTTAGGCTCGAGGAGGCTTTTTTCAGGCTTCGACTTTGTGATCTCTTCGAACGACGGCAACATCTTGTACCGGTTCGCTGGAGTAAATGGCTTAAAACTTTTCAGTGGCATTGGAATGTTCCTTTCTGACTGAGATTCCTAAATAAGGGAGAATGATAAAATTAAAGAAGGTCGAGTGAATCGCCGTCCTTGAGACGGACAAAGGCCTTCTTCCAGTGTGCGGTGCGGCCGGCATCAGCACGACGACGACGCTTGGCTTTGCCTGCGCAATTGGCGGTGCGGACATCGAGGACCTTGACCTTGAAGAATTTCTCAACGGCCTGGCGGATCTCAATCTTGTTGGCGCGACGGTCAACCTTGAAGGTGTAGGTATTTTCGTTCTCCTGAAGAAGGGCTGCCTTCTCAGACATGCGAACGGTGTCAATGACTTGGTAAATGTCTCTCATGGCTAGGTCGTGTTAAGCGGTGCGACTCGCGAGGGTTTGAAGGGCATCGTCAAGGATGACGATGATGTCGTGATAGAGGATCTCTTCGATGTTCACGTTTTCAGAAGTCTGAAGAAGCGTCCATTTGACGTTGCGTCCGGCAAGGTAGGTGGAGGTGGTAAACTGACCGCCGATGACGAGGACCTTTTTGGAATCGGTGAGGGCACTGATGGTCTTCACGAAGTCCGAGGTCTTTCCTGAGGGAATCTCGACAGAAGAAGTCGAAATAACTGCTCCTTCTGCGATCTTGTCACCGAGGACACGCTGAAGTGCGAGGGTGCGGATCTTTTTAGGAACGGTCTTGGCGTAGGAACGGTTACGTGGGCCGAAAGCGACACCACCACCGACAAAGATCGGGGCTTTACGGTCACCGTGACGGGCGCCACCGGTGCCTTTCTGGCGATACATCTTCTTACCGGTTCCGCGAACTTCTCCACGGGTTTTGGTCTGGGCGGTTCCCGAACGACGGTTCGCCTGGTAGGCAACGACAAGGTCGTGCACTGCCTGACTGCCTTTTGAGCCATCGGCAACGAGCTGGATGTTGGCCTTTTCGGCGTCTTGAATTGTGAATGCTGACATGGATCAGGTTCTTTCTTCTAAAGGTTTCTTACTTGGCAGCAGTCTTCTTGATGGCCGGACGAACGGTAACGTAAGCGCCGTTGTGACCAGGAACTGCTCCTGAGATGAGGATGACTCCGTCTTCGGGACGGACTTGTACGATTTTAAGATTTTGCGTGGTGCGCTGGACGACGCCATCGTGTCCTGGCATCTTCTGGTTCTTCCAAACGCGGGCAGGAGTCGAGCCGGCACCAATAGCACCAGTTCTGCGGTGCATCATGTGGCCGTGACCGTCAGGCTGGCCGTTGTGGCCGTGACGTTTCACGTTACCTTGAAAGCCCTTACCTTTGGTGGTGCCGATGACATCGACCCACTGGCCGTCTTCAAAGAGAGCAGCACCGGGGTGGCCTTCTTCCTTGTTCGGAAGGTCTGCGTCGCTCGAGAAGCGGAATTCTTTGACAAGCTTCTTAGCACCGGTGGCGCCGTGCTTGGCCTGGTGAGTCCGCTCAGGGAGGTTGAGGCGGCGCTCCTTCTGGTCGTCATAGGCGACCTGAATGGCGGAATAGCCGTCCTTCTCCGTGGTCTTCACCTGAAGAAATTCGTTTCCGTTCACGTCGACGACAGTGACGGGGATCATGCAGCCTGCCTCTGCGTCAAAGACGCGGGTCATACCGACTTTTTTACCGAGGATTCCGAGTGACATTGGTCTGGGTTCCGTAGTGGAAAGGTAGAGTTAAAGGAAAAGATTAAATGTGGATCTGAATGTCGACACCAGCGGGGAGGTTGAGCTTCTTGAGCTCGTCCACGGTGCGGGCGGTTGGGTCAACGATGTCGAGGAGACGCTTGTGTGTCCGGACCTCGAACTGGTCGGCGGATTTTTTGTTCACGTGAACCGAGCTGTTAACGGAGAACTTCTCAATCCGGGTGGGCAGAGGGACGGGGCCGGCGACTTTGGCTCCAGTGCGCTTGGCAGTTTCAACGATCTCGAGGGTAGAGCGGTCGATGGCCCGGTGGTCGAATGCGCGAAGGCGGATGCGGATTTTCTGATTCATGGTAGAAAGGTTGTCTTGGTAAGTGAGAGGGTCTTAATAACCGCCGCCGCGTTCGGCAACGAGTTTGTCAACGATGGTACGAGGAACTTCCTCGAAGCTGCTCGGCTCCATGGTGTAGGAGGCACGACCGGATGAAAGAGTGCGAACGTCGGTGGCATATCCGAACATTTCAGCGAGAGGGACAGCGGCAGAGACATTGGCGATGGGGCCTTTGGTCTCGATCTCCTGAATCTGTCCGCGGCGGCGGCTAAGGTCGCCCATGATGTCACCCTGGAATTCGTCAGGAGTCGCGATTTCGACATCCATGACGGGCTCGAGGAGAATTGGTGAGGCCTGCTTGAAGGCATCCTTCATCGCAAAGATTGCCGCGATCTTGAAAGCATTGTCGTTGGAGTCCACTTCATGGAAGGAGCCGTTCTTCACGTCAACGTGAACATCGACAACGGGGAAGCCAGCAACGAGACCGTTGGTCATGGCATCCTCGATCCCGTTCATGACGGCCGGGATGTAATCCTTTGGAATCGCTCCGGCGGTGATGGAATTCTTAATGGTCAGACCGCTCCCCTGCTCGCTTGGCGCAATTTCGAGAATGACGTGGCCATACATCGCTTTGCCGCCGTTGACAGCATCGCGAATGAACTTGCCTTCACCCGTTGCCTTGGCGGTGATGGTTTCGCGGTAGGCAATCTGTGGCTTGCCGACGTTTGCGTGGACGTTAAACTCACGCTTGAGGCGATCGATGATCACTTCGAGGTGGAGTTCGCCCATGCCGGCGATGATGGTTTGTCCGGTCTCTTCGTCAGTGCGAACCACGAAGGTTGGATCTTCATCGGAAAGACGCTCAAGGCCGATCGACATCTTGTCAGAGTCAGCTTTGGTGCGGGGTTCGACTGCCATCGAAATGACGGGAACCGGAAAAACAGGAGGCTCCAGAAGAATTCCGGACTGCTGGTGGGAAAGGGTGTCTCCGGTTTGGACATTCTTAAGACCAACGAGAGCCGCGATGTCGCCGGCGAAGCAGCTCTCGATCTCCTCGTGCTTATCGGCTTGCACCTGAATCAAACGACCCACGCGCTCCTTTTGTTTGGTGCGTGGGTTGTAGATCATGTCTCCCTTGGAGACAGTGCCGGAGTAGACCCGGAAGAACACGAGTTTGCCGAAGAATTTGTCGCTCCAGAGTTTGAAGGCTAGAGCGCAGAATTTTTCAGTATCGGAGGTTTGCACCTTTACGATGCTTTGCTCGTCCTTGGTGTCGATTCCCTCAGCAGGAGGGACATCGAGCGGGCTTGGAAGATAATCAACAACGGCATCGAGGAGGAACTGAACACCTTTGTTTTTGAATGCAGAACCACCGGCGATGGGGACGAGCGCATTACTGATGGTAGCACGACGAAGACCTGCTTTAAGTTCCTCGACCGAAATGGGCTCCTCCATGAGGAACTTCTCGCCAACTTGCTCGTCAACGTCTGCGACGGCTTCGGCGAGATCAGAGTAGGCATCTTCAGCCAAGAGAAGCTGGTCTTCAGTGAGATCAGCGATCTCGTAGGTTGAGCCGATGATGTCGTCGTCTGTGTAAAGAACGGCCTTTTTGTTGAGAACGTCGATCTGACCGCGAAGAGTATCTTCGGAGCCAATTGGAATGAGGATACGAACGGCGCGCGCACCGAGCTTGTCGCTCACCTCTTTGATCACCCTTTCGAAGTCTGCGCCGACGCGGTCCATCTTATTGACGAACACGATGCGTGGGACCTTGTATTTGGTGGCCTGGCGCCAGACAGTCTCGGACTGTGGTTGGACTCCGGCAACACCGCAGAAGACAACAATCGCCCCGTCTAAGACACGGAGCGATCTTTCAACCTCGGCAGTGAAGTCGACGTGACCCGGAGTATCAATGATGTTGATACGCTGGTTCTGGCCGGAGAAGAGTTTGGAGACCCCTTCTTCAACACGCTGAGTCCAGCTACAGGTGACGGCGGCGGAGGTAATGGTAATCCCCCGCTCGCGTTCCTGCTCCATATGATCTGTGGTGGTGGCACCATCGTGCACCTCACCGATCCGGTGGATCATGCCAGTGTAGAAAAGAATCCGCTCAGTGAGCGTGGTCTTACCCGCATCGATGTGCGCAGTAATCCCAATGTTCCGAGTCCGCTCAAGCGGCACGGCACGGGTGGGGATTTCTGCGATTTTAGACATCAGTTTGGAGAGGGTAAGAAATTCTTTGAACGTCAATTAGAAACGGAAGTGGGCGAAGGCGCGGTTGGCCTGCGCCATCTTGTGAACGTCGTCGCGCTTGCGAACGGAGTTTCCGGTGTTGTTTGCAGCGTCTTTGATCTCGTTAGCGAGAGCGACGTGCATGGGAGTGCCCTTCTTGGCACGGGCGAAATTGATGATCCAACGCATTCCAAGAGACTCGGAGCGATTGGCGTCTACTTCGAGAGGCACTTGGTAGGTGGCTCCACCCACACGGCGGGACTTCACCTCGACGCGAGGCTTGGCGTTCTCGATTGCGCGGGTCAGGATTTCAAGCGGGTCGATCGTGTCGGTGCCTTCGTTCGCGCGATCAATCGCGGCGTAAACGATGCGCTCGGAGAGTGAACGCTTGCCGTCTTTCATGACCTTGGAGATCAAGCGGCCGACAACTTGGCTGTCGAACTTGGGATCTTTGTAGTCCTTCTTGGGATAAACTCTTTTTCTGCGTGCCATGATGGTGGTGGATCAGATCTTAAAATGATTGGGAAAATTACTTCTTGGCATCCGGCTTCGGACGCTTGGCTCCATACTTGGAACGACCTTGCATCCGCTTGGTGACTCCGAGGGTATCGAGAGCGCCGCGAACGATGTGATAACGCACACCTGGAAGGTCTTTCACACGACCGCCACGAATCAGGACGATGGAGTGCTCCTGGAGGTTATGACCTTCTCCGCCGATGTAGGCGATGACTTCATAGCCATTGGTGAGACGGACTTTAGCAACCTTACGGAGAGCGGAGTTTGGCTTCTTCGGCGTGCGCGTGTAAACCTGAAGACAGACGCCACGGCGCTGTGGGCAGTTGTTAAGAGCCGGTGATTTCGACTTGGTGACTGCTTTCTTACGACCTTTGCGGACGAGTTGATTGATGGTGGGCATAATGCGATCGTTATGGGATGGCGGTTAAGCTGGTTCTAATTGAGAGGATTCGTGAAACTTGTTGCTGATTCTCAACCGGTGGGGTCGCCGGGAGCTCAGCGAGATTCCTCGCTAGAGCCATTTTTCCGGTGTGCGCCCGATAGTTTTAAATCGTATTGAAGGAGCTGAAACGTTGATTTCCGTAGAAGTCTGGATCGCCAGCCCCGATTTGGGGGCGCGACTCTAGAAATAAAACGAGATCTGGCAAGGGGTTTCTCGTGAAATTTCTTAAAAACGTTCTATTTTTTCGAATTCGCTCCCTTCCTACCCCCCTCAATGACCGTAAACAGGGAGCTTTAGAGGAATTTCGATTCCGAGCTGATTTCCCTCTTTTAATTAAGAATTCTCAACCAAATTCGGGAAATAGCCTATTTTGCACTAATTTTCAGAAATTTACGAGCTCGTAGATCGACTCTCCTGCCAAAGCGATCCTCTCCCCGAATTGGTAAAGCTGGACCTAAAGGTCATCGGCGCCGGCCAACACCAGCACGACGTTGACCAACACCTGCCTCAAAGCGCCCATCCACTCTACCCCGTCGGCTGGGTCCTCCTGCGTGACGCCACCCACACCCTCATGAAAGCCACCGGCCTCATTCGCCGGACTGGCCTTCGCCACCGCATGTCTAGGAGCCCCTCGCCTTCCGCTGCGACATCAAAACGTCCTTGATCAACTTCCCGCTGCTTCGCTGAACTCAGCAACCAGGAATCTTAGCGAGATCATGGCACGTGACAAAGGAACAATTCTGAAAATCACTCACGGGGCAAAACCCGAAGTCGCACAAAGGATCTTGTTGCAATCGTAGCTGGCACATTCGTCGTAAGGGTCGGAGATTCGAAGGTAAAGGTCGAACGCCCGTCACCCCCATGAACCTCGCTCACAAAATTCAACATCTCTCCTGCCGGAGTCCAATTGTCGAGATCATCAGAGAGTTCGATCACCACGATTGCATCGTCAGCCGCGAGGTTCCTGGGGAAGGTCACCGTGAAACGACCCACCGCCGAAATCGCAGGAACGAGAATCTCGCCGCTGCCATTGGAAATCGTATCACTGGTGCCGAAGGCATACTCAGCGAAAGCATTCAAACCATCGCCATCGAGATCCGCCGTGAAATCTCCAACAAAGGCAAGCCCGTCACCGATCCCGGCACTTCCAAGAGCACCGACACTCGAGCGCCAATTACCCCCGATATTGCCATCAGGATTTGTTTGTGGAGAGACCAAGACAATGCTGGGACCACTGCCGTCGGGAGCTTCTGGCCATGGGTATTTATCATTGTAGGTGATGTCCCGAATGACTCCACCACTCCCTGAGAGCACCAGCCTCTCCCCTCTTCCGGAAAGCCCGGTTTCATTCTGAAACTCACCCGCAATAATTCCATTGAGACTCGACCCATACCGCTGCACAAACGCGGCCTGATTTCGAACGATCAAGATCCGTCCTCCGGCGGGAATCTCTTTGATGGCGGAAACGGAAAAAGCGAAGTCGAGCCCGGTCGTAAACGACACTCCATTCAAATCCACCGGGCTTCCGGAGATGTTTAAAATCTCCAAATACTCAAAAACGTTGGTGGTGATATACCCCGCCGCGATTTCAGAAGCTGTCGGCTCAGTCGGCAGATACATGATCTCGGAAATAACAAGATTCGACGGGCCAGCCAACTCGGCGCCCACGACGAAGATCGCCGTTTTGGGAGCCCCCCATTGTTGACCATCATAAGCACGGGCTGTCACGATCGAGGTCTCATTGAGTGTAACCGAACCTCCTTGGATTGCCGAAGCCAAGGGCGCACCTCCGGGTCCCCGTGGGTCCGATCCATTGGCCGTATAATAAACGTTCCCTTGCGGAGTCGTCATCGAAAGTGAGAACCCAACCGGCACCACTCCCCCGTTGTTGTTGAAGCTCGGTGGCGCGAAGAATTTCGAATCAATCCACTCCGATCGCGCTTTCAACCAGCCCTTCAAATGCGAAACCTCCTTGAGCCACCCGCTGGTTCCATTCTCGGCGTAATTGTTCCCGGTCACGCCGCCTGGAGCGACCGCAGACCATCGTTGAAAGTTACGAACCTGGGCCTCGCTCAGCTCAGATTCCATGAGGGAAATAATGGCCTCCATATTTCCTTGCCCGAACTCACTCCCGCGAAGCTCATACCAACGGTCAATGACCTTTTGGAAAATGTCTGGCCGTGCTGTCACGAGTTGGGGATTAGCCATATTGAAGGTTTGATTTTGAGACGCATTAAATCCAAAAAGGAGACCAAACCACTCGAACTGGGTATCGAACCAGGTGAAGCTCGTATCTGTCGTATTCGCTTCCCATCGCAAGGGATTGTCGTCGCGACCATCCCGTGAACCCATCGTGCGGTCATAGTCCCAAACCGGGCCGGCTTTCATTTTACCGCCGCGATCAAGATGAAAAAACTGACTCAGTCGTCCCCAGTCAGGATCCATCACAAGAATATTGAGCCAAAAGTGATCAATGAAATCATCAACATCCATATATTCGGAAAAGTGCTTTCCGGTGGATGGATGAATCCCGTTCGAGGCGCGAAGGGCAACCGTCAACTCATTAGAAATCCCCCTGAGGTAAGATCGCTGCTGTGCGTTCAACTCATTCACATTGCCATCCACGTAGACCATTCCATTTCGGAACCCACTCACCGAAAAGGTGGCCTCGCCCGGATCGCTTCGATCATTTTTGAAAATATACCCCCCACTAATTTCGGGCTGGGTGGTCTCCCACGGACGGGTCTTCTTAATATCGACACGATTCTTATCGATCTCGATCTTGTCCATCAAGGCGTAGACCCCGAAGTAATCAGTTGATGTGAGTTCCGATCCCGAGACGTCGCTATACAACTCCACAAAACGCGTCCCCGGAGCCCATTGTCCAATCTCGTTGCTCAAAGAATAAATGAACGGATTCCGCATCAGAGAACGGTCAAAAGAGTAACGGGCACTGAGAATCCAATCTGCTTCCGACGAAAAACCCAACGGCTTGATATCCTGATCCGCTCCAAACTCATCCCACGTCTCGAGAGACATGCTGTATTTGGGATTCCCCGCCGAACTCGATCCACGCTTTCGATAACCACCCCTCGTGGCGATGACAGGATCACCATCAAGAGTCGTCCTTCCAGTCACCTCATCAGGCTCATAGATGAGCATAAAGGTATCTTTGCGCAGCGAAGAACCGGAGTCCGGTGGCGCGCCTTTCCCAAAGGAGGACAACAAGATCACGGGCAGATCCGAGGAAAACGAAGCCTCCGTCCCAGCCAGCTTCATGAACCCTTCGGTCCGGCCAAGCCCGTCCAATGATCCCACCTTGAAGGCACGGGCTCGAACCAAGGTCGAACCATTGATCGCAATCGGCCCCGAATACTCCGGAGAGGGCGCATTGATATCGTTGTTCGGAAGGCTTCCGTCTATGGTATAATGAATGACAGCCTCCGGGTCAGCGTGACTCAGCCTCACCGAAAAATCGTCAGTGAAAGCGCGACTGGTAACACTGTAAACGACCTTAGCCGGTGGTGTCGCGCTCGGCGGGCCGTTCGGATTGGAAGGTGTTGATGAACTAAAGTAGCCATCAATCGACGGCCCGGAAAGGTCCTGCACCTCTCCCTCCAATTCGGAGATGATGATGAAGTCATTGCCTCCCGCCGAGCTGTTCAACGCCTGAATCGCGAGAATATTCTCCCCCTCGATAAGCTTCCCCGCAAAATCAAGAACGTAGTTTTCATAATCCTCACCGGGATCAACCTCCCCGCTCAATACTGCCAGGGAATCAAAATTCAAAGGGGCGGGGATATTCGCCGCGGCCACCGGCTGGCCATTGAGATAAGCCGAAAAACCATCATCAATTTTCACCTTGAGAGTCATCCCTTGAACTCCAGCCGGATCTACAATCTGGAACGGGAAACGGAGATAAATAGACCCGTTGTTGAATCTCATCACTGACTGCACATCCCCTCCCGCCCCGATCTGAGCGCCCTCCGCTCCGCCGTAACCATATCCCACCGCTGAAAATGCTTTGGTCCAAGTGGAATCGTCGAAGCCCGAATTTTGCCACGTCGTCCCGATTTCCGAAGATGGCACCAAGTAAGTCAAAGCAGCCCCCACCGGAAGGAAGACCTCCTCGCCAATCGGCCCGCCATTTCCAGCCCCATAGGAAACATCCTCGTATTGCTTTGGATACGATGGATGAAAGGACGTGGTCAACGTCGCCCCATCAGGTTTTGTCAGTCCTAAAAATTCACCAGCCGCATCCAAGCTAAAGTTGGCATGAAGCTCCGATCCCGCGACAGCCCGATCATTTTCTGACGCAAAAACGATCACGTAGCCTCCCGCAGGAATGATCACGTCCGGAAAGGTCCACTTCTGAAAATCATTGGCATCATCACTCAGGGTGTATCCCAGCGCCGAAACCGGAGCCGCCTCCGGATTGTGTATTTCGATCCAGTCAGAGGGGGCTCCATCTTCATCAACCAGTCCTACCCCAGAATTGCCCGCCAGAAATTCCGTGATTACGAGATCAGCTCGAACGAAATCTAAGGACCCAAAAACCAAGGCTATTGCAATTGCGCCTGCAAACGGGCTGAGGATTCGATGGTCACTATTCATAATGTGTTTCTCTACACTACTGACGATCTAGTGAATCCTCCAACTCAAATCTTGAAAATCTAAATTCCCCTCAGAAATTTCCGTCTCACTTTCACGAGTCTGCCGCAATCGAGAACCCTTCCACCATCTCAATTTGAGATTGTCATGGGATGAAAGAAACGTTCCTTATCCAAAGCAGCTTTCCGCTCCTCCTTACCCTCTCCGATAAGGACATCCTCGTGCTCACGGCCTACATCCTTTCCGGAGGAGATCGTAAGCACAACGTGTTCGCAAAGTAGCCATCATCAGATTAAGAATCATCAAAACTTTCATTTTGACAACTCAAAGTCTCTCGTTTATGTCGAGGGCATGAAACGATTTTTCGCTCTCGTCGCCGCTTTTGCGGTCGTCAGTTGCACTCAAAAGGAAGAGGCCTCAACCGATGGTCCCATCGTCACCACGGTGGGGATGATCGCCGACGTCACCCGCGAAATCGTGGGCGACAAACGCGCGGTCATCAACATCATCGGCGAAGGCACCGACCCCCACGTCTACAAGGCTTCCAAGGGCGACATCGACCAAATCCAATCCGCCTCCCTCGTTCTCTTCAACGGCCTCCTACTTGAAGGCAAGATGGGCAGCATTCTCGACGGCAAAAAATCCGCCCACGCGGTCGGTGAAAACCTCGACGGAGTTGAGCTCATCGGCGGAGCTGGCCACGCCGATCCCCACCTCTGGATGGACCTCTCCATTTGGTCAAAGGTCGCCGACCGCATCGCCGAGCAAGTCACCAAGCTCGATCCCGACAGCAGCAAGATCTACCAGAAGCGCCTCACAATCTACCAACAAAACCTCAACGACCTCCACACCTACGCGCAGATGGCCCTGGGCTCCATCCCCGTAGACCAACGAGTCCTGATCACCGCGCACGATGCTTTTTCTTACCTCGGTCGCGCCTACGGCCTCGAGGTCCGCGGCATTCAAGGGATCTCCACCGAATCCGAAGCCGGGCTGAAAGAGATCGAAAACCTCGTCACCTACCTCGTTGATAAAAAGATCCCCTCCGTCTTTGTCGAAAGCTCGGTCTCCGACAAGAGCGTCAAAGCCCTCATCGAAGGGGCCGCCGCCCAAGGTCACACCGTCATCATTGGCGGCGAACTTTACTCGGACGCCATGGGCCCCGTGGGCACCTACGAAGGAACCTACCTCGGTATGATGGATCACAACATCACCACCATCGCCCGCGCCCTTGGCGGCTCCACCCCCGAAAAAGGATTCCAAAACAAACTCTCTCATTAGATGTAAATGCTCCCCGACCATCCACCCGAGTTTCCCCTCGCGGTTCACGACCTCACCGTCGCCTACCATCGCAAGCCCGTCCTCTGGGATCTCGATCTCAATATCCCCGAAGGCAAGCTCGTCGGAATCGTTGGCCCCAATGGAGCCGGCAAATCCACCCTCCTCAAAGCCTGCCTCGACCTCATCCCAAAAACCTCGGGCGAAGTCCTTATCTACGGCAAGCCCTACGAGCAACAACGCGATCTCATCGCCTACGTTCCCCAGCGCGAATCGGTCGACTGGGACTTCCCGGTCAGCGCTCTCGACGTTGTTGCGATGGGCACCTACCGTAAACTCGGTTGGTTCAAACGCGTTGGCAAAGCCCAACGTGAACAAGCGCGCGCCGCCCTCGACCAGGTTGGCATCGGCCACCTCGCCGACCGCCAAATCTCCCAGCTCTCCGGCGGGCAACAGCAACGAGTCTTCCTCGCCCGCGCCCTCGTCCAAGATGCCGAAATCTACTTCATGGACGAACCGTTCGCCGCCGTCGATGCCGCCACTGAACAAGCCATCATCGAGCTTCTTCAAAACCTCAACGCCCGCGGCAAAACCGTCCTCTGTGTCCACCACGACCTCGCCACCGTGTCACGCTACTTCGACTACCTCGTCCTGCTCAACATGCGCATCGTCGCCAGCGGACCCACCGCCGAAACCTTTACGCGCGAGAACCTTCATAAAACCTACGGCGGCAAACTCAACCTCCTCGACGACGTCGCCGAGGCCCTGAAAAACATCGGACGCTAAGATGCTCGAAACCCTTATCGACACCCTATTTCTTAAGACTCACAACACGCGCCTCGTCGTGTTGGGAGTCACCTTTCTGGGTGCCGCCGCCGGACTCATCGGCTCCTTCCTCCTTCTCCGCAAGCAGTCCCTCCTCGGCGACGCCCTCTCGCACGCCACCCTCCCCGGCATCGGCATCGCCTTCGCCGTCATGACGGCCCTCGGCATGAATGGTCGCAGCCTTCCCGGGCTCCTCCTCGGCGCCACCATCACCGGACTCCTCGGCGTCCTCGGCGTCCTCGCGATCCGACGCACCACCAAACTCAAAGACGACGCCGCGATGGGCATCGTCCTCTCCGTCTTCTTCGGCCTCGGCATCGCGATCCTCGGCATGGTTCAAAAAATCCCCGGTCAATCCTCCGCCGGACTGGAGTCCTTCATCTATGGAAAGACCGCCTCCATGATCGAAGCCGATTTCATCCTCATCGCCATCACTCTCACGATCTCCGTCTTCGTCAGCCTCCTCATCATCAAGGAACTCACGCTCCTCTGCTTCGACTCCAATTTCGCCTCCACCGAAGGCTGGCCCGTCCTTGTTCTCGATATCCTCCTCATGGGCCTCGTCACCGCCGTCACCGTCGTGGGCCTCCAATCCGTCGGCCTCATCCTCATCATCGCCTTCCTCATCACCCCCGCGACCGCCGCTCGCTTCTGGACCCACCAACTCCGCCACATGCTCTGGCTCGCCGCCATCATCGGTGCCGTCTCCGGCTGGCTCGGAGCCTCCATTTCCGCTCTCTATCCCAACTTCCCCGCCGGGGCCATCATCGTCATCACCGCTGCCGCCATCTTCCTCATCAGCATGATCTTTGGCCGGGCCCAGGGCGTCTTCCCCCGCTACCTCCGCCATCGCCAACTCCAGAAAAAAGTAGGCCGCCAACACCTCCTCCGCTCCACCTACGAGATTCTCGAAAACTCCCAGGAATCCAAACCGCTCAAAAACCTTGCCATCCCGCTCGAACTTCTTCGTAAGCACCGCTACTGGGCCAAGGGTGAACTCTCCAAACTCATCCGTCAGGCCCGCGCCGAGGACCACATCGAACGCCAGCCCTCGGGTGAACTCCGCCTCTCCGAATCCGGCTTCGGCGAAGCCTCCCGCATCACCCGGAACCACCGGCTCTGGGAAATGTATCTCATCACCCATGCCGACATCGCCCCCAGCCACGTCGACCGCGACGCCGACATGGTCGAGCACCTCCTCGGGGCCGAAATCGTCCACCAACTCGAAGCCGAACTCGAACTCTCAAAATCCACCATCGAGTCGCCCCACGTTATCTAACAAGCCCCTCAACCAACTCTCCGCAGCGCCTGTCCAAGTGGCGAGGGCGCCACCACTCCTTTCTCCACCCAATCCATGAACATCAACGACTTCCACATCATCACCGTCGGCGTGCTGTGTGCGATGGCCTGCGCCCTTCCCGGCATCTTCCTTCTCCTTCGTCGTATGAGCATGATGGGTGATGCCATCAGCCACGCCGTTCTCCCCGGTCTCGCCATTGCCTTCCTCGTCTCAGGCTCGCGCACCAGTTGGGGAATGTTTTTCGGCGCAGCCGTCGCCGGAGTCCTCACCGCTCTCTTCACCCAATGGATCACCAAATTCGGCAAAGTCGAACGCGGAGCCGCCATGGGGATTGTCTTCACCACCCTCTTCGCCATCGGACTTCTCATCATCGAACAAGGAGCCGGGAATGTCGATCTCGATGCTGGTTGCGTCCTCTACGGAGCACTCGAATACACCCCGCTCCACCTCGTCACTCTTTTTGAATCGGAAACCCTCATTTGGCAAATTCCCCACGCCGCCATGGTGGTTGGCACTACCCTGCTCTTCAACATCATCATCATCACCCTCTTCTACAAGGAACTCACGGTAGCCTCGTTTGACCCCGGCCTCGCCGAAACCCAAGGCTTTCACCCCAAAGTGATCCACTACCTTCTCATGACCATGGTCGCCGTCACCACCGTGGCCGCCTTCGAAGCCGTCGGCTCCATCATCGTCATCGCCATGCTCATCGTGCCACCCGCGACGGCCTTTCTCCTCACCCATAAGCTCCCGGTCCTCATCGGGATGAGCCTCGCTCTCGCCGCGCTTGCCGCCATTCTCGGACACCTTTCCTCACAAGCTCTTCCAACGCTCGTCGGACTCCCCGAAACGACCAGCTCGGGTATGATGGCCACCATGTCCGGCTTCCTCTTCCTCCTCGCCTGGCTCTTCGGCCCCCAAGGCCTCGTCAAACGAAACACCGGCGAACTCATCGAGCCCGATTGACCGCCAATCTGAAAATCGCGCTAATCGTCAGCTCTTTGGCAAACCATGTTGGGCCCAGAAGCCGACGAGACTTTGGTAAGAGCCGCGGAAAAGATTGCGCTCGAGGGGCCGGTCCATGTTTCCAAAATATTGCTGATTCCGATAAGGCCCGTAGCTATAAACCTTCGGATTGGAGCGGCGATTCGCCCATTCGACTCCGCCGTATTGCCACATCGTCCAATGTGACCAGAGACCGTATTGTTTCACCAAACCCTCGGGACTTCCAGGGGCGGCAAAGACAGACCCCGCTCCACTTTCATGCGAATACAGAGCGAGCCAATACGGAGCTCTCAGCAGTCGGGCCCGGGTTCTCGAATCAGCAGACCGGGTCTGCCGCTTCATCGCCTCGCTATTCTCCAGATAGGTGATTGGGATCACTCCAGTGCGAGCTTCCACCCGATCCATGAATCTCAAAACCTGCGAAAGCGAGAGATCCCCATCGTAATCACCGCACAATAAAAGAGGAGCAGCCCCGGCGGGACGTCGGCTGGAGAGAGATTGTGCCCGGCTCACGAATTGATCGGCTTGGCTCTCGGGGCTCTTGTGCTTTTGAACCCGGTAGTAGATCCCCGCCAGAAGTCCCACCCGATCAGCCGAAGCAACAAACGAACCACATTTTTCATCAAGATCTCCTCCCTTGCCAGCCCGCGCGATCAATCCGCGCGCGCCATTTTCTTTCAAGGAGGAAACATTGCGCTCGGAATATCCGCTCCCGGAACGATGCCGCTCCTTGGGGTCATAGGCCGAAACGTTGATGATTTCATGCGAACTCCCGGAATAGTTTTGCGACGGCGCATAAACTCCACGCGTCGAAGTCAGATTGGATCTCACTGCCGGTTCGGGAGAACATTGCGTCAAGAGGATCGTCAGCGGGAAAAAGAGGAGACGTTTCATGGGGTCGTCGAAATCCTACCCTTCCAAAAATATCCTTCCAACCGAAAAGCATCACCCAAGGAAAGAAGGAGCATCGCCAAGCCCGCTGAAGCAGACTACAACGCCGCCGCGACCATGGCTGCCTGCACTCCTTCCGTCTACGAAGTCTTCGACCATCAGAAGACCGACCTCCTCATTTCTCTCCTGAATCATTCTGCCAAAATGACAACCGTCGTTGTTTTTTTGAGATCCCGAGAGAACGTCCACGCCCTCACCTCCGCCCTCAGCGCCGCCGGGATTTCCGTGGACTCGGTGCACGGCAACAAGAAACCCGAACTCCGCGAGAGAACCATCAAAGAACTTCTCGAGGGCAAATTCCGGGTCCTCGTCGCCACCGAATCCGTCGTGCGCGCCACCAATCTCGCAAAGGTTGGGACGGTCATTTATTTCGAGTTTCCTGAAAAGGATGCCGATTACCTCGATCACCTCGAAACGGCCGAAAGAGTCCTGAGTTTCAGCACCCAGGACGAACACCGCCTCCTTCTCAAGTTGGACAAACTCGTCCCCGACGGCATTCCCCGCGAACGACTCGAAGGCTTCCCTTACGCCACTCAACCGAAAAACAAACGAGGTGCCGGCGGAGGAAACAAAACCCAGTCTAAGCCCCTTCAACACAAGAAGCCCAAGCTCAAAAACAAAGGCCCGCGCCGCAAAACCGGTCGGACGCGAAAGCGCTGATGGCTCTTGAAATCCTCTACCGCGATGACGCCCTCATCGCCGTCAATAAGCCTGCCGGACAGCTTGTCCATCCGTCCGACCATCCCCACCCGGATGACGAGGTCACGATGAAGATTCTTCGCGACCAGATTGGACACAACGTCCACGCCCTCCACCGCATCGACCGCCCCACTTGCGGCGTTCTTCTCTTCACGACAGATCCCGACATCGTCCGCATCCTTCGCCCGGCCTTCGACAACCAACTCGTCAAAAAATCCTACCTCGCCGTCGTCATCAATCACCCCGCCGATGACTCCTGGATCTGCCGGGAGCCTCTGCGCAAAAAAGAAGGTGCCCCGCTCCGCGAAGCAATCACAGATTTCCAAGTTCTCGACCGCCTACCGAACAAGCTTGCCCTCGTCGAAGCCCGCCCAAGAACCGGCAGATTCCATCAAATCCGCCGCCACCTTCTTCACGCCGGCCATCCCATCGTTGGTGATTATTTCTACGCCGGCATCGAGCGATGCGATGAGCTGAGCTCCCGTCTCGACACCGGAACCCGCATGCTTCTGCAAGCCAAAGCGATCACCCTGGCACATCCCGTCACCGGAGATTCACTCACCATCACCGCCCCGCTGGACCCCATGATCCAACAGGTGATCGATCCCCAATCACGAAAAAACCCCGGCGGAAAATCCACCGGGGCTTCTGTTTTTTAAAAGTTAGAAACGATGAGAGTTTAGTCCGTGTAAGCCTTATGACCCTCTTTCTTGAGGTCCTTCAACTTGCCAAGGATCTCGTCAGCTTTGGCTTCATCTTCCGCGATGAAGGCAAGCTCGAGTTCGCAAAGAGCCACGTAGCTCAAACCCACAAGGCGCTTGAAATCAGCAGTGCCCTTTGCCAGCTCCTTGGCATCCTTGAGGTCCTTGAAAATCATGGGGAGATACTCGAGAGCCTTGAGGGTGGATTTCTGAGCAGCCTGAACAAGAGCGACCTTATCGGCCGTTGTCTCAGCCTTACGAAGTCCCTTTAGCGAGCTACTGGCGGTCTCCATCTCCTCAGCGAGAGGAGTTTCGTCATCGTCCGCGAATGATGGAGTGATGATTCCGAAGCCCATCACAGTCGCGATGGCCAAAGACTTGATTGAAAAATTAAGTTTCATGTCGGGGAGACTACTGTCGCATTCTACGCGCTCTGTCAAAACAAGGGTTGGAAATTCCATGAACCCGCCTTATCGCGGGTTTGTGATCCGCGCCTTTATCTTCGATCTCGATGGCACCCTTGTCGATTCGCTCCCCGGAATTGCCCTCGCCCTCAATCACGCCCTGACCGATGCCGGGCTCCCCACTTTCACCGAACCCGAAATCTGCGAATTTATCGGAGACGGGATGGCCGTTCTCGTTGAAAGAGCCCTTGGCACCCAAAACGCCCCCCTGCGTGAAGAAGTCATGGCGGGATTCCAACAGCACTATCAAGAAGACTGGAAATCAGGAACAACCTGCTATCCTGGGATGATGGACCTACTTGGCAAGCTCCACGCCGAAGGACTTCCTCTCGCCGTCCTCTCGAATAAACCTCACCCCTTCACCATCGAGATCGTGGAAGCGCTCTTCCCCCCTCACCTTTTCACCCCCATTCAAGGCCACCGCGAAGGCTTCCCTAAAAAGCCCGACCCCACCACCGCTCTGCAAATCGTGAACGATTGGGGCCTTGAACCCCACGAAGTTGCCTACGTCGGAGACTCCACCGTCGACCTCGCCACCGCCGAAGCAGGCGGCCTCGTTCCCCTCATCTTCTCCTGGGGATATGGCACCCCGGAAGGCATCCATCTCCTCGGCTCGGCCGATGACTTTTTCGACGCAGTCGCGGATTTGCGAAATTCCTGAAGGCAACTTGTCCCAAGCGAAGGTGATCCGCCACTTGGATTTCCGAGATTCGGCATCGATGGAATATAAGAGGGTGCCTTTGCGCTATTGGTAGCGAAGAAATGGGCCAAAGCTGCCCCGAAATCGCAGCTACCCTCCTAACGAACCATCACCCTAAACTTCCACGGCCTGCGCCAGAAGCTCGGAATACTCCTCAGCCGGCATCTCATAGCCGCCAAAGGTTCGCAGATGATCAGTCATCCATTGCGTATCGAGCAACTCCACCTCCTCTTCTCGCAACCACTCCACCAGCTTCACCAAAGCAATCTTACTCGCGTCCGTCTTACGGCTAAACATGCTTTCGCCAAAAAAGGCCTTCCCGATCCGCACCCCGTAGAGCCCGCCTTGGAGCCCTTCCTCATCCCAACATTCCACCGAATGAGCGAAGCCCAGATCAAAAAGCTCACAATAACTCTCAGTGATGACCGGATCAATCCACGTCTCTTCCCGATCCCCGCAACCCGCCATCACCTCGCGAAAGGCGGTATCGATGCGGATCTGAAAGGGAGACTTCTTCATCGCCCGTTTGAGGCCATGCGGAACGTGAAATCGCTCATCCAGCGGAATAATCCCCCGCATCTTCGGCTGAAACCAAAAAATCTTGCCCCCTTCCGACATCGGAAAGACGCCCCGAACATAGGCACCCAGTAAAACATCGGCAGGAATTCGTTCCACAGCGGTATTTTCGCGATACAAAGCGCTAAATACAATCTACAATTCCGCCCATGAAGATCGACCTCGCCAATCTTCCCGATGAAGGAGAACACTTTCAGGGAGAACTCCCGCCCGAAATTTTTGAACTCGAGAAAAGCGACATCATTTCCGTCGGCCCGCTAAGATACGCCCTCTTCGCGAAACGCTTTGATACAGAACTCCTTCTCACCGGAGAAGTCGAAGCCACCTTCGAACTCACCTGCATGCGGAGCCTCCATCCCTTTCAACAAACGGTCCACCTCCCCGCAGCCGCCATCAGCATTGAGATCGGAAGCGACTCCCTTATTGATGCCGCTCCGGCGATCCGTGAGGAGGTTCTTTTGGAGCTTCCAACCAATCCCCGCTGCGAAGATGGAGACGTTCCGGGCGAATGTGAAATCGATCACAAGTATTTAGCAGTAGACAAATCCCCCGATGATGGAGTAGACAACGCCTCCGCGCGGGAAAAGCCCAATCCATGGGCTGCTCTGGACGCGCTAGAATCTCAAGATTAACCTTCTGACAAACCTGACCAATGGCCACACCAAAACGCCGTACTTCCAAGCACAAGCAAAAGCTCCGTCGTGGAGCCAACCGTTGGCGCAAGCCTTTGCTCAAGTCCTGTCCTGAGTGCGGGAGCAGCGTTCCCGGACACATCGCCTGCCCTTCTTGCGGAACTTACCGCGAGCGTCAGGTCGTTGAAGTCGACCTCGTTTAGGTCGCTTCGCGAAACGATTTCCAACAATCATGAGCGCGGGGGAACCCTCCGCGCTTTTTCTACGTGATGAATATCGCACTCGATGCCATGGGCGGGGATCATGCTCCGGGAGTTAATCTCGAAGGAGCCCGTGACCTCCTCGCTATCAATTCGGAAATCACGTCGATCATTCTCACCGGCCCTATCGAAGAGCTTAAGAAAGCGGCCCAAGCCTGCGGCCTCACTGATCCGCGCGCCCAATTCGTCGATGCCACGGAAGTCGTTGGCATGGAAGAGTCAGGCGCCAAGGCCCTGCGCCGCAAGAAAAACTCGTCCATCGCCGTCGCTGCCGACCTTGTCAAACAAGGGAGGGCCCAAGCTCTCGTCTCCGCCGGCAACACCGGAGCAGCCGTCGCCGCCGCCACCGTGAAGCTCCGCCTCCTCAAAGGAGTGGCCCGCGCCGGAATCGCCTCCCCCATACCCAACGAGTTTGGCGTCTGCAATCTCCTCGATGCCGGAGCCAACCCGGAGGCCAAACCAGCCCACCTCGTAACCTACGCCATCATGGGGAGTGTCTACGCCCGCGAAGTGCTGAAGGTCTCCGATCCCCACGTCGGCATCATGTCGAATGGCGAGGAAGAGGAAAAAGGCACCACCTTTACCAAGGAGACCATGATCCTCCTGAAGCACCTCGTCGACAGCGGCCACGCTCCCTTCACCTTCCTCGGAAATGTTGAGGGACACGACCTTTTCCAAAGCAAGCTCGATGTTTGCCTGTGCGACGGATTCACCGGCAACATCGTCCTCAAAAGCTGCGAAGCGACCGCCAAGGCGATGTCCAAATGGATGAAGGAGGAGTTCAAAAAGAACCCTCTCCGCATCGCCGGAGCCCTCATGGGCAGAGGCGCTTTCCAAGCGGTGAAGGATCGCACCAACTACGAATCCTACGGCGGCAGCCCGCTCCTCGGCGTCAACGGCGTCGTCATCATCGCCCACGGCGGGTCCTCGGCCCTCGCCATCAAGAATGCTCTCCGCATGGCAGCAGAAGCTCTCAAACACGAGGTCAATCCCAAGATCGAGGAAGCCTTGCACGCTGCCAACCTTCCCGCCGAAGGATAACTCGCGACCGTTCCCAGCTCACCGGACCAGATGACCAAGCGACGTCCGGGGGAGAGAATCCTCGCTCCTTTCACCCGCGTCACTTCGTCGGGACGCTACATTCCAGAAGTCGACGGACTCCGCTGCCTCGCCATCGTTCTAGTCGTCCTTTTCCACGGACATCACATTTTTCGTTCAGGAGAAGAACCCGTCACCGCCGCCGCCATCTCGGAAGCAGGTTGGCTCGCAGCCCTCACTTACTTCCCCAACTTCTTCATCGCGAAGGGATACTTCGGGGTCCAAATCTTCTTCATCATTTCGGGCATGGTCCTCGCCCTTCCCTTCGCCTCCCACTTTCTGCAAGACACCCAAAAGCCAGTCCTGCGAGACTACTTCCGACGAAGGCTCGTCCGTATCGAAATCCCCTACCTCATCACCCTAACCTTCTTTTTCCTCTGGGGCCTCGCCTTTCATGGCGACCAGTTTTCGGAGAGGCTCCCCCGCTACCTCGCAGGCCTCATCTACGCCCACTCCCTCATCTACGATGGTGCCCTCAACCCCATCCTGACCGTTGCCTGGACGCTCGAAATCGAGATCCAATTCTATCTTCTCGCGCCGTTCCTCTGCCGCATCTTTTGCGTTCAGAATGCCCTGATCCGTCGCGGGATCCTCATCCTCGCCATGGCCACCATCGACCCGCTCATGAGTCAGGCCAATAACCTCCTCCCTTCCGTCATTTGGCGCGAAAGCATTCTCGACCACCTCTCCTATTTCCTGGCCGGCCTCCTCCTCGCCGACCTCTACCTCTCCCCCCGCTTCAAAGCGATCCAAGAAAATGGTACCGGCGGCATCTGGGATCTCATCGGCCTCATCGCCTGGCCCGCCGCCTTTCTCCTCATCGAAGCGTCAACACCCATCAACACCAAACCCTTCTTCCTCATCCTTGCTTTCCTCGCCGTCTTTGCCGGCCCTCGCTTCCGCAAGGTCTTCTCAAATCGTTGGATCGTGGCCATCGGCATGATGTGCTACACCGTCTACCTCTTTCACTCCTTCTTCATTTACAGCGTGATCCGCCCGACCATCTTTGAATGGATCGTCCCCATTACCTCAGGAATCTGGCCTTGGAATCTCATCCTGATGGGCCTCCTTCTTTTCCTGGCCATCACGCTAAGCGCCCTCGTCTTCCTCGTCGTCGAAAAACCATTTGCGAGGGGCAG